>Ga0256404_1013609_pt1 | contig 10249 bp, 8 predicted proteins | sample RumenRJG_01DNA_FD_185990 | JGI IMG/M metagenome (GOLD analysis project Ga0256404, IMG submission 185990) | Bovine rumen microbial communities from Lethbridge, Alberta, Canada - RJG_01 | ecosystem: Host-associated > Mammals > Digestive system > Stomach > Rumen | place: Canada: Alberta | collected...
CAGCTTCTTTTGTTCCAAAATATTCACCAGGGCATTGTCTGCGCCGTTGGCATACTTTATGTCCGCCAGCCCCACAGGATAGCCGGCATTTACAGCATCTTCAACCATTTTGGCGAAGGCTTCTGTACCTTTATCCGCCTTCAAATCCGGCACAAAATCCACCTCCGTAGGTAAGCCGTTATGCACTTCAATGGTTCTGCCTTTTTCCTCTGTATTGACAAGAAGCAACAGGTCTGCCCGCTGGGGAGTTCTCACCTGCATCCCCCCGGCAATCTTCAACGCAGCTTCTACAGATTCGGAAATCTTCTCATCGGAAAAATCTGGAACGGTATCCCCGCCCTTGCCCGGCGCATAGCGAACACAAACAAAAGGAATATTCCACGTCATATCATTGATGGCCCGATTCAGAAGCAAAATGTTGAATTCATCAATCCCCGGCATGGATTGAAATTTGCTCTTGGGCAAATTCTTCTGCTCTGCATAAGCCAAAATCTCCCGATTTTCCCGATGCGTTTGACACAAAGGGGCATTGTCATCTCTTCCCAAGATCAGATAGTCGATAGTCCCCAATACCGCCATATCCATCAACGCTTTGGTAGCAGCCAGATTTTTTGCTCGTCTGCCGAACCAATCCTTTTGACATTCCTGAGGGATCGCTTTTTCATATGCCTGCAGATTCCGTTTTTCTGCAGCAGAAAGCTTAGCTATCTCCCTCTTGTCCAGCAGACTGGTATACTGAAAGATAGCCGCACCGTACTGCTCATAATAGGCAGGCTCCTCGATATTGCCTGCCCACCCCTGATACGGTGTGCGCATAAGCGAATCAAAGACATAGATACGCAGCTGGGGATTATCCTGCCGCAGCCGTTTAAAATTCTCCAAGCGTTCAGTAATCTCTGCCTGACTGACCTCGTGCTTTCGCGAAGGTATCAGCCCCCCATAAAGCATAGAATCCGACGCTATTATAGCCGACTTTGCTTTGGGTGCATTTTCCCGCAGCCATTGCCATAGTTCCTGCGGATGCCCCATGTTGGTAGCATTACTCAAAAGCTCCTTGGGCGGCAACACCAGTTCATAACCGGCTGCCTCCACCACTTCTACTGTCTGATGATAGGAAATCGGCCTGTCATCATGAGGAATAAACAGTATCCTGCCTCCCGCCTGAGCAGAGCACCAGGGCAATAATAGCACAGTCAATAAGAGCATACATATTTTTTTCAACAATCCAACGCCCCCCTTCTCAACACTTTGCTCCTCTTTTCCAAATTTCTCTACCAAACACGGCACCGTATTCGTGTCCTTTTCATCTTTCTACTCCCTAACCAAACAGTATTCCATTATTGTCACGATAAAATATATGACTATATTACTTCGCAAAATCCGAAACAGTTCCTTTTATGAACCGGAAATGTTCTGGATATCCTAGTAAAAGCCGCTGAATTAACCAGACATTCTGCCTGTTAAATCAGCGGCCTTTTTTATTTAGCTTTAGCTGCCATTTCCTTCATCAGCCAGTCATGAATCGCCTTGTTATTTGCCTGTCCATCTGTGGGATTTTCATCAAGATATGTTGTTTTGAAATAACCGGGCATCTCTTCGTTAATAAGCTGTATTGCCCAGGCACCTCTATTCTCGCCAATCCCGTAAATGGCATCCTTATTGACCGCATAGTTCTGGCGCACACTCTGTAACAAAGCCGTCAAGATTTCCATGCCTTTTGTATTGGTTAGACGACCGACATGCGCCTCAAAATCCTTCGTCGATTGAACGGTCAGAACAATAGCATACTGCTGCTTCTGTTCCAGCTCATCCACCCAGGCACTGACACCATCCGGCTGCTTCAGCAAAGCCTTAGCGTCCGTCTCCCCTGCCACATCATTGATAACTACAATCAAAGGATAGCTCTTCGCCGAGTCATACCATCGCGGCAGGCATATCTGATAAGAAAATTTGCTCTGGATATCCTCCGAACTGACAAAACGCTGCGAAGCTGGCAGCTTATCCGTTGACAAATCCTCTCCCGGAGCCGCTGGTATCCCGGTACGTTTTTCCATCGCTTCGGACGAAGCTGGCCGGAACTCCGCATGGGCCAGTGCCCCCAAACCAACGCTAAAGCCAAAAGCCGCCAAAACAACAGCCGTCATGATTTTCTTCTTCTGCAAGATAATCCCCTCCTCAAATTTCCCCTTTATTTGCTCACATAACCGCGGTTTTCTGCAGGTATCTCTTTCCATTTGGCAAATTCCCAAAACGGCATCCCCTGTGGCATCGATAAACGTCTTGGCTTGGATTTTTCCGTGTTGCACCTCCTTGTTTGTCAACTATTTCTCTGCGTATGTCTTCTTTGCTGAAATAATTCTTTTTTTTTGACTATAATCCTGCCTGACTTGCTGAAAATAATACGAGGAGCCTGACCACGTTATAAACGGTCAGGCTCCTCTTTATTGACAGTTCAACAGATGATGAACAGGGAATAATATTTCTGTTCCCTCTAATTTCTCTCATTATATCCCTAAAGATATGGACGTTTTATGATCGCATTTATTTTGACTGTGTTTTCACCGTCTCTTTTATTGTTAGCGCGCTATTGACTAAAGCATCTGTTTCCGCGCATAGATATCTGTCGCAAAATCAATCATTTCCTTCCAGCTGTCAAAGCGTGTGGTCTTTACTACATGTCTATCCATCTGTTCTTCGGGCAGTTCCTCGAAGTCCTGCTGGGATGCGATATGGAACTTGCCGCCTTGCAGGAATTTCTCGAAGGTTCGGTAGTTTGTATACTTGCGCATGAAGGATTTGTCGAACAAGTCCTCAAAATCCACCGGCTGCGGCAGTGCGCCCGGCAGCTGGTAGTAACCTGTCAGTTTTACCAATGCAATCACCTCAAATTTACATCTATTTCTTATATCTTAGCGTATCCCATGCTTTCCCGCAATCGAAAAGGCCACGGCAGCTGCCGTGGCCTTTGCTGTTGCTATGCTCTTACTCGACGAGAACCGTCGGTTTATTGCTGCCCTTGAACATCAGGAAACTGTTATCCTGGAAGTTGATGCAGCGGAACGTTATCTGATATTTTTCAGCCTTTGGCAGTTCCGCCAGCGGGATGATGTCCGTCTTCGCTGTCGATGCGCCTGGCGCTACTACCTGACGTACCTCGACACTCTGAAAAGAGTGGCCAGTTACCGGGCTCTTCATCGGTTCGCCAGCCTGGTCCAGCGCCTTGACCGAAAGTTCCAAGCTCGAAAATCCCTTAGCCAGCTTATTCGTATAGAGCAAGCAGAGCTGCGGATGACCTGCAGCATCCATTGAAATCTGCGCATCCTTGAGCATCAGGATGAGCTCATTCGTCTCATTGTTTATAAGCTTGCGATCTTTATGCTTGAGCGACAATACACCAGCCTGCTGCGTGTCCGGCGCCTGCTGCGTATTCTTGCCTGCCGGTTCACTCTGCGTGGTCTGCGGCTTGTCGCTTGCACTCGACGAGTTATGAACGGACATGAACCCCAAGCCCAGAACCGCAACAACAGCCAGCGTAATCGCCACGATCTTCCCCGTCGACGCGCGGCGCTGCGGTGCTTGATAGTAGCCTCCTGGCATATTCATATGCGGCGGTACTGGTGGCACATTCGGCTGCAGCGGCACCTGGGCCTGCTGTACTGCGTTCATAGCAGGCTGTGGCTGAGGAGGCGGCGTAACTTGCGTCATCTTCGCCTCATGACTTGCACCGGTACTGCCTTGCCTTGCTGGCTCTGCCAGCACTTTCGTACCACAATTCTTACAGAATTTCGCATCATTGGGCAGCGGGGTGTTACAATTTTTACAAAACATAGTTGTTCCTCCATCATTCACCAAATCTTTTTATCGTTGTCCCACAATCCCCAAAATGCCGAAACCTAAATCCTCTATCTGATTCCCGCTTGTTCAGGCTTGCGAAGCGGCCTGTTGGGCCTGCTGCACAGAAATCTGCCGCAGTCCCGCATGCAGCATGACCAATACGAATATCCATACCAGCACCATAAGCCCGGCTTGTGTGATAAGCGGCAGAAGATGCGAAAGCAGCGGCATATCCCAAAGGCCATGCAGTACGATACATACCAGCAGGAATTTCAAGAAACGAAAATCCAAAAAATGATCCACGCGCAGCGGCTGGCTGCCTTTGACCATTGCCAAGGCCGCGCCCGTTAGGCTTCCCCAAGCCACATGACCACCGAGCGCCAAAGCCGCACGCAAATAAAGCACCGCCAGACTGTTTGTCTTGGCGATATAGCCAGCTGTCTCAAAGACAGCAAAGCCAGCACCGACAGCCGCACCGATCAACAAACCGTTCAGGATATACTTCTTTTCTGACCCACGCAGGAAATAGGCAATGACGATGAGCTTGCCAATCTCTTCAGCAAAGCCGACCAGAAAGGTACTAGTATTGTTCAGCTTTTCAAAGCCGATGAAGCCATAGACCAGCATCGTCATAATCAACGATATGACCCCACCGATAAAGAATATCTGCGTAGTTTCAAAGATACTGATGTTTCGCGGCGCATTGACTTCAAAAAAGAAAATCAAAGCTGAAAATGGCACAGCCAGAGCACCAATGAAAATAACTCCTGGTGCTGCCAGCTGGTTGCCCATGGCCTGTGTCATGAACAGCAGGCAAGCCATTGTGACAGCCAGCACGAAAAAGACACGTGAATAAAGCCACGGATGTGGCCAGTCTGTTGATACATACTGCTCTGGCGGCGTAGTTGCAGCCGTGCCATAGATGAAGATTTCCTCCGCCTCCTGCTTCGTGTGCTGGCGGAATACGCTTTCCACCAAATCCTTCATCTTAAGTTCAACGTGTTCCGTTCCTCCGGTCATACGGTTGACATTATCGATGAAAGAAGCCAGCGTACCTTTTTCTTGTGGCCGTGTCCACAGATAAGGTTGCTGCACCATCCCTTGCTGATACAGTGCGTGCGGATATTGCCACTGCTGTTGGTACATCATTGGCTGCGTTGCTTGCTGCGGCGGCATCTGAGCTATCACTGGCTGCCCGCAGGCAGCACAGAATTTCTCATCCCCATCCAGCTGCGAGCCGCAATTCGCGCAGAACATCATGAATCCCTCCCTGATTCTCAAAAATCATTTGCTTGCTCCCTACCATATCATTAAAAAAATTGAATGGCAATCGATTTTAATCGATTTAACGGTTATCTAATCGAAGATTAATCGCTGTCAAACAAACCATGTCTATTCTATATAAAGAGCAAGTCTAGCTTGTCATTCGTTGGGAAAAATAAGCAAGAAAACAAGCCTGCCATGCAGCTATCAACGCTGCATGGCAGGCTCCGTTTTCCATTATGAACTAAATACTATTGTACGTAACAGCCAGCCACATAACGAGCGGTTATATCTTCCGGGGTACCATGATAAAGAAAATACTGCCACCGCTCTCTGACAGATCGATCCGCTAATGCAGCGGACGTCCGCACAACCAATAGATCTGCATCATATCCCGGCTCAAAACTGCCGACCTTCCCAAAGAAATTCCCGCCGCCTTTTGTCGCCAGATAGAATGCTTCGGGCAACGTCAATGCTTTTTCTTCAGGATGTTCCATAGCCCGCACCTTGGAAACCTGTATCGCCCGCACGATGACATGCGGCATAAACAGGTCATGACCAGCCCCGACATCGCTGCCCAGTGCCACCCTAGCACCCGCCGTCAGGAATCTGCGCACAGGCATGATGCCACTGGTAAGATTCAGATTGGATTCGGGACAGAAAACAGGATATACACCATGACGGACCAAGTCTTTGATTTGCTCCATATCCATATGGATGCAATGCGCCATCAACGTCGGCGTCGTTCCATAGAGACCATAGTGTGCATAGACCTGCGGATAGTCGCGGATACCCGGGAAGAGCTCTGCGACCCATTGGATTTCCCCCTTGTTCTCAGAAAGGTGCGTCTGCACCGGAAGATTCTCCCGCTGCGCCAAATCACCGAGATCCTGCAAGAGTTTTGGCGTCACCGATGGCGCAAACCGCGGGGTCAGGATGGGCCGCACCAGATCAGTCCAGACTGGTGCATGGACAAACTGCTCGGTTTCCGCCAAGGATGCCGCACTTGTTTCGCATAGATAATCCGGGGCATTACGGTCCATATTGACCTTGCCGACATAGGCGCCCAGCCCGCGCTTGGCCAATTTTTTGGCCAGTATCTCGGCGCTCTGGCGATGGATAGTTCCATAAACCGCGGCCCGCGTCGTCCCGCACTTCGCCAACTCAGCCGCAAAATCCTCATATACACGTTCTGCATAGGCAGGATCGGAAAACTTCTGCTCCTCAGGGAACGTATACTTTTCCAGCCATGTCAACAAAGACTCATCCATCCCCAGCCCTATCTGCCGGTATTGTGCCGCATGCACATGCAAATCGCAGAACCCCGGCATAATGAGCTGGCCGCGGCAATCCTGCTTTTCCAGATCCGCATAGGCTGCGGGCAGCTCAGCATAGGTGCCCTGTACCTTACCGTCCTTTACCACCAGATAGCCCTGCGGCAGGATTTTCACTTCTCCGCAGACGGGAGTATAGACGATATCCCCCTGTACCACAAAATCCCGTGCTGCCGCAGCCGCTGCCGGTACCAGCACCAGCCAGCAGAGCAGGAACACCAAACAACCATATCGAAAAAGCCTCTTCAATCCCCAGCCTCCTTTGTTTCATAACCGTCTGATTCTACCTCATTATTCAAGAAAGGCTGTGCATATTCCTGCACAGCCTTTCCACATTCGATTATTCAGTCAGCCCTTGGCCGATACTTCGTTATAGACGTCCTTGAGCAAGGTTTCCTTGCGAAGATCCAAGCACTCGCAATGCCGGTCATCAGCCGCAACGTTCCGGATGGTCTCAAGGATGATTTCGCCGATCATCGGCGCATCGTCATAGAAGATATCCGCCATATCCTGATGTGACCACTTCTCGCGAATGCCCTCCCCATAGTTGACCGTAAAATAAAGCCCCGCATAGCAGGCGCCAATCTCACGGGCCAGATATACTTCGGGCGCGATGCTCTGGCCGACGATATCGGCATGGCCATTCATCATCGCGACCTCAGCCGGGCTTTCAAAGTGCCGGCCATCCGTTACCGCATAAGTACCGCGCGTGAATACGCGGCCAGTAAAGCGTTTTTTCGTCGCCTGGATCAATGCCTGCCGCATTTCAGGACACAGCGCATCCCTCATAATGAGCAGGTAACGGCCATCAAGCATGACATCCTTGCGCACCGAAAGATCGAGATAATCATCAGGAATGATGAAATCCCGCAAGTCCAAAAGCTTGTTGACCGTGCCGACACCGCCCTCGGAGATGATGCGTTTGACGCCAGCTTCGCGGAACGTCCAGAACACCTGGCGGCTCGCATCAGCGCGCGTGACCCCCGAGCGCCAGCCATGCATCTTGACAGTCAATACACGCTTCTGCCCCACCCGGAACAAGCGGATGGCCGGGCTCATGCCATACGGCGTCTCAAAGTGCAAGTTATCGGCAAGGATTTCAACGTCCTCATCCGGCAGATTGGCCGGAAAATTGCTCGAAAGCGTGCCCGAACCGCCTACGACGGCATAGTCGGCTTTCGGTATCTTGATTTCACTCATACTCTATCTCCTCAAAACCGGCGGATTACCCTGTACTCCGTATCACGCTGGGCGGGCATTCTGCCAGCGCCGCGAATCAGCTCCACCATCTTATTGATGCTCATCTCATAGCGCGTACCCGCGGCACGCACGACATTCTCCTCAAGCATGATACTGCCGAGGTCATCCGCGCCAAATCCCAGGGTCAACTGACCAATGCGCTCGCCCTGCGTGACCCACGACCCCTGGATATGCTTGACGTTATCCATATAGAGACGCGTCAACGCCAGCGTCCGCATGTAGTCCCAGCCCGTCGTTTTCTCTCCGCCAAGCTCGGTATTGCCAGGCTGATAGGTCCAGGTGATGAATGCGCGGAAACCGCCCGTCTTGTCCTGCAACCGGCGGATCTTTTCCATATGCTCGATGCGCTGGGCCATCGTCTCACCAAAGCCGATGACCATCGTCGCCGTGCTCTCCATGCCGATGCTATGCGCACATTCCATGACATGCAGCCAGTCGTCGGTCATGATTTTCTTCGGACTGACCCGCCGCCTTACCTCATCGACAAGTATCTCAGCTCCGCCGCCCGGCAGGCTCGAAAGCCCCGCTGCCTGCAAGCGCTTGAGCGTATCGAGAATCGACAACCCTGCCTGCTGGGCAAAGTACTGGATTTCCGTCGCCGTGAATGAATGGATCGTGATTTGCGGAAAGTTCTCCTTGATAAGCCGCAGCATCTTCTCATAATATTCGATACCAAGATCGGGATGCAACCCGCCTTGAATCATGACCTGCGTACCACCGGCCTCCGCTGTCTCGCGGACTTTAGCCAGGATTTCCTCATAGGAGATCAGGTAGGCATCCTTATGCTCCTTACGGCGGAAGAACGCACAGAATTTGCACTCGTTCTTGCAAACATTCGTATAGTTTATATTGCGGTCAACGATGAATGTAACCGTATTGTCAAACAGCTTGCGGCGCACCGCATCTGCCTGCTGCCCGAGTTCAATCGGGTCGCCATGCAGCAGCAGCTCTTCGCCCTGTGCCGATGTCAATCTCGTCATGCTTTCACCTCTTGATAGAACGTATCGCGCTCGACAGGCTCATAGCCGGTCTCCCGTATCATCTTCTCGAGCATCTCCCGCGTAATACCGGTATTCGTCTTCGCCCCTGCGGCATGGATGATTTTCTCCTCGCCGATCGTGCCGTCGAGATCGTCAGCCCCAAAGCCCAGCGCCAACTGGGCAATCGGCAGCGTCAGCATGATCCAGAACGCCTTGATATGGTCGATGTTGTCAAGAATCAGCCTTGATAGCGCCAGCATCTTCAAATCTTCCCACGAACCCACGCGCCGCAGATCATATTCCTCGCCCAGCTTCGTATTGCCCGGATGGAACGGGAATAGCATAAATGCCTGGAAGCCGCCCGTCTCATCTTGGATAGCGCGAATAGTTATAAGATGCTGCAGCCGTTCCTCAATGGTCTCGACATGGCCGTACATGATTGACGCATTCGTGCGGATGCCAAGGCTATGCGCTGTCTTCATCGTTTCAATCCACTCAGCAGCCGTCGCTTTTTTCGGGCAGATAATCTGCCGCACGCGATCTGCAAGGATTTCCGCACCGCCCCCCGGCAGACTATCAAGCCCTGCCGCCTGCAGGATTTCAAGCACCTCACGGATGGATTTTCCCGTCAGCTTCGCAAAGTTCACAATCTCGACCGGCGTGAACGCCTTGACATCGGCTTCGGGCAGTGCCGCTTTGACCTGCCGCACGACATCGACATAATAAGCAAAAGGCTTGTCGGGATGCAGTGCCGAGACGATATGGATTTCCGATAGATTCCTGACCTGCTGCGCTTCGGCAACGATACGCGCGATATCCTCGGGCTCCAGCGTAAAACCGCGTTTATCGCCTGCTTCGACCTGGAACGCACAGAGCGGACAGTTCGCACTGCAGATATTCGTCAGATTGATATGGCGGTTGACGGTATAGAACACCTTACGGCCACTCTTTTTTTCCTTAACCTTGCGCGCGCAAGCCGCGAGGAATAAGATGTCATTGTCCTCGTAAAGTGCCAACGCGTCCTCAAGGCTAAGGCGCTCACCGCGCTCGGCTTTAGCGCGGGCTGCAACGATATTCTCCTTCAATTCCATGTAGCCTCCTGCCTTTCGTTTCAGTCAAACTTGCGGATGATATTGAAATTGCAATCGCACGAAGCAGGAATACGCCCCGCTTCCTTGACAATGCGGATAATCTGGTTCTCTGACAACGCCGTCGGACTCGTCGCACCAGCATCGTGCAGGATTGTCTCCTTGTGTACCGTCCCGTCGATATCGTTGGCGCCAAAGCCTAAAGCGACCTGTGCTACCGGCACGGTCAGCATGACCCAATAGGCCTTGATATTCGTGAAATTGTCGAGCAGCAACCGTGAAATTGCCATCGTGCGCAAATCGTCCCATACACTCGTCTGCTTGACCGATTTACCCAGTTCGGTATTCTTCGGCAGGAACGGGAAACAAATAAACGTCTGGAAGCCGCCCGTCTCATCCTGAAGCTCACGCAGCCGCAGCAGATGGTCGACGCGCTCTTCGATGGTCTCGATGTGGCCGTAGAGCATGCTCGCGTTCGACTTGATGCCGA
>Ga0256404_1013611_pt1 | contig 10247 bp, 6 predicted proteins | sample RumenRJG_01DNA_FD_185990 | JGI IMG/M metagenome (GOLD analysis project Ga0256404, IMG submission 185990) | Bovine rumen microbial communities from Lethbridge, Alberta, Canada - RJG_01 | ecosystem: Host-associated > Mammals > Digestive system > Stomach > Rumen | place: Canada: Alberta | collected...
TGCACTTCCTGCATTGTTGAAAACAAAACTCCAAGCTGCTTAAGATCTGAATATTGACAACTGAATAACTGCCAGGTATTGAATTTTCAAGGTGCATAGCTAAAATCTATGTGCGAAGTTTGAGTTTATAATAATAAAAGGCATGTTTTTTGATTGAGGAGTCTTTTGCAATACATAAAGTTTTGTTTTAAATAGGTTGTAACGCTCTATGAGTTTCGCAATTACCTAATTTACGTAAAGATATGAGGTGATAAAATGCAGCTTTGGCGAAACAGCAATGAGGAAACAGAAGAGTATTTAACAAATATTCAAGCATTGCATTGTTATACGGTCACTATTATTGTAGTGTTACTTGTGTGGATTTTAAATCAACTGAATATTTTTATTCTAGACAAAAAAATCGCGGGAAGAGGAGTGTTTTTATCTGTATTTTTCTTTGTTCTATGCTTATTCTTTTGTAAGATATTTAGCTTGAAAAAGCCATATATGAAATATTTGATTACAGGTTTTGTAGTATTATCAGTATCTATGATGGGAACGTTTTTCACGTATCATGCCGTATTGATCAATGTGTTTCCAATTATGTATTCCATGTTGTATTCTTCGAAAAAAATGATTGTGTATACAACGGTTCTATCTGTGATTAGCACGATATTTATTGTATTTGTTGGTTATCAGTATGGTATATGTGATTTGAATATGGTTTTTCTTTCTGTAATGTCAAAGGAGTATTATGTGAAAGGAACGGAATTAGTAAATCATGGGTTCAATGACAATCCTGTTTTGTATTTGACGCTTTATTATGTTTTGCCACGCTGTATGATTTATGTATCCATGATTCCGGTTTGCAATACTGTTGTGAATCGTTTGCGAGATGAGAATAGCAGGGCAAATGAGAATAAATTGTTAGCAGAAATTGATACCTTAACGGGTGTATATGTACGAAGAACAGGCGAAAAGAGAATAGCAGTTTATTTGGAAGAAAAAGTTGGTGGAGTTTTTTGTATCGTTGATTTTGATGATTTTAAACAGATTAATGATACATACGGACATATGATGGGAGATAAGGTATTAACAAATTTAGCTGGTTGCATGAAAAAAAATATCCAGAATGAGGATGTTTTGATGCGTCTGGGTGGCGACGAATTTGGTATATTTTTTCCATATATTACTGATTTAGAGGTTGCGAAAAATAAGATTCAACAATTATTCAATAAAGTAACAGCGTGCAAAGTGGAAGAAATGGAAACAATACGATTGTCTATTAGTCTTGGTGGAATCGTAGTTGACGAGGGGATGGAGAGTAGCTATGAAATGCTGTATCGTAATAGTGACCACTTGTTGTATGAGGTGAAAAAGAGGGGAAAATGTAGTTGGCTGATTGAAAAAATGGAAAGTAAAGAATAAAAAGAAGACGAATGTTTATAGTTTTATAATATTGTCTTCTTTTTTATTTGCGTAACAGTTCAGCCAGGCAGAAATGTTACTTATTTGCACAAGTAGTTTTAAAAACCACTTGATAAGGTTATATAAAATTGTTATACTTTGTTTTAAGATTATAATGCAAAAGGTTTTGATTGCATTTCTCTTATACATGCATATGTGAATTTTGCATATAAAGTTAAGAAATAAATAGAATTTAGCAAGCATTCAAATTACAAAAGTAAGAAAGGAAGGTAAAAATGAAATATCAGATAGTAAGTGATAGTTCTATGGACTTATCAGAAGAATTAGCAAAAGAAAATAATATAGAGGTAGTTCCATTTTATGTATCTTTTGATTCAGAAACGTATCAAAAAGAGATAGAGGAGATTGCGGTACGCGATTTTTATCAGAAAATGGTTGATGAAAAAGGAGTATTTCCAAAGACTTCTTGCCCATCTGCACAGGATTTTTATAATGTATTTGAAAAGCATGCAAAAGAAAATGTTTCTATTATTTGCATTTGTATTTCTACAAAATTTAGTTCTTCTATGCAGTCAGCACTAAATGCTAAGGACATGATTGCAGAAGATTATCCAGATGCAGAAATTACAGTGATTGATTCACAGATTAATACCGTATTGCAGGGAATGTATGTATTAGAAGCCTGTCGTTTACGGGATGAAGGGGTAGAATATAAAGAGGCTGTGGAACGATTATTAGCCATTCGGGAAAGCGGACGTATCTTTTTTACAATTGGTAGCATGGACTATTTAAAACATGGTGGCAGAATTGGAAAACTGGCAGGAATTGCAGCATCTTTATTAAATGTAAAACCATTGATCACGTTAAAAGAAGGGGAAATTTTTTCTTCCAGGATTGTTCGAAATAGAAAGAAGTCTTTGCAAAAAGTAATTGAATTATTGATTGCTTATATAGAGGAACGTAAAATAGATATGGATACCTATCGTTTATGTATTGGATATGGATATTCTTATGAAGAAGCAGAAGAATTTAAGAGTATGGCACTGGAGAAATTGGAAAAGTATGGTGTGAAAGACATTAAGTTATATCAGATTGGTGCCACAATCGGAGTGCATACAGGACCCTATCCAATTGGGTTTGGTATTATCAAAAAGGCGTAGATGACACTTTCATTTTGCATACCTGCGGATAAATGTTGAAGGAACAAGGTAATGTCGTTTCGTTAGGTTGAACGAAATGATATTGATTAAGGGAGTTGAGAATATGGAGTTTGAACATCAAAAAAAAGAAAAAAGACCAGTATTAGCAATCTGTTATGATTTTGATAAGACCTTATCTCCAGATGATATGCAGGCACAGGGATATATTCAGTCGGTAGGGTATGATATTCGGGAATTTTGGGATGAGTCTGACCGTTTAGCAAGAGAAAATGACATGGATACCAATTTGGCATATATGTATAAGATGGTGGAAGAATCTCAGGGGAAAATTGTCTTTAATCGAAAAAGTCTTGCAGAATATGGCTCTAAAGTGAAATTATTTCCAGGAGTAGACACCTGGTTTGAACGGATCAAGGAATACGGAGAGCGTTATGGTGTGGAGATAGAACACTATATTATTTCCTCTGGATTAAAAGAAATGATAGAAGGAACGTCCATTGCGAAGAAAGGTGTTTTTAAAAAGATTTATGCCAGTTCTTTTTATTTTGATGCTCGTGGAGTTGCCAGATGGCCGGCGCAGGTAGTCAATTATACAAGTAAAACACAGTTCTTATTTCGAATAGAAAAGGGTGTACTAGATATTAATGATTCTGGTGTAAATGATTATTTTGCACCAGAACATATGCGAGTGCCTTTTCGGAATATGGTTTATATTGGAGACAGTGATACGGATATTCCTTGTATGAAACTGGTGAATACATACGGTGGACATTCGATTGGTGTTTACAATCCCAAAACGCAGGATAAAACCAAAGTATATAAAATGATGAATGATAATCGAATCCGATATTATGCTTCTGCGGACTATTCAGAAGGACAGGAATTGGAGCAATTGGTAAAAAACATTATTGAAAAAACGGCAGCCTATGAAAAACTAGAAAGACAATATGTGTACAATCAGCAGGAGGCAAAAGAGAGGAGGTAAGAAAATGAAAAAGAGGATTCTTTCTTATCGAAAACGGGTGGATGCATTGTTAGAGGACAATACAGAGGAAAAAAATTGGAATGAAATTTTGGAAGAACATCTCATTCAGATTGGATTTTTTCAACACGAACGCTTGATACATTTAATTGTTACGGTAGTATTTGCTATTCTGACATTATTGTCTTTTGGAATTTTGCTGCTTACTACGTTTTTGCCTGTTATGGCATTGTGTGTATTGTTTTTGGTGTTGTTAATTCCTTACATAGGACATTACTATTTATTAGAAAATGAAGTACAAAAAATGTATATACAGTATGATGAAATTTGGAAACGGGTAAAGATGCAACGATAGGATATAGTTTGGAGATTATGAAAAAAATTATCAACGTAATCTATTGTTTCTTTCAGAAAAAACTGCTATGATACAACTTGTTAGCATGGGCTAACAAAGAAGGGCGTATCGGGGATTTATATGGATTGTGTTTTAGAAATATTACAAAGGCGAATAGGAGAGGGAGAACCTCTCCATTTTTATACTATTGAATATCTATAGTAGAAAGGCCTCCGTATCCAGTGCACAGATACGGGGAATGTTTCAAACAGATAAAAAACACAAACCATGGACAGCAACAAGTTGGAGAAAGGCGAGAAAGAAAAGAGGTTAAGTATGGTAAAAGTTCGTCGAAACAGACAGAGATGGAAAAAATGGATTGCAATGCTTGCAGTTGCTGCTACGGTAACCACAAGCGTACAGGGAATGCCTGTTTACACATATGCCAGTGAAGTAAGTGCTTCAGAGGCAAATACAGGAAAAGTGTATTATGATGGTACATACGAAGGCATAGGAACAGGTTACAAAGGTGCGACTACGAAAATTGCAGTAACTGTCAAGGGTGATAAAATCGTAAAACTTGAGACAAAATCTCATGGAGATACACCGGGATATTATAAAAATGCACAGGTTATTCTTGATCAAATAGTGGAAAAGAATAGTACAGAAGTAGATACGGTTTCTGGCGCAACCTATAGTTCAAAGGGTATTATCCAAACAGTAGAAGATGGATTGAATCAGGCAAAAGCTGCTATGAACGATGGGTTCGCTGGAGGAAATGGTACAAAAGAAGATCCTTATCAGATCAGCAATGAAAAACAGCTTGATTATTTTGCAACATCGGTTGATGAAGGAGAGACTTACGAAGAAAAATATGTGGTATTAACAAAGGATATTTCACTTTCGGAGAAGAATTTTAATGCTATTGGAAATAAAGAAAATTCGTTTAATGGTTCTTTTGATGGACAGAAACATACCATTGATGGACTTACTATCAAAGAAGAATACACAGAAGAAGCAAATGTTGGTTTGTTTGAAAAACTAGGAAGAGCTGCAAAGGTTTCGGATGTGAAGCTTACAAATGTAAACATTGCAGTTACAGGTACAGGTGTTCTTCGTGCAGGTGGAGTTGCAGGGGATACAGTTGCAGGAAATGCTTCTGTGAAGCCAGTTATTGATGGTTGTTCGGTAGAAGGAACGGTTGAAGCAAAAACAACTGGTGATGCACTTTGTTTTGCGGGTGGAGTTCTGGGAAGACAGATGACAAATGCATATGTAGTAAATAGTGGAACAGATGCAGAAGTACACAGTGTTTCTGCAAGTGGAAATATTTCTGCTTATGCAGGTGGTATTTCAGGAATGACAGGCGGAAAGACGTTAGTTGCTAACTGCTATGCAACAGGTAATTGTAAGGCAGAAGCACCAAACAATACGAATTTTGGTGGTATGGCAGGTGGAATCGCAGGTATGCAGGCAGGAAGACAATATAACGTTTATGCAACAGGCGATATGGAAACTACCAATAATAAATCTCCACACAAATGGGTTGGCGCAATTGATGGTGAATTGACAGGAAGCGTAGCAGACGGATATGCTGTTTATGGATATTACAATACAGAGAGTGTACAAAAAATCAATAATACTGCATTGGAAGCTTTTCAGGCAGTTGGAACTGGAACAGTTTCAAAAGTGGGTACACTGGAAAATTGTGAAGGATTTAAAAAGGCATACTTTAGTACGACAGAGTTTGCAAGCACTTTAAATAGTAATATTGCAAAGGTAAACAAAAAGTTGGAGGAAGCATCTATTACAGATGTAGCTTTACAGAGTTGGTCTATAGCAGGAAATAAGGTAGCACTTTCCGGAAAAGTTTACGAAGAGAGACAGAATGGAAAGATTTTCAATGGTGGTACAGGAACAAAGGAAGATCCTTATTTGGTTTCCAATGAAAAGCAGTTGCGTGATTTTGCGGCCTCCCTTGCAGAGGATAATGACTACTTTGGTACCTATGTAGCGTTAGCAAACGATATTATTTTATCTGATCAGGAATGGAATCCGATCGGAGGAAGTGACTATATGTTTGATGGAACCTTTGATGGAAAAGGTTATACGGTTTCTGGAATAAAAATGGGAACCAAAGAGGAGCCAAAAGAAATTGGTCAGGATATCTATAATGGTTTCTTTGGATTACTTGGTCAACATGCACTTGTAAAAGATTTACATCTTTCAGATGTAGCAATGTATACACATCGTGAAGCATCTTCTTATTTAGGAGGAATTGCAGCATATTTGTATAAAGGAGCTTCTGTAGATGGTTGCTCTGTTTCTGGTGAACTTGTAAACGTTGCAGATAAGGGCAATAACTTTGCAGGTGGAATCGCTGGATTTATGTACTATGGTTATATTATAAACAGTTGGACAAACGCTTATGTTTCTTCTACAACAAAGGGTGGAGCGATTGCAGAAGCAGGTGGCCTGGTGGGTTTAAATAACCGTGGTTTAATTGCAAATAACTATACACTAGGAAATGTGTATGGAAGTGCAAATCGTGAAGAAGAAGGTATGGCTAGTATTAGTACATTGGTTGGTGTGCAGGCAGGTGCTTTGGTAAACTGTTATGCCATGGGAGACAATGAGACAGATGATTATTCATACTATACTGGTGCAGTTTCCGGTTGGGTAACAGGAATTGGAAAGGCATATTGCAACTTCTATAATCAGAATGCAACGATGAAAATCGGTACTTTAACACCAGATCCAATTATTGCAGTAGGAACAGTAGTAAGTGGTGGAACCAATGAAGAAGGCGAAGAATATATTGGTGGTCTTACTTATGCAAACGATCCAATGAGTCAGAAGGATATGCAAAGTGAAAAGCTTGCTACACAATTAAATGCTACCTTTAAGAAATTCCCAATTGATATTACTAGTTGGGGATTAAACGCAGATACTGCATTAAAAGAATGGTCTTATGATGCAGAAAAGCAATGTGTTGTTGTATCGGACAATGCGGCAAAGGTAACCTATGAAAAACCATCTGTAGAATTTGTAGATGATGAAGGAGACAGCGTTTCTTATGTAGATGGAACCTATTATGGAAGAAATAAGTCTAAAACAGCTACAGTTCAGATAAAAATTGTGAATAATGTAGTGACAGATGCAGGAATTATTGCAGGAAGTGCAGAAGATACCGAAGGTATTATTGCGGAATTATTGGCAACACAGAAAGTGAATGCACAGGGAGATGTAGCGGACGCAGTAAAGGAAGCATTGGCTAAGGCTGAATTAGGCGATAAGACAACATATGAAGCTTTTGATGCAAGTAAATTTAATGGTGGAAAAGGAACAAAGACAGAGCCATATGAAATTGCTACAGAAGAGCAGCTCCGTTATTTAGCAGAATCTATTAATGCAGATGTAAACTATTATGATGTATATTTTGTTCAGACAGCAGATATTACATTGCATGGACAATGGTTACCAATCGGACATGGATATCAGGATGGAAATGTGTATCCATTTGCAGGTAATTATGATGGAAATAATTATGTAGTAAAAGGTCTTACAATTGGAACAAAGGAAGAACCGGCAAACATGTTTACCGCAGGTTTCTTTGGCGTTACCAATAAAGATAATTCACTCAATAATATAGACCCATTAAAAAATTATGTAGAAATTAAAAATGTGAAATTACAAGATATTTCTATCTATAACAAAACAGAAGGTCAAAATTATTGTGGTGGTTTACTTGGATGCGGACAGCAGGGAATTGTTATTGATAATTGTAGTGTAACTGGAAAGATGTCTATTACAACAGCAGACAGTTTTTGTCGTGCTGGTGGAATGGCTGGATATTTATTACGTGGTCGTGTAACGAATACATGGGCAAATGTGGAAGTGTATGGAGAAACCAATAAATCATGGGTATACGCAGGTGGACTTGTATCTTCTACAAATCGCGCAACATTAGTAAACTGCTATGCGTTAGGTGATGTAACTACAAATTCTGCACAGGGTAATAAGTCAGCCGTTGGAGGTTTAGTAGGTTCTAACGGTGGTATTATGATTAACTGCTATGCAAGAGGAAACCAGACAGCAATGACACCAACAACAGATATTGGAGGTGTTACAGGTAGAACAACAGGTATTGCAGTAAATTATAATTGTTACTTCAATGCAGATGCGACACAGAAGAATGGAAATACTTTAGTATCTGATGTAAAAGCGGCTGGTGTGGATGTTTCCGGTTGCATGAATGTAGGAGTAGAAAAGAAAACAAAAGAAGAAATTGGAAGCAAAGAATTTGCAGAACAGCTTACTGCCAATATGGCTTCTAGCAGTGCAATCAATGCTGAAATCAATGCACACTTGTCAACAATAAGTTTGACACATAGCAATTATTATACAGATCAGCCTTTAAATGAGTGGGCAGCAAAGAATGGTGTAGTAGTATTTGCAAATGATGGAGAAGAAGTAACACCAACAGAGAGTCCGGAAGTAACAGCTACAGCTATTGCAGTTACACCTGCGCCAGTTACCAAAAAACCAGAAAATCCGGGTGGAAGTCAGCCATCTACACCAGTACAGGTTGTAACGGCTGAGCCAACACAAACACCAATTGTAGCAACACAGACACCAGATACAGAAGATGCAACAGCTGCACCAACAGGTGAACCAACAAGTATGCCTGAAAAATCTACACAGCCTGTTATTACAGAAACACCAAAAACAACAGAGCAGGTAACAGCAACACCTGTAATCACAGAGACACCAGTGGTAACAGAGACACCAATAGTAACAAAGGCACCTGAAACAGCGGTACCAACAGCTACTCCAAGTCAGGCACCAGATGAAATTGAAATTAAAGATCCAGATAAATTGCCAGGTGATGATGTAAAACCAGGATTGACTTCCTTAAAGGGTTATACAATAAAAATCGCTAAGACAACTTATAATTGGACAGGAAAGGCAATTAAGCCAGCCGTTTCTATTCCAGGTTTGAAAAAGGGTGTTGATTACGAAGTAACTTACAAAAACAATAAAAATGTAGGTACAGCAAAAATTATTGTAACAGGTATTGGTACTTATGAAGGTACATTGACAAAGACATTTAAGATTACAGTTACACAAGGAAAAACTTATACGGTCAATGGTATCAAATATAAAGTAAATAAAGGTAAGAGTAAAACAGTAACCGTTATGGGAAGTACAGATAAGAATATTAAAAATCTGACTATAAAGGATACGGTTAAGCTTGGCGGAATTACTTACAAAGTAACTGTGATCGCAAAGAAAGCCTTTGCAAACCAGAAAAAACTGAAAAAAGTTATTATCGGAAAAAATATAACGATAATTGAAGAAAAGGCATTCTATAACGATACAAACTTAAAGCAGGTGGTTGTAAAAGCAAGCAATCTAAGCAAAGTAGGTAAGAAGGCATTTGCAAAGACAAATAAACAAATCAAATTTCAAAATAAAACCAAAAATAAAAACTTGAAAATAAAGGCGTAACACGATCAAGGAAGTCCCCCACTTTTATTACGCAGAGCAATAAGTGGCGGGTTGGGACTTAGCTTGTATCAGGAGGGGTACAAAGCCCCTTCTGATATGCTGCACTAGCAGCGAATCGTGTTATGAGTAAGTAGCGGAGCGGAATGCCAATATCCGCTTGGCTGGTTTTGTGTAAGAAATAATAAAAGACAGATAAAAGGATGGGATTACCTTAAGGCATGGTAGTCCTGTCCTTTTTTGCGATTCTTTTTCAATTTTATCTCTTGACACATACCCCTATGGGGTATATAGTAAAGCCAAGGATAGTAGAAATCCGATTGACAGAAAGGAAGGGGAATCGATATGGAAGAACAAAAAGAATGTTGTTGTTGCCATAAGACGAAAGAACGATCGGAGAAGGAATATAAAGACTTATGCAATCGTTTGAATCGAATCGAAGGGCAAATTCGTGGAATTAAGGGTATGTTAGAAAAGGATGCCTACTGTGCAGATATATTAGTACAGGTTTCTGCTGCCAATGCGGCATTAAACAGTTTTACCAAGGTTTTGCTGGCAAATCACATAAAAACTTGCGTAACAGAGGATATTAAGGCAGGAAAAGAAGAAACAGTAGATGAGTTAGTAACTTTACTACAAAAACTTATGAAGTAGAAACTATCACCGTTTGTATGCCTATGAACGATGATTAGAAATTTAGGTATTAGAAAGAATAATTTGGGACAAGATAAAAGTCCAGCTAATAAATGTCAATAAAAAAATGAAAAAATATTGATTTTATTTTTGGAATAAAAAAGGGCGCACTTCCCCCTTGGTGAAAATATCATTTTTTGAAGATATTGTTCCGTAAATATTT
>Ga0256404_1013612_pt1 | contig 10247 bp, 6 predicted proteins | sample RumenRJG_01DNA_FD_185990 | JGI IMG/M metagenome (GOLD analysis project Ga0256404, IMG submission 185990) | Bovine rumen microbial communities from Lethbridge, Alberta, Canada - RJG_01 | ecosystem: Host-associated > Mammals > Digestive system > Stomach > Rumen | place: Canada: Alberta | collected...
AAGTTTTATTCATCAAAGCGTTCAAACAGGAGAAGAAGGTTTTGATATTGTTCGCTTTGCGTCTGCTCAAGAATTATTAAAGAATTATCAGCCAATTTATGCGCTAATTCTTTTTGATGTTGAACTTGGTGGAATGACAGGGCTTGAAGCTGCTATGCAAGTTAGAAAAGTTGATCGTTCTTGTTCAATTATTTTTGTAACTAATTTAATTCAATATGCTCAAAAAGGTTATGAGGTAGATGCTGTTGCTTATTTAATTAAACCAGTTCAATATTATGATTTTGCCTTAAAGTTTAAAAAAGCAATTGATTTGTACGCTTTAAATGAAAACAAAGACTTCACAGTTAAGACAGCTGAAGGACCTTGCAGAATCTCAACTGATAAATTAATGTATGTAGAAATTGCAAAACATAGGTTATATTATCACCTTGTTGATGATGTTTTGGAAGTCACAGGAACAATAGCAAAAGCAGAAGAAGATCTTAAACCTTATGGCTTTTTAAAATGCAATCAATGCTATTTAATCAATCCACGTTTTATCACAAAAATTAAGGGAATGGATGTGCAAATAGGAAATGAAACGCTAGCTATTTCTAGACCTAGAAAGAAATCTTTTTTAAGCGCACTTGCTAAATGGTATGGAGGACGGGAATAATGGATATCATTCAAGTCTTAAATATCTTTAGAATGATTATTGTAGAATTTCTTGTAGAATTATCGATTTTTGCAGGGTTTTTTCTTTATAATCTTAAAAAACGTAATCATTTTGTCCTTAGATTAATCATTGCTTTTGTCTTACTTTTTGCCATAGGATTTGGCACATCATTTATCTATTATTATTGTGGAAATGAATTTTGGGGTAGAATCTTAATTTATTTCTTCTTATTCTTTGCTTACGCTTTACTTGCCTTAATTCCTTTTGAGGAAAAGATTATCCCAGTAATATTTTCTTTAGGATTAGCTTACGCGATTCAAAATATCATGTATAAGTCTTGGTTAATCTTTTATGGAATAGGAGAAAATCATGGTTGGTATCAATCTTGGGGAGAAAATTTTGATATCTTTTATCATCTAGTTTATTACGCCTATCTAGCTTTATTTATTGCTGCTTTTATATTTGTTTTCTTGAAAGTTTTAAAAAAGAGACTTCGCTCGCGAAGTTTTAATAACAAATTGCTTTTAATCACATTATTATGCTTAGCAACTACAGTTATTTTATGTTCACTTCAAGATATCTATTTTGCAAAACTTTCAACAATAAGAGAAAACCATTTTGATAATCTTTCTTTATATGTGCTTAGAAGTAGTGGCAATATGCTTTCGCTTCTTTCGTGTTTCCTTGTTTTATATTTAGGATTTAAGTCAATTAGCGTTAACGAATTGTCACAAGAAGTAGAATATTTAAAAGAAACTATTAGGCAAAGTGCAAAACAATATGAAATATCAAAAGATACAATTGAGATGATTAATGTTAAATGCCACGATATTAAATATCGCATTGATTCTCTTGCTAAAAAAGGCAATGCAACTCCTGAAGCATTAAAAAGTTTAGAAAATTCGATAAATATTTATGACTCAAAATTTGAAACTGGCAATCAGGTATTAAATACGTTACTTAGAGAAAAATCGTTATATTGTGAACAAAATCAAATTAGTTTTTCTTGCCTTGCTGATGCAACAAATTTTGATTTTATTGAATTAGGAGACCTATATTGCTTATTTGGAAATCTAATTGATAACGCTTTAGAAGCTGTTAAGAAGATTGATGAAGTAGAAAAAAGAGTCATTTCTTTATCTGTAAGAAAAAAAGGTGGCTTCATAATAATAGAGGAAGAAAACTATTATAACGGAAAGTTAGAATTTTCTGATGGACTACCAATTACCACTAAAGAAGATAAAAATTTCCATGGATTTGGCGTAAAAAGTTTGAGGCTTATTGCTAGACATTACGGTGGCGAATTATCAGCAACTGCTCAAAATAATATTTATAAATTAAGCATAATTATCCCTATTGAAACGACAAAATAGGTAAAAAAACGACAACTTAAGTAATTTAATTGAAAAGATTCGCTTTAAGTTTTAACTTAAAGTCATGAAAATTGTGATATTAAGTGTAGCCTTATTAACATTTTTATCAATTTCATCGTGCGAAAATAAAACGGATTTATCTTCTAATCACTATATTATAAAGGAAGATAAAATTGTTGATTTTTCAATAGGCGATAACAAAGAAATTTTCACATGCGCAAATGGATATCAAAATCCATATCCATTTAATTGCGTTTGGACAAGTGATGCTATTTCCGTTGAAGATGGAAAACTTAACATCACTCTTTTTGAAAATAATCAGACAGTATTTTCTGGCGAATATCGATCAAAAAGAAATGAATTTCATTATGGTTATTATGAAACACGAATGAAAATGGCTAGGTGTAGTGGGACAATTTCATCCTTTTTTACTTATACAAATCGACCTGTATGGGATGAAATTGATATCGAATTTTTAGGAAAGAATTTTGAACAAGTTCAATTCAATTACTACACTAATGGTGTAGGTGGGCATGAATTCCTTTATAATTTAGGATTTGATGCAACTATGGAATTCCATAATTATGGATTTGATTGGCAAAGCGACAGAATATCTTGGTTTGTTGATGGAGAGTTAGTTCATACAGCAACTAGTGATATTCCTTCTCACCCTCAACAAATTATGGCTAATTTATGGAATTGTTTAGGCCACGATGAATGGAGTGGAAAATTTAATCCTAATGATTTACCAGTTAAGGCACAATATGAATATATCGCATATCAACCAAATAAATAAAAATAAGATTAATATGGAGGGAATCATGAAAAAACAATTAATATTCGTTACAGCTCTTGGCTTAGCAACTACCTTAATGGCTTGTAGTAGCCAACCTACCTACCCTGAATTAAAAGATTTTGGGGGAGAAAAAGTAGCCGACTTTTCACTAGGTGAATCACAAGAAATTTACGCTTCTGATGGATGGAGTAATGGACAACCTTTTAATGCAGTTTGGACAAAAGACAATGTTACTTATTCAAATGGACAAATGCATTTAGGTATTAAACAAAAAGAAGCAAAAGACGGTGAAAAGACATATCCTTACACAGCTGGTGAAGCTAGAAGCCATCATTTATATGGTTATGGCGACTATCAAGTCCGTATGAAACCAACTGCTGTTGTTGGAAGTGTTTCAACTTTCTTTGTCTATACTGGACAATGGGATCATATTGATGGAGTAGCAAATAAACACGACGAAATCGATATTGAATTTTTAGGAAAAGATACAACAAAAGTTCAATTTAACTATTTTGTTAATGGAAAAGGCGGCCATGAACACATGTATGACCTTGGATTTGATGCTTCAAAAGAATTCCATGATTATGGATTCCGTTGGGAACAAGATACAATTTCTTGGGTTGTTGATGGAAAAATTGTTTATCAAGTCAAAAAGGATTTTATGAATCCAGAACTTCCTTCAACTCCAGGGCACATTATGACAAATTATTGGCCTTCATCGGCGTCACTTTGGAGTGGCACATTTAATGGCGCAACAAGCGATACAGTTGATTATGAATGGATTGAAACAAGTGCAACTGGAATTTATTCAGATGAAGAAAAACCAGCTGAACCTGTTGAACCTGTCGATAAAGACTTCGATTGGTCAAAAGTTGCTGAAACCGATTTAACATTTAATACAGGTAGAGCAGACCTTTATACACTTAATAAAGAAGAAGGCGTTACAACTGTAACCTACAACGAAGCAAAAGATTGGGCAAATGTTACTGCAGATATTGATAAAGTTGCTTTAAAAGCAGATACGATAAACTTAACTTTAAAGAATAATAGTAGTGAAAAATCAACAGTCCGTGTTGATATTCAAGGAAGCAAAAGAGTAGGAAATACAGATTGCTTAAATGTTAGTGCAACAGCAAAAGGACATAGCGAAATTTACACCGATGCCGAATGGGGCGGAAGTAAAATTGAACTTGCGGCTAGTGAAGAAGTTGAATTTGTTATTTCTTATGATCGAAGCACTGAAAAAGGTTTACCAACAAAATTACTAATTTTCATCGACTCAATGCAAAGCGAAGCATTGGCTCATGAAGGCGGAAGCATTTCAATTAGTAAAATTAAATTTGCTAAATTAGGTGAAGGAGAAGATCCAGCCGAACCTCAACAACCTGATAATCCAGAAAATCCAGGAGAAGAAGTTAAAGATGAATTTGATTGGAGCAAAGTCGATTCTACAGCTTTAGATTTCTCAACTGAAAGAGGAGACCTTTACTCTGTTGCAAAAGGTGAAGACGAAACGACAACAGTTACTTATTCAAAAGCAAAAGATTGGGCAAACGTTAGTGCAAATATTAGTGATTTTGCAGGTAGTTTCGATACAGTTAATATAACTTTAAAGAATAATAGTGAAATAAAATCAACAGTCCGTGTTGATGTTCAAGGAAGCATAAGAGTAGGAAATACAGATTGCTTAAATGTTAGTGCAACTGCAAAAGGACATAGTGAAATTTACACCGATACCGAATGGGGCGGAAGTAAAATTGAGCTTGCAGCTGGCGAAGAAGTTGAATTTGTTATCACTTATGACACAACAACTGAAAAAGGCGCACCTAAATACTTACTTATTTTTATGGATTCAATGCAAGGTGAAGCATTAGCTCATGAAGGCGGAAGTATTGCAATTTCAAACGTTAGATTCGCTAAACTTGCTAAAGATGAGGAAGGCGAAAATGAAGAAGAGGAAAAAGAATATCTTGCTGTATCATTTAATAATGATTCAAGTTATGCTTTAAATCCAAGTAATGAAGCAACAAAATCTGTTACAGTTTCCTATACTGATGTAAAAGGAAATTCATATCAAAGTTTTGGCTTTGGATTAGATTTTGTCACCGAAAAAGAAACAAAATTTGCTTGTACAATTAAAAATAATGGCGAAGAAGCTGCAAATATTCGTGTTGATATTTTAGGAAAAACTCAAGTTGGTGAAACTAGGGCAATTAATGTTTCAGCTGAAGCTAAAGGCCATAACGAAATCTATACAGATACAACTTATGGTGGATCAACTATTACAGTTGCTAAAGATGAAGAAGTTGTCTTTACAGTAACTTTTGACCAAACTACAGATAGAGGAGTTGCAGATTATCTTAATTTCTTCATCGATTCAGCAAAGTATGATGATGAAGCAAATCACTCTGGTAACGTCACACTCTCAAATTTCTTCTTTGAATAAATTTAGGATTAATTATGCCAAAAAAACGGAAGAAGATTTTACAAGTTGCTGGAATGGCAACTGTACTTGGTATAACTGTCGCCGCAAATATTGTAGCGATGAATTTCTCAGAGATTATTAGCATATATTTTCACGGATTTGGAGCTGATTTTTCAAATTTTGACTCCACTTCCGGCAATAATATTTGCCAAGAAATCGAACAAGAAGGTATTGTTTTGCTTAAAAACGAAGCAAAAGCATTACCTTTAACAAATAAAAACGAAAAAGGAAAAATTCCTGTTGCTGTCTTTGGATGGGGTGCTACAGATGGTGGGTTCATTACTTCTGGAAGCGGATCTGGAGGATCAGCTGAAAGAGGTGCCGGTAAGCTAGTAACATTCCTAAATGCTTTAGAAGGACAAGAAGCAACGATTAAAGAAGGGCATGAAATTCTTCCAGCAGTAGAAGGAAAATTTGAATATTATCATCCTCTTATTGATATGTATAAAGATTATAAGAGTGGTAGGGATTCAGGAGATTATTGGAATGCTGCTTATCCTTTCTTTAATTTAATTGAGCCTTCTAAAAATCATGTAGAGCCATTAATTAAGGGAGCAAGAGAATTTTCAGATACAGCTTTGGTAGTCCTTTCTAGGGTTGGAGGTGAATCGCAAGATATTCCTCGAATCCAAAAAAAATATCACGCAAATGAGAAAAATCCTGAAGAAAAAGATGATGAAACTCGCACTTATTTAGATATTTCTAAAGAAGAAGAGGACATGCTTAAATTAGTTAAAGATAATTTTGAAAAGGTTGTTGTGATTATTAACGCATGTAATGCAATGAACTTATCTTTTCTAGATGATCCGCAAATTGATGCTGCAATTTCAGTTTCAGGAGGCGGCCAATCAGGAAGCATTGCTATTGCAGATGTTCTTTCGGGGGAATATAACCCTTCAGGGAGATTAACTGACACCTATGCGTATGATTTTTCAACTGCTGCAACATATGCAAATGGGCCAGATTGTAGAGAAATCAACGGTTCAAAAGGCGGAATCAGAAGATACAATGATACAAACGATGTATATGTAGATTATGCTGAAGGAATTTATAATGGCTATCGTTGGTATGAAACAGCAGATGAAATGAATTTTTGGAGTTCGTCTTTTGCAAAAGAAAAATGGAATGTAACTAAATACGAAGATGTTGTTCAATTTCCATTTGGCTATGGCTTAAGTTACTCAAATTTCAAACAAGAAATAGTCTCTAACAATTTATCCTCTCTTTCAAATATTACTAAAGATTCGGAAATTGAAATTAAAGTTAAAGTTACAAACATTGGAGAAGTTAGAGGAAAAGACGTCGTTCAAATTTATTACAAGCCACCTTATACGGAAGGCGGAGTTGAAAAAAGCGCTGCAAATTTAGTCGCTTTTGATAAAACCGACGTTATTGAACCTAACGACTATCAAGAAGTAACTTTAAAGTTTAAAGTGAGCGATATGAAATCTTATGACACTGATAATAAAAGTGGTGTTGTTGGTAGTGATGGTGGCTATGTTTTAGAAGCAGGAGAATATGTAATTTCTTTAAAAGAAAATTCACATAAAGTTTTAGAAGAAATAACCTACATTTTGCCTGAAAGTATCGCGATTGAAGAAGAAAAAGTTCATAATCGTTTTACTGGAAAAGATGTAACTAAAGGCGATGTTTCAATCGATGGACGCGATACAAATGAAGGAATAACTTATCTTTCTAGAAGCGATTTTATAAAAACTTTCCCAACCCCAAGAGATGCTAGAAATAAGTCAGATAAGTTTCCATCTAATGGTTGGTTAACTGACGCTAAAGACACTGAAGTTATGCCTACTCAAGGCAAAAAAGGTGACTTAAAAATTTATAATGAAGATGGCTCCTTAAACGAAGAACTTGTTTTAAAACTAGGAAAAGATTATGACGATCCTCTTTGGAATGAACTTTTAAATCAAGTAAGTGTTGATGAATTATATGGAGTAATTCAAGGAGCAGGTTTTAGAACTAAAAAAATTCCTTCAATTAATAAATATGATCATCTAGATTTAGATGGACCTTCAGGATTAAATCAAGAGGTTAATGCAGGATCAAGTTCAAGTTCAACTTTTTGGACATCATTCCCAATTGAAACGGCTATTGCACAAACTTGGAATCAAGATATTTCACTTAGATTTGGGTTAACTGTTGGTTATGAAGCGTATGCTACAGGTGTTGCAGGATGGTATGGACCAGCTGCAAATATTCACCGTTCACCTTTTGATGGTAGAAATTTTGAATATTATAGTGAAGATCCATATTTATCAGGGAAAATGTGCGCAAAAACTATTGAGGGTGCGACAAGTAATGGACTTTATTGCTATTTAAAACATTTTGCAGTAAATGAAACTGAAAATAAAAGAGAAGGCTTAATCACTTGGTTAAATGAACAAACATTAAGAGAGATATATGCTCGTTCGTTTGAAATTGCTGTCAAGGAAGGCAAGGCTAATGCAATCATGTCAGCATTTAATAGAGTAGGAGCAACTTGGGCTGGTGGAAATTATTCCTTATTGACTGGCGTACTCCGCGATGAATGGGGCTTTAAAGGTTCAGTTTTAACAGACTATGCCTTAGAGTGGGAAATGAATTTTATGGATATCGCTCAAGGTATTCGCGCTGGTAATGATATGTGGCTAAATGGCTTAAGAACTGACACTATTGGGACTATTAAAGATAGAAATTCAGCAACTTCAATTAGCTGTGCACGTGCAGCCACTAAAAATATGTTATTTACTTTCTGCAATACTTTATATCAGCAATCTGAATACTTAAAAGATCCTCTAAAAACCGCACCAGTTTCTAAACTTGTTGGTAAGAAATCTGAAAGTAATTCAGCTCCATTAATTTGGATGTTAGTTGGAATTGATTCAGCAGTTGCAATTGGATTAGGCATTTGGATTTATTTCTGTTTCTTCCATAAGAAGAAAGAAAAGATAAAATGATATTTAAAAGGATGAGCAATCATCCTTTTTAAGTTGTTGTCTAAACTAAGTTTTTATTAGTTATATTGAAACATTTAAAAAGTCATTTGCGATATAAAATATTGCCTTTTGAAGATTATATTTATTGATGCTGATGTTAGATTAAAATTAAGCATAAGAAAATTAAATGAAGAATCTTTAAATTAGAAATAAATTATGACTTTAAAAATGATTCTAATAATTCGAATCCAATTTTTGATGCTTCTGATTTGTCCATCCATAAATATGATTTAAAAAGGCACTTTTAATAACTAAATAAAATCTAAAATTCTCGAAAAAATTTCATTAAACTGATGCACGTGGTTATTGTTTTTTACAAAGATATTATTTTGCATAAACTAAAACATCAAAATTGATATCCAAGTATTTATTGCTTGATTTTATAAAAATTTTTAAAAATGTAAAAAATAAACATGTTAAAATCATTTATCAGTTTTAAATAAGGACTAAATTATAGGAAATAAGAGGTTAATGATTCTTGCCATTTTAGTATGTATGCCTTCCTCTTGTTGAGCTAGCGAAAATAACGATGAAATTAATGTATCTGTAACACAAATTATGGGTCAAAAGAAGATTGGGACAAGATCAATAAGGTTGATAGGCGGAACAGAAATGCTAATAAAAACACAAAAGTTAAATGCATGTCTGATAAGGCTGAATTTGCACTAATAGAAAAAAATAATCAAGATTTGCAAGGTTTTTTATAGAAACTAAAAAAATAAGAAGGCATTTGCCTTCTTAATTATTTGGTATTTTTATTGCTTCGCTTATACTTGTTTCCAATGAGCTGAACGTTAAAGGCTTTTGTTTCTTTTTCTAATCTAGCAACGTAAACCCCTACGTCAGCATCTTTATTTGGAAATACAATTTGGAAATAACATACGATATGTTTCCCAGAAGCACTATCTTCGACTTCAGAAGTTAATTCGTGAACTGCGTATCCTAATTCACTCGAAACTTTCATAATAATTTCGGCAACAGGTTCATCGATAGGAGCAACAACAACTACACGAGGTTTTTTGCTACCAATCATTGTTTCAATTCGTCTAACTCCAGTTAAGACAAAGAAGATAATTCCTGTTCCTAAAATTGCAATGATGAAGTTAAATGAACCACAAGCAATACCGATTGCCATGACCAACCAAATTGTTCCAGCGGTAGTTAAGCCCCTTGTACCAGCGTTATGATGAATGATTGCACCTGCGCCTAAGAAACCGACACCTGCGATAATTTGAGCAGCAAGTCTAGCGACATCTCTTTTTTCTCCAAATAAGGCAGGAAAACCATAGATTGAGATAATCATAATGATACATGAGCCTAATCCGACTAAAAGGTGCGTCCTTAAACCGGCGCTACGTCCTTTTAATTCTCTTTCTATACCAATAATTCCGCAAAGAATTACAGATAATAGAAGAGCAATGATAACTAAAACAAAATTACCAATTGGCCATCCATCTATTGTCCAGTTATTTAAAATTTCAGCTAATTTTTGATCTAATGTAGTAAGCATATTTTTAACCACCTAAAATATTTTAAAAGAAAATGTCATTCTTATAAAGAAAGAAATAAAAATTGAAAATATTGTTAAGACACAATGAGAGGATTTTGAAAAGATTTTATAAGTTTTTCAAGTTAAGCATTTTTTCTTTGTCAGTCATACCTAAGGTTGTGTTTTTTGAAAGAATATATGCAATATTTTTTGCATCTGTGCCTAATAATTGATTTGGTTCAAAATAATACATACCTAATAGTTCAGGAAATGAAAGTTCGATTAAATCAAAGCACTTTATAGTATGGGTAATTTATGAGAAGTCTTCGTATGAGTGAAAGCTTTCGTATTTTTCATCGTACTTAGCATAAAAAACATCAATAACGGTGTGTTCTTTCACGTATAAAGTCATATTCGCCAGTTATGCTGAGACCTTCTTGTAAAACGATTAAGTTA
>Ga0256404_1013614_pt1 | contig 10244 bp, 8 predicted proteins | sample RumenRJG_01DNA_FD_185990 | JGI IMG/M metagenome (GOLD analysis project Ga0256404, IMG submission 185990) | Bovine rumen microbial communities from Lethbridge, Alberta, Canada - RJG_01 | ecosystem: Host-associated > Mammals > Digestive system > Stomach > Rumen | place: Canada: Alberta | collected...
TGGGAGGACTTCCACCTGACCGCCCGGGAGCACTGCTTCGTGCGGGAGATCGACAGCCGGGAGCTGGCCTGCGAGGTGAAGCTGAAGCTGATGGAGGTCTACCCGGAGGAGTCGGAGATCTGGTTCATGGCCGGGGACGCCGCGCCGGTGAAGCTGCCGCTGTACGCCCTGGACCGCGTGGAGGGCTTCGACCACCGCGCCTGCGCCCTGGTCCCGGCTCAGCGGGACCTTCTGAAGCTGGAGCGCTACGACGCGGAGCACCTCAACGAGCTGCTCCGGCGTCTGTGCGCGCCCGACGGCTGTCCCTGGGACCGCGTCCAGACCCACGAGAGCCTGCGCCCCTATATTATAGAAGAAGCCTATGAGGTCATCGACGCCATCGACGAACAGGACCCCGATCACCTCTACGACGAGCTTGGCGACATGCTCTTGCAGGTGGCGCTGCACGCGGAGATCGGGCGCAAGCACGGCGAGTTCGACATTTCCGACGTCACCACCGCCATCTGCCGGAAGATGCTCCACCGCCACACCCACGTCTTCGGCAGGGACCGGGCCGACAACGCCGAGGAGGTGCTGGGCCTGTGGAGCAGGAACAAGATGGCCGAGCGGGGGCAGAAGACCGTCGCCGAGGCCATGCGGGACATCACCCGCGCCCTGCCCGCCACGCTCCGCGCCGCCAAGGTCGTCAAGCGGGCGGCGGAGGTGGGCGTACAGCCGGAGGGCGACGACGCGCTGACGGAGGCCTGCCGGCAGGCGCTTGAGCGCGAGGACGGCCTGGGCGAGGCGCTGTTTAATCTGTGCGCGCTGGCAAAGCGGCGGGGCGTGGACCCGGAGCTGGCGCTGAACGCCGCCACCGAGAAGTTCGTGCGGCGCTTCGCCGCGGCGGAGGCCGAGATGCGGGAGAAAGGGCTGGATTTTGCCGATCTGGGCCCGGAAAGGTTGCGTATTTATTGGGGTTTGGTAAAATTGTGAATCATAGCTTGGAAAAGCAGGAATTGAGCGGGCGGGGATTGAATATGTGAAATGTTGCGCCTGAATGAATCGCATAAATACGCGCGCAATGTGCTTATAATATTTGGAGGTGTTTTGAACATGAATAAGACCACTCTGATTGCGAAGATCGCTGAGAAGTCCGAACTGAACCGGAAGCAGGCCGAGGCCGCGCTGAACGCCTTTACCGAGTCCGTGATCGAGGCCCTGAAGGCCGGTGAAAAGGTCCAGATGATGGGCTTTGGTACCTTTGAGCTCAAGGAACGCGCTGCCCGCATGGGCCGCAACCCCGCCACCGGCGAACCCACCGAGATCGCCGCCAAGCGCATCCCCACCTTCAAGGCGGGCAAGGGCTTCAAGGACGAGTTCTGATCCACGACGCGGATTTCCAACAAGGGCGGCTTCATATCGAGGCGGCCCTGTTGTTCGTTTTATAAATGGAGGTAAGCATATGAGCAGAAAGGCCATTGAGGCCCGCAAGCCCGTGGAGCGGGTGGAGCCGACCTCGATCCGACTGGACAAGTTTCTGAAGATCTCCCGGATCATCAAGCGCCGCAGCGTGGCCAACGACGCCTGCTCCACCGGCCACGTCACCGTCAACGGCAAGGAGGCCAAGCCGGGCACCGACGTGCGGGTGGGCGACGTGCTGGGCATCCGCTTCGGCGAAAAGTACTCCGAATACGAGATACTGTCCATCGCGGAGCACGCCGCGAAGCAGGACGCCGCGGACATGTACCGCGCCCGCGGATGAGCGCCTGGGCGGTGATCGTCGCCGCGGGGCGGGGACAGCGCTCGGGGCTTCAGCAAAACAAGGTCTTCTTTGAGATCGACGGGCGCTCGGTGCTGTCCCGGTGCCTCGACGCCTTCGCGGCCTCGGGGCTGGTGGACGGCGCGGCGCTGGTGCTGTCTGAAAGCGACCGGGAGAACTACGACGCGCTCTGTGAAAGAGAGGGCGCGTGCCCGCTGGTGAAGGCCGTGGTCAACGGCGGCGCGACGCGGCGGGATTCGGTGTACAGCGGCTTGAAGGCTCTGCCCGAAGGCGTCGATGTGGTGGCCATCCACGACGCCGCCCGGCCGTTCGTGAGCCGCGCCGTCATAGAGGCCACCCTGGAATCGGCCCGCGAGCACGGCAGCGGCGTCATCTGCACCCCGGTGATCGATACCATCAAGCAGATCGACGCGGACGGGCGGGTGTCCACCGTGAACCGGAGCACCCTGCGCGCGGTGCAGACGCCCCAGAGCTTTCGATATAAGGATATACTGGCCGCTCACGAGCGGGCGCGGTCCGAGAGCGTGGAGGTCACCGACGACGCCATGCTCTACGAGCGCTATTGCGGCGGCCTTCGCCTGGTGACGGCGGAGGGCGCGGAGAGGAACGTAAAATTGACCACCAAGGCGGATTTTGAGGCCCTGACGCCCCGGCTGCCCGCGCTGCGGGTGGGGCAGGGCTACGACGCCCACCGGCTCGCGGAGGGGCGCAAGCTCATACTGTGCGGCGTGGAGGTGCCCCACACCCGGGGCCTGGACGGCCACTCCGACGCGGACGTGGCGGTGCACGCGCTGATGGACGCGCTGCTGGGCGCGGCGGGCCTTGGCGACATCGGACGCCACTTCCCGGACAGCGACCCGGCCTACAAGGGCATATCGTCCATGAAGCTGCTGGACCATGTGGTGGGACTGCTGGCGGATAAGGGCTGGCGGACCGTCAACGCCGACGTGACCATCGTGGCCCAGAAGCCCAGGCTGGCGGCATACATCCCACAAATGCGGGAAAACCTCGCCGCTGCCCTGCACACCGATGCCGTCAACGTCAAGGCCACCACCACCGAGCGCATGGGCTTTGAGGGGGAGGAGCTGGGTATATCGGCGCAGGCGGTGTGCCTGATTGAGAAAGGCATTGGGCATTCGTGATATCTACAGAAACAGGAGACAAAACAATGATCGCAATTATCGGCGCGATGCAGGCGGAGGTGGAGGGACTGCTCCGCGAGATGCAGGACTTGCAGGAGGAAGAGATACTGGGGCACAGCTACTATTCGGGCAGGCTGGGCTCCCATGACGTGGCGGTGACCCGTTGCGGCGTGGGCAAGGTCAACGCGGCCATCTGCGCCCAGACCATGCTGCTGCGCTTCAGGCCCGAGGTGGTCATCAATACCGGCGTGGGCGGGAGCCTGTCGCCTCAGCTGGACATACTGGACGTGGCCGTGGCCACCGACGCGGTGCAGCACGACTACGACACCTCCGCCATCGGCGAGCCCAATGGGGCGCTGACCCTCAACGGGGAGCTGGTGACCTATCTGCCCTGCGACGAGGACTGGCGCGAGCGCCTGATTGAGGCGGCGCGCGCGGCGGGGGTCAGGGCCGTGCCCGCCCGCATCGCCTCCGGGGACCAGTTCATCAGCCGCCGGGAGGACAAGCGGCGCATCGTGGAGCGCTTCGGCGCCATGGCCTGTGAAATGGAGGGCGCGGCCATCGCCCAGACCTGCTGTCTGGCCCACACCCCCTGCGCCATACTGCGCGCCATCTCCGATTCCACCGACGACAACCACTCCATGGAGTTTGAGACCTTCCTCGAGCGCGCCGTGGAAAACTCCCACCGCATTTTGAAAGAATTGTTGAAGTGAGGTCTTGCCAAACCTGCGAAAGCGTGCTATAATAGTCAAAGATGGTCAAAAGAAGGTGATGACATGGCTCAGCTTTCAGACAACATCGAGCAGTTTATCAAGGAGCTGATGAGCGAGGACGCCCACATTGAGCTTCGGCGCAACGAGCTGGCGCAGCACTTCGGGTGCGCCCCGTCCCAGATCAACTACGTGCTGGCCACCCGGTTTTCGGTGGACCACGGATATATCATCGAGTCCCGGCGGGGCGGCGGCGGCTATGTGCGCATCGTCCGCATGCAGACGCGGGGCCAGGAGAATCTGCTGGAGTCGCTTCTCAAGCGCGTGGGCAATTCCGTGGACGAGGAGACGGCGGGCGCGATCATATCCAACCTCTACGAGCGCAAGCTGGTGACGAAGAACGAGGCGCTGCTGATGAAGTCCGCAGTGTCGCGCAACGCGCTGGCGCTGCCCATCAGCGCCAAGGACGTGCTCCGGGCGGCGGTGTTCCGCAATATGCTGATGCAGGTATTCAAGAATCACGAGGAGGCGAAGCGGGATGATGTGTGAGGACTGCGGGGTCCGGCCCGCGAAATTTCATCTGACGACGATCATCAACGGCGACCGCGTGGAGCGCAACCTTTGCCCCGCCTGCATGGCGAAGCACCAGAAACAGCTCCCCGGCATCGATTTTTCAAACCTGGCCGGCCTGCTGTCCAGCATCCTGGAGGGCCGAAACGCCGCCGAGCAGGAGCAGCGGGAGACCGAGTACGAGGATCTGGTCTGCGAGCAGTGCGGCATGACCTACGCCGAATTCCAGAAGGGCGGCATGCTGGGCTGCGCCAACTGCTACCAGGCGTTCCGGCAGCCGCTGACGGCGCTGATGCAGCGGGTCCACGGCAACACCCAGCACGCGGGCCGCATCCCCGGCGGCGTGCACAGCGGGGTCTCCATCCGCATGAACATCGAGCGGCTCAAGCAGAAGCTCCAGCGGGCCATCGCCGAGGAGGAGTACGAGCAGGCCGCCAAGCTGCGGGACGCCATTCGCGCCCTGAACATCCAGCTGGAGCGCCGGGAGGGTGACATCAAGGTCCATCCCCAGGCGCGGCTGACCGGCGACGACGGGGAGGAGGCGAGCGCGGATGTATGAGTATGTGATGGCGCCCGAGCAGGACGTGGTCATCTCCAGCCGCGTGCGCCTGTCCAGAAACTACGAGGACCTGCCCTTTTCCCCGAAGCTGACCCGGGAGTGCGCCGAGGAGGTCATCGAGCGCACCACCGACGCGGTGTTCCACACCGAAAACGGTGCGGCCTTTACCTTCCTGCGCATGGGCGATCTGGAGGAGGACGCGCGGTCCAGGCTGGTGGAGCACCACCTGATCAGCTACGATCTGCTGAAATTCGTCACCCGTTCCGCGGCGATGATCTCGTCGGCGGGCACGGTGACGGTGATGCTCAACGAGGAGGACCACATCCGCTTCCAGGGCCTGCTGCCGGGGCTGCAATTGGAGCGCTCCGCCGAGATGGCGCTCAAGCTGGACGAGGCGGTGGGGCAGAAATACGCCTTCGCCTTCGATCCTCAGTGGGGCTTTCTCTCCGCCAGCCCGGCCAACACCGGCACGGGGCTTCGCGCCAGCGTGATTCTGCACCTGCCGGCTCTGTCCGCCGCGGGGCAGATGGGCGCGGTGATGCAGACCATCGCAAAGCTGGGCGTCACGGTCCGCGGGCTCTACGGCGACGGCAGCGAGGCGCGGGGCAATCTCTATCAGCTCTCCAACCAGGCCACGCTGGGCCGCAGCGAGGAGGACGTGATCCGCGCCCTCACCGCCGCTGCCAGCCAGGTGGTGGAGCATGAGCGCAGCATGCGGGAGCAGGCCGAAAAGAAGGACATGCTCCAGCTCCAGGACAGCCTCATGCGCAGCTGGGGCGAGTTGATGTACGCCCGGCTGATGAACGTCGGCGAGTTCATGAAGCGCTATTCCGATATCCGCTACGCCGCCAGCATGGGCTACCTCCACGCGCCCCTGCCCGGCCTCGACGCCCTGATGATGGACGCCCAGCCCGGCTCCCTCGGCGTGCGCGCCGGCAAGCTCATGAGCCCTCGCGAATCCGAGATCCTGCGCGCGCAGTACCTGAGGGACGAGCTGAAAAAGCTGGTAGCAGAATAGGTAAAGATAATTAGGAATTGGGAATTAGGAATTAAGAATTAGGGATAGCGGCTGCCGCGCGCCCCTGCACGGCCGTGCCATCCCGCTCCCCTTTTCCCTTTTCCCTGTTGCCTTTTCCCTTAATTATCCATGACAAATACTTTCAGTGCAAATCATCCACAAACCGTGTATAATACTCCCTGGCGGAAACGCCGATAAACGAGACCGGGGTCAAACCCAAATGGAGGACTCCCATGGCATATATGGCGAAATTTACCGAACGCGGGCAGCGGGCGCTGCTGGCGGCGCAGAAGGAGGCAGCCCAGCTGGGGCGCACCTATGTGGGCACCGAGCATCTGCTGCTGGGCGTGCTGACGGAGCCTGGCGGCGCTTCCGGGGTGCTCTCGGGCATCACGCTGGACGCGGCGCGGATGGAGATCGTGAAGATGCTGGGCCGCAGCACGGACAGCATCGAGGGCAAGCAGATGGTCTACACCCCCCGCACCAAAAAGGTGCTGGAGCAGAGCATGCGCGAGGCCCGGGAGCTTCGGCAGAACTACGTCTCCACCGAGCACATCCTGCTGGCGCTGATGCGGGAGCGCGAGGGCGTGGCAGCGCACGTGCTGTTGAAGATGGGGCTGGATCTGTCCAAGGCCCGGGACGAGCTTTTGCGCATCCTCACCGGCGCGGACGATCCCCAGGCGGCCATCCACGAGGACCCCGCCGCCGAGACGCCCACGCTGAACCAGTTCTCCCGCGATCTCAACGCCGCCGCCCGTGCCGGGGAGTTGGACCCGGTGGTGGGCCGCGCCAACGAGATCGAGCGCATTGTCCAGATACTCTCCCGCCGACGCAAAAACAATCCCGTGCTCATCGGCGAGCCCGGGGTGGGCAAATCCGCCATCGTGGAGGGGTTGGCCCAGCTGATCGTGGAGGGCAATATCCCGGAGATTCTGCGCGGCAAGCGCGTGGTGACCCTGGACCTGGCGTCCATGGTGGCCGGGGCCAAGTACCGCGGCGAGTTCGAGGAGCGCATGAAGAACGTCATGGCCGAGATCAAGAAGGCCGGGAACGTGGTGCTGTTCATCGACGAGCTGCACACTCTGGTGGGCGCGGGCGCGTCCGAGGGCTCCATCGACGGGGCCAACATCCTAAAGCCCGCCCTGGCGAGAGGCGAGCTTCAGTGCATCGGCGCGACCACGCTGTCCGAGTACCACAAGCACATCGAGAAGGACGCCGCCCTCGAGCGCCGCTTCCAGCCCGTGAAGGTGGGGGAGCCCACCCGCGAGGAGGCCGTGGAGATTTTGGAGGGCCTGCGGGACCGCTACGAGGCGCATCACCGTGTCAGCATCACCCGGGACGCAATCGAGGCGGCGGTGAACCTGTCGGACCGCTATATCTCCGACCGCTCCCTGCCGGACAAGGCCATCGACCTGATCGACGAGGCCGCGTCGCGGGTGCGCATCAAGGCCTTCACCGCTCCTCCGGACATGAAGGAGCAGCAGGCGCGGTTGGACGCGCTGAACAAGGAGACCGAGGAGGCCGTGGCCCACGAGGACTTCGAGCTGGCCGCCCATCTGCGGGACAAGAAGAAGGCCCTGCAAAATGAGATGGCCGAGCGCCGCTCCGCCTGGGAGCAGCGCCGCAACAGCAAGGTCGAGGTGGTCGGCGAGGCCGAGGTGGCCGAGATCGTCGCCGCCTGGACCGGCGTGCCCGTGACCCGGCTGACCGAGGACGAGTCCCGCCGCCTCATCCGGCTGGAGGAGACGCTGCACGAGCGTGTGGTGGGCCAGGAGGAGGCCGTCAAATCCGTGGCCAGGGCTATCCGCCGCGCGCGGGCGGGCCTCAAGGACCCCAAGCGCCCCATCGGCTCCTTCATCTTCCTGGGCCCCACCGGCGTGGGCAAGACCGAACTGTGCAAGGCGCTGGCCGAGGCCATGTTCGGCGACGAGAACAACATGATCCGCATCGACATGTCCGAGTACATGGAGAAGCACTCCGTGTCCCGCATGATCGGCTCCCCGCCCGGCTACGTGGGCCACGAGGAAGGCGGCCAGCTCACCGAAAAGGTGCGCCGCAAGCCCTATTCCGTGATCCTGCTGGACGAGGTGGAGAAGGCCCACCCCGATGTGTTCAACGTGCTATTGCAGATCCTCGAGGACGGACGCCTCACCGACGGCCAGGGCAGGGTGGTGGACTTTAAGAACACCGTGATCGTCATGACCTCCAACGCCGGGGCCCACGCCCTGCGCAAGCAGCGCACCCTGGGCTTTGGCGGCGGCGACGATGCGGAGCGCACCTATGAGAACATGAAGGAGAACATCATGGGCGAGGTGCGCAACATCTTCCGACCCGAGTTTTTGAACCGCGTGGACGAGATCATCGTGTTCCACGCCCTGGAGCAGGCCGAGATCGACGCCATCGCCCGCCTGCTGCTCGGACAGCTGTGCAAGCGGCTGGAGGGGCAGGGTATCTCCCTGGAGGTGGACGAGGGCGCGCTGGCCCTCATCGCAAAGGCCGGGTACGATCTCCAGTACGGCGCGCGCCCCCTGCGCCGCGCGATACAGCGCATGGTGGAGGACGCCCTCTCCGAGGAGATCCTCAACGGCGCCATCCGACTGGGCGACCACGTCCGCGCCCTCGCCGTGGACGACAAGCTGGCCTTCGAGGCCGTCAACGCCATCGACACCGTGGAGACCCCGGAGCCGGAGATGGTAGGAAACTGAATGGTCCTGGTTCGCCGCCGCGCGACACGACTTCAAGCCGTGCCGCGCGGCGGTTTTTTATGCGAAACACAATTTCCAGCTTTTCCGGTTCCAACGCTTCACTCAAACAGTGAGCTATCCCCTTCGACTACCACCTCCGACGCCGCCTCCGGCGATTCCGTATCGCCCAGCAGCGCGTTCAGCAGGCCGCCGGGGGCGTAGTGGACGGCGGGGGAGCGGGGGCCGGTGAGGAGCGTGCCCACGCGGTTGAGCAGGGCGTTTCGGGGCAGGAGCGCGTAGTCGGCGGGCTGGGACAGGTCGTGGGTGACGTCGGCGACGCGCAGCTCCTCCCCGGGCTGGCCGTCGAGCACCGCCACCTCCACCGTTTCGCCGTTGGAGGTCCTAAGCAGCTGGTATTCAGCCCCGGCCTCGGGGATGACGAAGGAGAGCACCGGGGTCTCGCCGGGGCCCGTCAACAGGCGAAGCTCCGGGGTCACACCCGGGGCGGACCAGTGGGTCGTGACTGCCTCGGGCACGTCGTCGGCGTGGAACAGCTCCGTGGCGGTGTATTCGGCGGGGGTGTCCGCGGTGGTCAGCAGCGCCAGGTGCTCCTGCTCCAGCGCCAGCCGGTCCACCAGCGCGGCCTTGACGGCTTTAGGCTTTCTAAAATCCTTTCCGCTGAGCGCAGGCGACGCGGCCTTCAGAAACGCCGCGCACAGCTTTGCCGGGTAGCCGCTGCCACCCTCGGCGGAGGCCATGATGTGGGCCTTGTCGGGCTGGTCGAAGCCCATCCACACCGCCGTGGCCAGCTCCGGGGTGTAGGCCACGGTCCAGATGTCCCGGGTGCCGCCCAGCGCGTCGTCGGCCACGGTGCCGGTCTTGCCCGCCACGGGGATGCCCGCGCCGGACAGGGCTTTGGCGCTGCCGGAACGGGCGGCGGTCTTGAGCATGTCCGTGAGCATATAGGCGGTGGAGGCCTCCACGGCACGGGACTGGGATACCTCGGCGCGGTACAGCACCCGGTCTGAGGCGTCCCGTATCTCCCGGATAAAGTGGGGCCTGACCCGGGTGCCGCCGTTTGCCAGAGCGCAGTAGGCCGCGTCCAGCGCCGCCGGGGACACGCCGTCGGTGAGGGAGCCGAGGGCCAGGGACAGGTTCACGTCCTGATCGGACAGGGCGATGCCGAACCGCTGGGCATAGGCCCGCAGCGCGTCGGTGCCGATAAGGTCCGCCAGGTCCACCGTGGCGATGTTCAGCGAGCGGGACAGCGCCTCCCGCAGGGTCACGGTGCCGTAGTGCGCGCCCCCGGCGTTGCGGGGCGTGTAGCCGCCCTCGAAGGACCGGGGCGTGTCCTCCACGGTGGAGGAGGGCACGAAGCCATAGGCGTCGATGGCGGCGGCATAGGTGGAGATGGGCTTGAACGCGCTGCCAGGCTGCCGACGAATCTGGGTGGCGTGGTTGAGCCCCAGCGCCACGTCGTAGCGCCGCCCGCCCACCACGGCGCGGGCCTCGCCGGTGGTGCTGTCCAGGGCGATGAGTCCCGCCTGGACCGGGGTGCCGTCCGGGGCGGCGGCGGGGAAGCGGGCGTCGTCCTCGAACAGCGCCTCCGCCGACGCCTGCATCGCGGGGTCCAGCCCGGTAACGATGCGGTAACCGCCGGTCAGCACCTCGTCGTTGGACAGCTTGAGCGCGTCCGCGGCCTCGGTGAGCACCGCGTCCATGTACCAGGCGCAGACCCGGGCGTCGCCGCTGTCCTCGGCGAGGCGGAGTGCCTCGCCCTTGGCGGCGTCGGCCTCATCCGG
>Ga0256404_1013618_pt1 | contig 10242 bp, 8 predicted proteins | sample RumenRJG_01DNA_FD_185990 | JGI IMG/M metagenome (GOLD analysis project Ga0256404, IMG submission 185990) | Bovine rumen microbial communities from Lethbridge, Alberta, Canada - RJG_01 | ecosystem: Host-associated > Mammals > Digestive system > Stomach > Rumen | place: Canada: Alberta | collected...
CATATACCTTTACGCCCTCGGATATCGCTGTACGCACGACAGCACGAGTGGCTGCATTCATGCCCGGGCTATCGCCGCCCGAAGTCATAACGGCAATTGCTTTCGTTATCATAAGCAGATCATCTCTCCCGTCTTTTCTTTTCAAAATTTCAATTCCACTATTTATTTTACGAGACCAGGCCAGGAATGTAAAGACTTTTTGACCGGAAATATATACGGAAAAAGAAATCGCCCCAGCCGCTCGCGCATAATAGAAAAAAAGAGGAGCCCTAAAGGGAGGGCTCCTCGGCTAACTGCATGGCAGGCAGTTAGAAAGGGATTGAGCTTTAATAGCTTCGCTGCTTCTATTTATTTCACGTTCATGATGCCGAGGCCATAGCAGATGATGCCGATAGCGAACAGGGCGAAGATGATCGTAATTGCGCTGACCTTCCTCTTGAGGAAGTACATGCAGGCGAACGTCATGAGCAACGGTACGAGGCCCGGCAGCAACTGATCGAGCACGCTCTGGACCGTCGTGACGACGACTTCGCCCTTCGCGTTCGTGATTGTCGAGATGACAACCGGGATATTGACCGATGTCCATTTGTTGACCAGGGCGCCGATGACGAACAAGCCGAGGATGGATGCGCCCTCTGTGAGTTTCTGCAGGCGGTTGCCAGCCACATCCTGAACGATATCCGTACCTTTCTCATAGCCGTATTTGATGCCGTACCAGCGAACCCAGAGACGGACCGCGTTGAACAGCACGAAGAAGATAATCGGACCGAGGATGCTGCCGCTCATAGCGAACGAAGCGCCGAGCGCGGCCGTAATCGGACGCAGCGTGCCCCAGAATATAGGATCGCCGACGCCGGCCAGCGGTCCCATCATGCCGACCTTGATACCGTTGATGACGCCATCCTCGATATCAGCGCCATTCGCTTTCTTTTCCTCAAGAGCCGCCGTGATGCCGATGATCGGAGCCGTGACGAACGGCTGCGTGTTGTAGAACTCGAGATGACGTTTCAGAGCCTGCTTGAGGTCATCCCCCTCATAGAGGCGCTTCAGGATAGGAATCACGCCGAAGCAATACCCGAGTGCCTGCATGCGCTCCATGTTCCACGAGCCCTGAGCGAAGTTCGAACGTATGAATGTCCAGAAAAAGTCATTGGACGTAAGTTTCTTTTCCATGTCTATATCCTCCTTCTATCAGTCATCAGTCCAGCTCGTCATCGAGATCATCATCAGCTCCGCTGCTGGCTGCGGCCGGAGCAGCTGCGACCTGAGCATATTTCGGATTGAGCTGTACATAGATGATAGCCATAGCGAGGCCGATGATGCCGAGTGCCACGAGGTTGAAGTTCGTGAATGCGGCCACGCAGAAGCCTATGAAGAAGAACGGCATGAGGTATTTCGCGCCCATCATGTTGATAACCATCGCATAACCTACGACGACGATGAAGCCGCCGGCGACCTGAAGGCCACCAGTGATGACCTGCGGGATAGCATCGAGCATCGCCTGGACAGCACCCGTACCGATAGAAGCAGCAACGATGGTGCTCGGGATGGATATGCGCAGAGCCTGCAGTCCCAGAGCGCCGAGGTGGCAGATATCGATGCCGCGCGTGCTGCCCTTCTGTGCGAAGTCATCAGCCTTGTGCTGGAAGAACACGGTGATCGTGCGGCAGATGATGGTCAGAACCTGGCCAGCTGCTGCCAGCGGCATAGCGATAGCGATACCAGCGGCGATGTCCTGATGGCCACCGATGACCAGTATGGTCGAGACCGTCGAGGCCAGTGCTGCATCCGGTGCCATAGCAGCGCCGATGTTCATCCAGCCGAGTGCGATCATCTCCAGCGTACCACCGATGATGATACCGGTTGTCATATCGCCCATGATAAGACCGGTAATCGTGCAGGCGATGAGCGGACGATGGGTCTGGAACTCATCAAGCACGGATCCCATGCCGGCAATGCATGAGAAAATGAAGATCAGGATCAACTGCAGTCCATTCAGTTCCATTGTTTTTCCCTCCAAAAATAAGAACTAAAAGATATTTTCCGGAAGAGAACGCCCCCCAGCACTCTCTTCCTCCCTTATATGAACCCTGCGCTTATTTCGGCAGGACATCCATCATGTTCTGCGGCTTGTCGCTGGCGACGATGCGGATCTCCAGCGTTATGCCCTTCTCATTGAGCTTCTTGAAAGCCTCGATATCCTCGTCATCGACCGAGATGGCTTTCGTCAGCTGCTTCTTGCCCTCGTGGAAGGACATGCCGCCGATGTTGACGCTCTTTATATCCACGCCATGCTCGACGAGATAGAGCACGCTGGCCGGCTTCGTGAACAGCAGCAGGCAGCGGTCGTTTTCGTATTTCGGGTTGTTGTAGACGCGGATCGCCTTGTCGAGGCTTACGACGTGGCTCTTGATGCCCGCCGGTGCGACCTGCTTCAGCAGCGTAGAGCGGATTTTGTCGTTTGCGACGTCATCGTCGCAGACGATGATGCGCTGGCAGTTTGTAGCTTTCGACCAGACCGTAGCCACCTGACCATGGATCAGACGGTCATCAATTCTTGCAAGTACGATATTCATTATAAATCATCCTCCTCATCATCAGCGATGGAACTAGCATGAAAAGTCTGTACGCCGTTCTTGCCGGCCTCGACTGCTTTGGCCATCAGGGCCTTGATATCCGAGCCGTCGTCCATCATCTGCGCGCTGCACATCTCGATGAGCATCGGCAGATTGACGCCGGTCACGATGCCATAGGCTTCGTTCGAGATGACCAGCCGGCAAGCCGCGTTGTACGGACTGCCGCCGAACAGGTCGTTCAGGAACAGCACGCCGTCCCCGCAATCAAGTTCCTTGATTGCCTGCTCATACTTCTTCACGACATCGTCGGGGCCCTCACCCGGGATGAGCGTGACTGCGCGGACATTCTTCTGCTCGCCGCAGATCATCTCGCAGGATTTCAGCAGTTCCTCCGAGAAGCGTCCATGCGTCCCCACAATGATTCCAAACATAGCCTTACCTCCTAAACATGCATTACAACAATGCAACCCCTATAATTCTTCTTGTTTCTATAAACTTTTCTTCTCGCCCAATATATAATGCATAAAGCGTGCCAACTTTGTGTATCAAAATCAGAAACCTTATTTCTGCCTGTTTTACCGCCGCATAAACCGCAAAAGGCCAAAAATAGATACGGTTGTTATTGATTTGATACACTACCAATATTTCTTTGATACTATTTCGAGCATTTTCCCGCTGTAAATGCAAAAAAAGATACACATCCGATTCTATTTTCGGATATGTATCTTTCTGTATCGTATAAAATTTTTATATATTGATTATCCGGCTTAAAATATTAATATCAGCCTGGCAGGCCCCGGATCCCACTCCAGCTATTCGACCAGCATACGAGCCATGAAGTGATACTCATCCTCGCTGAAATGCAGGTGCAAGGTCTCCTCGAATATCTGGGCAGCTTTCTCGAGAGCCGCGATACACTGCGAGTCTGTCTTCGATTTATCTTCCTTATATACGAGCGGCGACCTCGTGACACAGCGCTCGAGCGCGCAGCCTACATGCACGATGAGGCGCACGCGGAGAGGATTCGAGAGGCTCAGGCCGAGCTCCTGCTCCAGCACCCGGTCGAACTCGAACAGACTGCCCATGATCTTATCCGGATTCAGATAGGTCAGGAATTTCTGCAGCGACTCATGACAAAGCTTCTGCACGACGCTGCTGCCGCTCTCCCGCGGCTCTACATCGATTGCTCCGCCGAATATGATCTCGGTCAGCCGCTGCTCGCCCTTGCCACCCACAAATTCTTCGATGGGTATGAACGGCACGGCCATAGATGGCTTCTTCATGCCGATGGCAGCCAGTATGCGATACTCATCAGCCAGATGGCCCATATGCTCGTCGAGCTTCGCCACGCCCACGGGCACGACCTCTATGGCCCGCCCTGCATGATGCAGGACCTCCTCGACGAGCTGTTTGAGCTTCAGCGCCGCACCCTGACCGGATGAGCATATCGTGACGATGACCTCCGGCTTTCCTGACCCCACACCGGGCTCGGGCTCCAGCGTCTCATAGCCGCGGAAATTGCGCAACGACTCATAGATGCTCTCGAGGTCGGCCCCGCCGATATCCACTTTGCGCATGGCCTCGAGTATCAGCGGCGTCGACACCATATCGAGCGTGCGCACCGGTATGTGCAGCCGCTCGGAGAGCAGCGGTCCTACATTGCAGAGCGAGCCCATATCAGCCAGGATCAGTACCCCGCGTGGACAGCTCTCTGCGCGCAGCATGCTTTCCATCTTGTCCAGGATATCCTGCGGCTTCACCTCGAGCGGCATATCCACTGCCAGGATATTGATATCCGCATTATTGAACAGCTTCTGGGCGACTTCGACCATGGAGCTGGCCGTGCTGCTGCCATGCGTGGCCACGATGATGGTCACCTGGTCGTCAAGATCGTCATCCTCCGCCGACTCGAGCAGCAGGGCGATATAGCCGACCTCAGCCGGCGGCACGGTCAGATGGTAATGCTGCTCGATGAGGTCCCCGATCTCATGGGCGACCTGGCGCAGGTCGGAGTTGCCATTGTCCGTACCGAAATCATTATACTCGATCGTTTCATGATTGCGCGCCCGCTTGAGGAAAGCCGACAGATGGAGGCTAAACGCATAGAGGAAACGGTCGCGATAGCTGCGGTTGAGCCGCTTCTCCACATAGAGCGACACCTGCTCCGCAAAGTCGACGAGACCCGGATCGACAATCTTGACGAGCCGCTCGCGCGTCGTCATCGCCACGGTTTGCTTCTTATTATATAACTCTTTGACATAGACATTGACATCGGTCGCCACGATCTGCTTGATGAGGTCAGCGCTGATGCCCTCCTCCTTCAGCAGCGACACCTTGTCACCGACGACCTGATACAGATTGAAATCATCTGCCGGCTCCTCGTCCCCGTCCTCGTCCTGGGCCTCGCGTCCCGGGGGCTCGATGATGAGCGGGCCCGAGAGATAGTGGGTGAGATCGGTCAGCGCCTGCCGGTTCGCCGCGAGCGTCAACAGCCCGTTGCGGATATTCGGCGGCAGCATTTTGAAATCGACCTCGATATAGTCCGGATTGTCGATGCCATTCAGAAACGCCTGCGCACAGAGCAGCTTGATGTTCGACTTGAGCTGGCCGACATTGCCGCTGCCGATACTGCCGATGAGCGCTTTCACCGACTCCGTGCCCACGCGGATCGGCTTCTTTACGCGCTGGGCCTCCTCGGCGAACAGCAGCCGCAGGATATCGATCTTCTCCTGCAGCGTGCGCTCCGAGAGCGGCTTGATCTCGATGATATTCGGTATGCGGCGCACGAAAGTCTTCGTCAGCACCGAATCCGGGTCCTCCGTCGTCGCCCCGATGATGAGCACCTTCGCGTGCCGGTCGCGCGTCGTCTCGCCCAACCGGTTATACGTGCCCGTATCCATGAAATAGAATATCATCTCCTGCCCCTCCGGCGGCAGGCGATGGATCTCATCGAGGAACAGCACGCCGCCATCCGCCTCTTCAACGAGACCGGGCTGGGCCGTATCCGCGCCCGTGAACGCCCCTTTCGTATGACCGAAGATATGCGAGATCAGGAGCTGCGGATTATTATAGTAGTCCGCGCAGTTGAACGTCACGAACGGTGCATCGGGCGCGAAGCGCTGCATGGCCTGACCATACTGGAACATCATGTGCGCGAACAGCGTCTTACCGACACCGGTCTGACCGACGATCAGCGTATGCAGCCCGTCCGGCGGGTAAAGGATGGCCGCTTTTGCCTGCTCCACCTGCCGCTTCAGGCTCGACTCCGCTCCGATGAGGCGGGCGAACGGATTGTCCACGCCGCCCGGCTCCGGTGCCACGCTGCGCCGGCAGGCCGCCACATCGGCATACTGGCAGGGCCCCGCTCCGAGCTCCGCCCCGAGCATTTCCTCCAGTGTCGCTTTGTCGAAATACAGCACCGGACGTCCCGTGAATTTCACAATGCGATCGTCCCGATGCAGGGCATTCAGTTCCTTCGAGACATTGTTGCGCAGTATATCGAGCGCATCAGCGATCTCCTGCGCATCAAATCCTACGCGTCCCTGCAAGTCCTTCGGCGCGAGCTCCTGCGAGCGCTCGCGTATATATTCATAGATCCGTTCACTTCGTTTCACCGTATCACCCTTTCTGATACACTTCATCTCATTATACCAAGTGTATCAGCAAAAAAAAAGCCTTCCCCTGCGGGGAAGGCTTTCTCACCTTATCGCATCTGCTCCACGCTGGCCGGTGCGGATGCGCAGAGCGTCACTCAGCGGATAGATGAACACCTTGCCATCACCGATCTGACCCGTATAGGCCACCTTGCTGATGACATTGACGACCTTTTCGACCCATTCCTCGGCCGACACCACGATTTCGAACTTTATCTTCGGCCGCATGTTGATATCGACCTTGGTGCCGCGCACATTCGTCGCATAGCCCTTCTGCATGCCACAGCCCATGACCTGAGAGACCGTGATGCCGTGCACCTCGACCTCATTGAGCGCATCTTTGAGATCCTCATAGACCTCCTCGCGCACGATGGCTTCCACCTTGTATATCATATCACTCTACCTCCGTTATCAGTCGAGACCATTGAACGCCGGATAAGCCTCCTCGCCGTGGAGAGTGCGATCGAGACCGATCTTCTCCTCGCTCTCCGTTGCCCGCAGCGGTGTGAAGATACCCACGACCTTCGCGCAGATAAACGTACCCACGACGCTCACGCATATGGATGCGATGACCGCCAGGACCTGCGCCGTAAAGAGCTGCGTCGCACCGAAGAACAGACCATCCCACTGGGCGACCGGATTGATCGCGCTCTGACCGAAGACACCGACCATGATGCCGCCCCAGATACCGCCGACGCCGTGGCAGCCGAAAGCATCCAGCGCATCGTCGTAACCGATTTTCTTCTTTATAACTGAAACCATGAAATACGCAATCGGGCTGATGGTGAGGCCGATCAGCAGCGCCGCCCAGATGGGCACGAAGCCCGCGCCAGGCGTGATGGCGACGAGGCCGAGCACCGCACCAGTCGAGAGGCCGACCGCCGTCGGCTTGCCCTGGATCTTTATATCGATGAACATCCAGGAAAGCATAGCCGCGGACGCCGCGATATTCGTCGTCATGAAAGCATGAGCTGCGAGGCCGTTCGCGCCGAGGGCGCTGCCGGCGTTGAATCCGAGCCAGCCGAACCAGAGCAGCATGGCACCGAGTACGACGAACGGGATATTATGCACGCGATAGCTGATGCGCGGCACACCCTTGCGGCGTCCGATGAGCAGCGCCAGCGTCAGGCCGCTCAGGCCCGAGCTGATATGCACGACATTGCCGCCCGCGAAGTCGACCGAGCCAAGTCCCTCGCCGAGCAGACCGCCATGGCCCCAGACCATATGAGCCAGCGGATAGTAGACGACGAGCGACCAGAGAATAATGAAGAAGAACAGCGCCTTGAACCGCATGCGGCCCGCAACCGAGCCTGTCAGCAGTGCCGGCGTCAGTATCGCGAACATCATCTGGAAGCCCACATAAGCGTAGGACGGCAACGTATCCGCATACTCGCTGATCTCCGGCAGCCCGCTGAGGAAAACATTGCTGAGCCCACCGATAATGCCGCCATTGTCGCCCGAGAAACTGAGCGAATAGCCGAACAGCATCCACATGATGCCGCAGACCGCCATCATGACGATCGACATCATCATCGTATTGATGACGTTCTTGCGCCGCACGAGACCGCCATAGAAGAACGCCAGAGCCGGCGTCATCAGTAATACCAGCGCCGCACTGACCAGCACAAAAGCTGTATCGCCCGTATCAATCAAAATAATCCACTCCTCAATTCTATAATATAATTACCACATAGTCAAAAGGCGCCAGAAAACAAAGCGGCCACTCCGCCCGTATTCCAGCGCCATTGCTGTCCAGCTCGTCCTGCCCGCTCATCCCTGCAGTGACGAGCGCACAAAACAAAAAGACACCTCAGACATAGAGCGACCGCTCCAGATCTGAGGCGCCATTGCCTCGCTATTCAATTAATGGGTATCATACCATAGTTCTACTAGGCTGTCAACCCAAAATACCATCCTTTTTTTCTATCTGGCATGATCGTATCATAGCCCTCATAAATTACGGTTTTGCCTCGCGGCTGACCAGCAGCTCCGGATGACGCACCATCCAGCCGGTCAGCTCACACCAGGCGTCGCGCTCCGCCTGGAACCTCGTCGTCCGCTCGACCGGCAGTTCTCCTGCCGCCGGCGCCAGCTGCTGCGCAAGCCCGCTGCGGTAGTCGCCGATCGTATCGCGTGTCATCCAGCAGTACGGCGTCACCACATGGTCGATGGACTCCGTCAGCGGCGGCATCAGCGAATAATACTCGAACCCCGCCGGCGCCACCAGCTCCATAATCGTCGGCAATATATTCATATGTCCGCCGATCGTATTCCCTGCCAGCATATCCGGCGTCAGCTCCGGATGCGACATCGCGAAAGACGTCAACAAGCTCTCGCGCATATTCGCTTCATCCCGCGGCACGATGTCATAATCAAAAGGCAGCAGTCCCGTCGTATGATCGCCCGATACGATAAACAGGCTGTCCGGATACACCTCCCGCATCTCACGCACGAAATGAATCAGAGCCTGGTCAGCATACCATATACCGGCCAGGCGGCGCCATGTCTTTTTGTCATGCCTCAGCCGGTCAGCGATCTTCGGCATCACCTTGTCCGCATCAAAACCATACTCCTCATAAGGCATAAGATACGGACCATGGTTCGAAGTCGTGTAAAGGAAGTGGAACGTCGGCTTCTCTGTATCTTCCGCCTTTATTTTCCTGGCGGCCTCTCCCAAAAAAATATGGTCATATACACCAAGCCATGTCCGCGGCGAATCTGCCGGACAGAAATCCGGACCTCCATAGTACTCATCAAAACCAGCTGCCGGCAGATAATGCAGCAAACTCCCCCAGGTCAGCGCCCCACCATACCAGAATACCGTGCGATAGCCCAACCGCTTCATCTGCACGGGCAGAGCCAGCGGAAGCGTCCCATGCCAGAAATCTACATTTTCATTGAGCTCCATATCGGCATCATAGAGCCCGGAGATGAGGCTGGTCAGTGACGGCTGAGATATCATGCCAGCCGACATAAAGTTATTCAGCGCCAGAGTGTGCGGCTCCGCGCGGAATTCCTTACTGGCCGCCATCAGATGCAGATGATCATAAAATGAATCAAACGGAGCCTGTCCGTGACTCTCCCCGAGCAGGAAGAAGACATGTCGCGGCTGCTTAATCAATGCTCCGTGAGCGGTCCGCCGGAGCATGGCCCAGGGCTCCCGGGGATCGAATTGCTGCTCTGTCGGCACCAGTGGCGCGATGATCTGTGTCGCTTCTGCATCATTATGCTGCAAAGCCTCAGAGACATGCTGCCGGAATACCAGCTTCAGCGCCACCAGATCATCGATGACCGCCTTCGACATGAATTCATCATCTTTGACCTGCTGTGGCACCTCATCCCATTCCGGTTTCAGACGATGCCGCAACGTGCCACCGTAGCGGAACCAGTAGAACACTAGCACAGCGAAAACGAACACCACTGCATTCAGAGCATACTGCATACTCGTAGACGCCAGCTCCAGATAGGGTATCTTCGGCACATGGGTCAGTGCCAGCCCCAGGCTGCTGCAAAGCACTAGGTATGGTACAATACCGAGCAATATGAGCGTCCCGTGATTCTGATGGAAGAATATATCCGCAAAATTCTTCTTGTCCGCGTTCGCTCCCAGACGAACCGTCTGATTAAAAGTATCATGAAAATGGTAATAGAATATCATCTTCCCCATAAAGGCAAGATAAAGCGCCAGGCAGTACGCATCGAGTAACACGACCCGCACCGTATGGCTCGCCGCGAGATAATCAGGGATGAAAGCCGCCGGCAGGCTCACAAGCACCATGAGTACCAGGAACATATAGGCATTCAGGTCCATGCCCCACCAGAAACCATAGCGGAAGCACGCCAGCCATCGTCGCCACCCCGCTCGCCGCGACCGCTCCGGCGCATAGACAAGCACAAAGGCCAGCCGGAACACCGCACACAAAACAGGCGGAATAGCCGCCAGCAGAAAGTCCTCCTGAATCCCCTCGAAAAACAAAGCAAAATGCATAGATATTCGAAATCCTTTCCAGAAC
>Ga0256404_1013620_pt1 | contig 10241 bp, 11 predicted proteins | sample RumenRJG_01DNA_FD_185990 | JGI IMG/M metagenome (GOLD analysis project Ga0256404, IMG submission 185990) | Bovine rumen microbial communities from Lethbridge, Alberta, Canada - RJG_01 | ecosystem: Host-associated > Mammals > Digestive system > Stomach > Rumen | place: Canada: Alberta | collected...
AATTTCAGTAAAAGTATAAAGGTTCGTTTGTCTTCGTGAAAGCACACAAAATATTTTTCATTTATCTGTGCACTTTTTTCAGATTCCACGCTTCTCTCCTCACCGGCTTCGGCAGGCTCCCGGAGACGGAAAAAGCGCTGCTTCGGTGCCCTGCGGCACGCGAAACAGCGCTCTGTCTTTGATGATCATCTCCTGCGGGATGGGAAGTTCAGACCTTTTCCGCCTTCTCCTGATCCTTTTTTTCGAGCTCCTGCTCGATTCTGCGGTTCTCCTCCTGCATCTGGGCAAGGCTCCGGTAGGCATCGTCCTTCTCCGCGGAGTCCTCGTCAAAGTTCTCATCCGGGACCTCCTCCACCTCCGGCTCAAACTTTTTGAACACCGGGCTGTAGAGGTATGCCATCACCAGCCCCGGGAAGGAGAGCCCAAACATCAGGACCAGCGGCACCAGTGCCGTGGTGAACAGAAGAAGGAGCACCGGCACCGCCCAGATGGCGGCCATGCCGAGGGTCCTGGGGAACCGCCCCAGGCCCAGAAGGACGGCATTCTTCATCGTGGTCTTCACCGGGTTTGCGAAGTGCATCTGCAGCGGGAACACCCACTGGGCAAAGAAGAACACCACCGCCGCCACGGCGATGATGAGCGGCATCATGAACCCGGGGAACAGGCCGTTGTTCGAGCGGATCATCGAGACGTCGAGAAACAGCACGGCAAACACCGCGAGCAGAATCAGCCACTCCCCGGTTGCCTGCCTGAAGTTGTCCTTAAACGCCTTGAAGAACGGCTTTACGATGTAGGACTCCTCCTTGCGCGCCATCTTCAGCAGCACGTAGTGCATCGCGGACAGGGAAGCCCCGATCGTGAAGACCGGAAGGCAGCAAAGGAGTGTCAGCAGGTTCAGGATGATCAGATCCGCCATGGCACTTAAAAACTGCATCACCGGGTTGTCCAGGTTAAAGAGTTTGTTCAAGACTGTGACTTCCTTTCTCTCCCGTCACTGCGGGAAGACAAACAGCGTTTCAAAAAACGAGGTGATCTTCTCCCGGAGCGCGTCAAAAAAGCTCTGCGTCGTCTTCTCTGCGGCCTGCTGGGCTGCGCTGACGGCGGACTCTCCCGCCTTTGCTGCTGCGTCGGCGGCATCGCTTCCCGCAGCACCTGCCGCCTCCTGCAGGCTCTGTGCCAGGCTGTCCCCGGCCTTTTCCTCGCTGCTCTCCATGACGCTGGTCCCGAGGATCCGGTCTGTGATGCCGATGACAGACAGGCCGTGGTCCCGGAGAAGGTCGAGGGCTTCGAGCATCTGCTGCTTTGCCGGCACCTCATTTGCAGCATCCGGCGCATACCGGCTGTCTGAGGAGGCCTGCACGGGGAGCGGTAAGACAAGGCAGAACGCAAGAAGGAGCGCTGCTCCCGCTCTTTTCCTCATCAGCTGACGGAGGACCCTGCCGGGATCTCCTGGTTATCCGCTGTCAGGAGGGAAAGGGAGCCGTCCGGTCCCTCCGCGCACAGGAGCATTCCCTCGGAGAGGACGCCGGCGAGCTTTGCGGGCTTTAGGTTGCAGACCACAATGACCTTCTTTCCGACCATGTCCTCCGGCTCATAGGCCCTGTGAATGCCGGAGACGATCTGGAGGATCTTCTCTCCCACTCTGACCTTGCTGCACAGGAGCTTCTTCGATCCCTCCACGGGCTCACAGGCAAGAACCTCGCCGACCTTCAGCTCGATCTTTGCAAAGTCGTCGATGGAGATCTCCCCCACCGTGCTCTCCCCGTCCTTCGGGCTCTCACCGTCCTTCGGGCTCTCACCCATGGCAGCCTGTTCTGCAGCATAGGCAGCCTTCTGCTTCTCCATGATGGCCTCGACCTTGTCCTTCACATCCTTCTCGTAGTCGAGCCTTGCAAACAGGATCTCCGGGTTCTCCGTGACTTTGTTTCCGCTCGGATACTGTCCGAAGCCGGTCAGCGTGTCAAAATCGTACAGCTTACAGTTCAGCTGCCTGGATATCTTCTCTGCCGTGTTCGGCAGGTAGGGTGCCAGCATGGAAGCGCCGGCCATGATGCCCTCGGTCAGGTTGTAGAGGACGGTGGCAAGGCGGTCCTTCTTTGCCTCGTCCTTTGCCAGGTTCCAGGGCTCTGTCTCATCGATGTACTTGTTCAGGCGCTTGAAGACGTTGAAGATTGCCGTGATGGCATCCGCAACGCGCAGCTCGTCCATGAGCTCCTCGACCTGGGGATAGAGGGCGGTGACGGTCTCCTTTAAGTCCGCATCCACGGGCTCCTCGGCGCCCTTATTCTCCACCACGCCGCCGAAGTACTTGTTTGTCATCGCGATCGTGCGCCTGACAAGATTTCCCAGGGTGTTTGCGAGGTCGGAGTTCGTTCTCTCCACCACAAGGTCCCAAGTGATGACGCCGTCGTTCTCATAGGGCATCTCGTGGATCAAAAAGTACCGGACCGCATCCACACCGAAGATGTCGACGAGGTCGTCCGCATAGATGACGTTTCCCTTCGTCTTGGACATCTTCTCGCCGCCCTGCAGGAGCCAGGGGTGTCCGAAGACCTGCTTCGGAAGCGGCTCTCCGAGGGCCATCAGGAAGATCGGCCAGTAGATCGTGTGGAAGCGGATGATGTCCTTTCCCACAAGGTGCAGGTCCGCCGGCCAGTACTTCCTGTACAGGTCGGAGCTCTTTCCGTCCGCATCGTAGCCAAGACCCGTTATGTAGTTCGTCAGGGCATCGAGCCAGACGTAGACGACGTGCTTCGGATCAAAGTCCACCGGGATTCCCCAGCTGAAGGAGGTTCTCGAGACGCAAAGGTCCTGCAGGCCGGGCTTTAAGAAGTTGTTCATCATCTCGTTCTTTCTCGAGACAGGACGGATGAAGTCGGGATGGCTCTCGATGTAGTCAATGAGCCGGTCCGCATACTTGCTCATCTTGAAGAAGTAGGCGGGCTCGTTCTCCTCGTGCACCGTGCTGCCGCAGACCGGGCACTTGTCCCCGTCCACGATCTGACTCTTGGTGTAGAAGGCCTCGCACTCCTTGCAGTACATGCCCTTGTACTGGCCAAGGTAGATGTCGCCCTGGTCATAGAGCTTCTTGAAGATCTTCTGGACCTGTCTCTCGTGGTCCGGATCCGTCGTCCGGATGAACCGGTCATAGGAGGTTCCCATCAGGTCCCAGATCCTGCGGATCTCGGCGGCGTTCTTGTCGACGAACTGCTTCGGCGTCATGCCGGCCCGCTTTGCCCGGTCCTCGATCTTCTGGCCGTGCTCATCAGAGCCGGTCTGGAAGCGGACGTCATAGCCGTCCGCCCGCTTGTAGCGTGCAATGGAATCTGCCAGCACCGCCTCGTAGGTGTTGCCGATGTGCGGCTTTCCCGACGTGTAGGCGATGGCAGTCGTAATATAGTATTTTCCCTTATTCTGCATAGTTTTCTCTCCTCCCGCGCCAATGTTACGCGGTTATTTCGACAGCACCTCGCAGCCGTCCTCCGTCACAAGGACCTGGACCTCCCACTGCGCAGAGGGTTTTCCGTCCCTGGTGTAGATGCTCCAGCCGTTGCGGTCGTCCTCGTAGACCTCGTCCGAACCCATGTTGACCATGGGCTCGATCGTAAAGCACATCCCCGGTACCATCAGCATCTCTGTGCCGGGCAGGGAGACATAGCTGACGAACGGATCCTCGTGGAACTCAAGACCGCAGCCGTGGCCGCCGATCTCCTTGACAACGGAGTACCCGTTCTTCAGCGCGTGCTGGTGCACCGCATTGCCCATGTCGCCGAGGGTGTGCCAGGGGATGACATTTTTGATGCCGACCTCCACGCACTCCTTTGTGACCTCCACGAGCCGCCGGTTCTCCGGGGACACGTCCCCGATGCAGAACATCCTCGAGGAGTCCGAGAAGTACCCGTCCAGGATCGTGGAGCAGTCCACGTTGACGATGTCGCCATCCTTTAAGACGACCTTGTCGGAGGGGATGCCGTGGCAGACCTGGTCGTTGACCGAGGTGCACACGCTCTTGGGATAGCCCTCGTAGTGGAGATCCGCGGGGATGCCGCCCATCTTCACGGTCGTGTTGTAGACGATGTCATCAATCTCCTGCGTCGTCATGCCCGCATGGATCTTCTCCCCGACCTCGTCGAGGACCGCCATGTTGATGACGGCGCTCTTTTTGATGCCCTCCACGTCCTTCGGGAGCTTTAACAGGCTCCTGTCCGGCACGAGGAAACCCTTCAGCTCGTACTCCCGGATCTTCTCGTCGAAATCCATGTGGCAGCGCTTGTACTTCTTTCCGCTGCCGCACCAGCAGGGGTCGTTCCTGTCCAGTAACTGATAACTCATTTTTCTGCGCTTTCCCAGTCCTTAAAGTGTTTCACAAAGTAAGCGGTGTTGTCTGCGGGGCTCCCGCGGAAGACCGAGGAGCCGGAGACGATGACATTGGCGCCGGCGGAAAGGACCGTGTCCACGTTTTCCTTCGTGATCCCGCCGTCGACCTGGATGTCGATGTGCCGCTCGTTTCCGTACTTTCCGATCAGATACTTCGCCTTCCGGACGCGCTCCGTGGACGCGGGCAGGTACTTCTGCCCGCCAAATCCCGGCTCCACCGTCATGACCAGGATCATGTCCACCCGGTCCAGGTAGGGGATGATCACATCCACCGACGTGGAGGGGCGCACCGCAAGGCCGGCGCGGCAGCCCACCTCGTGGATGATCTCCAGCGCCTGCCCCGGGTCATGGGTCGCCTCATAGTGGATCGTGATGCAGTCGGCGCCGCAGGAGGCGAACTCCTCCATGTAGCGCTCCGGGTTCTGCACCATCAGGTGCACGTCAAAGAACAGATCCGTGTTCTTCCGGATGCTCTTGATGAGCGGGGATCCAAAGGAGATCTGCGGCACAAAGGTTCCATCCATCACGTCGATGTGGAGCCAGTCTGCCCCCGCGTCCCGGACCTGCCGGATCTGTTCCCCCAGGATGTTGAAGTCTGCCGCCAGTATGGACGGTGAGAATCTGATCATACCTTCCCCCCTTTTCCCTTGGATACCCCTGCATGCCGGACTTATGCCTGCACAAAAGCCCGGGTCTTTGCGGCAATGCCCGCGCCGTCGAGGCCGAACTTCGCGACGAGCTCCTTTGCGGTGCCGGACTCGCCGAAGCGGTCCATGATGCCGACCCTTGTCATCCTGGTCGGGCAGTTCTCAGAGAGCACCTCTGCCACGGCAGAGCCGAGGCCCCCGATGATGCTGTGCTCCTCACAGGTCACAACCTTCCCCGTCTTTGCCGCAGAGGCGACAAGAAGGTCTTTGTCAATCGGCTTGATCGTGCAGATGTCGATGACCTCTGCGTCGATCCCCTCCTGGGCAAGCGCCTCTGCCGCATCGAGCGCCCCTGCCACGCAGATGCCGGTTGCGACGATCGTCACATCCCTGCCCTGTCTTAAGATCCGTCCCTTTCCGATCTCAAAGTCCATCCCCTCGTCGAAGACGACAGGGACCGCATAGCGGCCAAAGCGCAGGTAGACAGGTCCCACATAGGAAGCCGCTGCCTTTACGCAGGCCCTTGCCTCCACGTCATCGGCAGGATTTAAGACCACCATCCCGGGGATCGCCCGCATCAGCGCGATGTCCTCGTTGCACTGGTGGCTTGCGCCGTCCTCGCCGACCGTGATGCCCGCATGGGTTGCACCGATCTTCACGTTGAGGTGGGGATACCCGATGGAGTTTCTCACCTGCTCAAAGGCACGGCCCGCCGCAAACATCGCAAAGGTCGAGGCGAACGGGATCTTTCCGCAGGTGGACAGCCCCGCCGCCACCGCCATCATGTTTCCCTCTGCAATGCCGCAGTCATAAAACCTCTCCGGAAACTTCTTTGCAAAGTACGAGGTCCTCGTGGACTCCTTCAGGTCGGCGTCCAGCACCACGATATTTTGATTCTCCGCACCCAGCTCCTCGAGCGCGTGTCCATAGCTCTCTCTTGTCGCGATCTTCTTTGCGTCTGCCATCGTCACGCCTCCTTCGCAAGCTCTGCGTCGATCTTATCAAGGTCCTGCATGGCGGTCTCATACTGCTCCGCATTCGGTGCCTTGCCGTGCCATCCGGCCTGGTTCTCCATGTAGGAGATGCCCTTGCCCTTTACGGTGGAGGCGATGATGACGGTGGGCTCCCCCTTCGTATTCCGTGCCTCCTGGAAGGCGGCGCGGATCGCGTCGAAGTCATGGCCGCCTATCTTAATCACATGGAAGTTGAAGGCCTCAAACTTCTTATCGATCGGCTTCGGGCTGTTGACGTCGTCGATCGCTCCGTCGATCTGCAGGTTGTTGTTGTCGACGATGACGCACAGATTGTCCAGGTGCTTGTCGCCTGCAAACATCGAGGCCTCCCAGACCTCGCCCTCCTCGAGCTCGCCGTCGCCAAGAAGCGTGTAGACGCGGTAGTCCTTTTGATCGATCTTCCCCGCAAGGGCCATGCCGCAGGCGGCAGAGATCCCCTGGCCAAGGGAGCCGGAGCTCATGTCGATGCCCGGAAGGTACTGCATGGAGGGGTGGCCCTGGAGCCTTGCGCCGAGGTGCCGGAAGGTCTTCAGCTCCTCCTTCGGGAAGTACCCCCGCTCTGCCATGGCGGCATAGAGGCCGGGGCAGGTGTGGCCCTTCGAGAGCACAAACCGGTCGCGGTCCGGGTCCTTCGGGTTCCTGGGATCGATTCTCATCTCCTCAAAGTAGAGGAAGGTGAAAATGTCAGCGGCAGAGAGCGATCCGCCGGGGTGTCCCGCCTGTGCGGAATACACCTCGGTCACGATATCGCGCCGCACTGCATTTGCCGTCTTTTTCAGCTGTAAGTTGTCCATTTTTGTCCTTTCTGCCCAAACCTGCCAGTTGATTTTACCATATGCATCCCCGGTTTGACATCCCGGACACAGATTCTCACGCCTCGAGAGAGGCAGAGAGCTGCTCCAGGGCATCCCGGTCCCAGAGGATCACGTTGAGGCGCGAGGCGATCTCCCGCGCAGGGGCGGTGAAGTACTGGTTTGTCATCACGATGGCAACCATCCTGCCGTAGTAGTCCTTTCCCGCGTAGATCTCCTGCACGGCGGAGACCCCGACCGGCCCGTCCCAGCACTTGCACTGGACGGCAACCGTCACATCTCCCTGCATGCACAGGATGTCCGCACCGAAGTCCCCGCTTCCCCGGGTGACCTCCACGTGGGTGTAGCCGTTGGCGCGAAGAAGGTCCGCGCAGTAGTACTCAAAGTCGTGGCCCTCCATCTCATCCATGTCGACGGGCTTCTCCCCGCGAAGATACCGCAGGATGACAAAAAAGAGGACAGCGCCTGCCGCGAGAAGGACGGCGAGTATCCGAAGGTCCACGGTCCTCACCCCTTCCTGTGACGCCGGATGTCCGGCATAGGATCCTCCCAGGCGTCCCTGGCGTTCGTGTTCATCTCCTGCAGAACATCCTGGAAGGAAATGTCATCGGGGAGCCGCAGCTCCGGGAATTTCAGCTCCGGGAGCTTCACCTCCGGGAGTTTCACCTGGGTTACGGAAGAGGTGGCAAGGTCCGGCACGCGCACCACCGGGCGGTGGACGTAGAAGCCCTCCATGTCGTCAAGGCGAAGGCAGGCAAGCTGTGCCCGAAGGGCTGCCATCTTGCGCGCATCCGACGCCCCGTCCTCGACATCCATGCACTTGGCGCCGCAGTCGATATCGATGAAGTTCTCCCCGCGGAAGATCCGGTTGCGGATCGTCTCCGACGGCATCCTGCGGTGCCAGTTCTGCTCCACCCGCAGCTGCTGAAAGTAGAACTCGGAGATCGTGTGTCCGCAGACCAGGTAGTCATAGTGGTTGCTGCCGCCATACTCCGCAAAGGGGTTCTCCCGAAGGAGGAGCCTTCTCCAGACCGCCTCCTGGCGGCGGCGCTTTGCCTCCTCCTCCGGGTACTCGCAGTCATAGTAGTAGGGATAGGCGTGGGCAAGCATGAACGTCAGCGTCCCGATGTTCACGTCATAGGAAAACCGCAGGGACTGCATCCAGGAGAGCAGGTCCTGCTGCTCCTCCCGGGAGAGAGCCTCATACCCCTGCCAGGTGACAAGGCCCCGGTTGTTGAGGAGCCAGTTCTCCGCGTCATCCCCCTCCGGTTTCTGATCGCCCGCAGAAAGCGCCGTGTTCAGAAACATGAGCTCATGGTTTCCCATGGTGCAGTGCACAAACGGATAGGTGCAGTCGAGCTGCTTTACATACAGGAGCGCCTCAATGGACTTCTCCCCCCAGTCCCCGAAGTCCCCGAGGAGGTAGAGAGAGTCGCTCCCGTCAAACCGGATCCCGGTCTTTCTGATGAGGCGGTCCAGCTCGTCCAGCGCCCCATGTACATCACTGATTGCATAAACTGCCATAGTTACTCTTTTGAGCCATCCTCCGGGAGGAGAGCGGCATAGATGTCCCGCTTGGAGACGCCGCGGTCCTTTGCAACCTGCTTCATGGCGTCCTTCCGGGACAGGCCCTGCTCCTCATAGAGCGCCATGTGCTCCGGAATCGACATGGCCTCCCACTTCTTCTCCTCTTTCCGGGAGAGCGCTGCAGGGTCCGCCCCCGCAACGACCAGGACATACTCCCCCCTGGGCTCATTCTCCCTGTAGTAGTCCACGGCGCCCTGGAGCGTCGTGGGCACGGCCTCCTCGAACTTCTTCGTGAGCTCCCGGCACAGCGTCACCTTCCTATCCCCCGCCGCATCCAGAAGCTCCTGCAGGGTTCCCTTCAGGTGGTGGGGCGCCTCATAGAAGATCGTTGTGCGCTCCTCGCCTGCAAGCCGCAGAAGGACATGGGCCCGCTCCTTTTTGTCCGGCGGGAGGAACCCCTCGAAGCAGAAGCGCCTTGCGTCCATGCCGGACATCGTGAGCGCCGTGATGAGCGCGCAGGCACCGGGGAGGGAGGTCACCCGGATTCCCTGCTCAATGCACTCCCTGGCGATGACCTCCCCGGGGTCCGAGATGACCGGTGTCCCAGCATCGGTGACAAGGGCGATGTCCTCGCCCTGCAGAAGGTGCCGGTCAATCAGCTCCTGCGCCTTCTCGTACTTGTTGTGCTCGTGATAGCTTGTGAGCGGCTTTCTGATGCCGTAGTGGTTGAGGAGCCGGAGCGTATTTCTCGTATCCTCTGCCGCAATCAGGTCCACAGCCCCCAGCGTCTCAAGGACCCGCTCCGTGATGTCCTTCAGGTTTCCGATGGGCGTTGCACACAGGTACAGGGTTCCGGTTTTTGCTTCCATCCAGGTCTCCTTCTGCTCTCTCAGTAGCCGTACAGTCCAGTGATCTCCTCCGTGTAGACGCCGGGCGCCCGGTAGACGACAAGGGGCTTTTCCACGGACAGCCTCGGGTTTGCGCCCCGGACGCAGTCGAGAAGGACCATGTTTGGCTCCCGGTCCGCGTACGGATAGACAAGGCGCATGCGCTTTGGCTCGAGATGGTACTTTGCCAGCACGGCGAAGATCTCCGGGAGCCGGAACGGCCGGTGCACGAGATAGAAGTGGCCGCCGCTTCGCACCAGCTTTCCCGCAGCCGCTGCCACGTCCTCAAAGGTGCAGAGGATCTCATGCCTCGCGATCGCCCTGGCATCGCCCGGGTTGGTCAGCCCGTGGTTTTCCTTCATGTACGGAGGATTGCAGGTTACAACGTCAAAGGAAGCAGCGGCAAACATGCTCCCTGCTTCCTTCACGTCACCTTCCACGATATCGATCTTATCCTCCAGGCCATTCAGGAGCACGCTCCTTCTGGCCATGTCTGCGCTCTCCCTCTGGATCTCCAGCGCAGTGAAATGTCCTGCTTCCGTTTTTGCACTCATCAGGATCGGGATGATCCCGGTGCCGGTGCACAGGTCCAGGACCGTGCCGCCCTCCGGGGCCTTTGCAAACCCCGAGAGGAGTACCGCATCCATGCCGAAGCAGAACTTCTCCGGATTCTGGATAATCTGCAGGTGATTGCGCTGCAGGTCATCGATGTGCTCGCCGGGAAGAATCGGGACCGTCATGACGGGTCCTTCTTCGGCGGCTGGCTCCCGGCATTTTGTGCCGGAGCACCCTGGCCCTGGTTCCCGCTGCCCTGACCGGGCCTTCTGCGGCGCTTGTCATGGCTGCTCTTCTTCCCCTGTCCGACATTCGGATTGGGGTTCGAATTCTGGTTCTGATTCTGGCCGGCATTCTGGCCCTTTGGCGGGCGCTGCTTGTTCCTGCCGTTCTGGCCCCGCCCCGGATTCGGATTTGGATTCT
>Ga0256404_1013621_pt1 | contig 10241 bp, 4 predicted proteins | sample RumenRJG_01DNA_FD_185990 | JGI IMG/M metagenome (GOLD analysis project Ga0256404, IMG submission 185990) | Bovine rumen microbial communities from Lethbridge, Alberta, Canada - RJG_01 | ecosystem: Host-associated > Mammals > Digestive system > Stomach > Rumen | place: Canada: Alberta | collected...
CCACCACCGGCCTCGACCCCAACCAGCTCGAGTTCATCCGCAGCGTCATCCGCCAGGCCGGCCGCGACAAAGCCCTCCTCCTCTCCACCCACATCATGCAGGAGGTCGCCGCCATGTGCTCCCGCGCCGTCATCATCAACCGCGGCCGCATCGTCGCCGACGACCCCATCAGCAACCAAACCGCCACCCAGCTCACTGAGAAATTCCACCAGTTGACAGAAAACTAGAATCATGACCCGCCAAGAATTAATCTCCCTCATCCGCGAGCGCCGCTCGTTTCTTTGCGTCGGGCTCGACACCGATCCCGCCAAGATGCCCGCCCACCTCCAGGGCCAGCCCGACGGCATCTTCCAGTTCAACCGCGCCATCATCGACGCCACCATCGACCTCTGCGTCGCCTACAAACCCAACCTGGCCTTCTACGAAGCCCTCGGCATCGAAGGCCTCCGACAGCTCAAGCTCACCATGGACTACCTCCACGGCCTCGGCAAACCCGTCTTCACCATCGCCGACGCCAAGCGCGGCGACATCGGCAACACCTCCGAACGCTACGCCCGCGCCTTCCTCGACCCACAGGGCGACTTCAACTTCGACGCCATCACCGTCGCACCCTACATGGGCGCCGACTCCGTACAGCCCTTCATGGCCTACCCCGGCAAGTGGGTCATCCTCCTCGCCCTCACCTCCAACAAGGGCGCCTTCGACTTCCAACTCCTGCCAACCGGCAACGCTAGTGATTCTAGAAATTCTAGTATTTCTAACACCTCTATCCCCACCGCAATCCCCCTCTACCAGCGCGTCCTCCACACCTCGCGCCAGTGGGGCACGGACGACAACCTGATGTACGTCGTCGGCGCCACCAAGGCCGACATGCTGGCCGACGTGCGCCGCATCGTCCCCGGGGCATTCCTCCTCGTCCCCGGCGTCGGCGCCCAGGGCGGAAGCCTCGAAGAGGTGTGCCGCCACGGCATGACGCCCGACTGCGGCCTGCTCGTCAACTCCTCGCGCGGCATCATCTATGCCTCCGCCGGCACCGACTTCGCCTCCGCCGCACGCGCCGAAGCCCTCAAGCTGCAACAACAGATGGCCGCCCTGCTATGAACCCCAAGCCCCACCTCACCACCCTCCGCATCCTTCTGGTGCTGAGCCTCGTCTCCGCCGTGGTCTCCGCCGTGGCCTACCTCGGCATGGCCCTCCTGCTGCCCTCCATGGGCCGCATGGTCGAGGCCAACCCCGCCCTCTTCCCGGCCGAATTCGGCGTCATGTGGGAGCGCATGGCCGCCGTCCCGCGGCCCCTCTACGCCGCACAGAGCGCCCTCTACATCCTCTCCTTCGCCGGATGCATCCTCATGTGGAACCTCCGGCGCTCCGGCTTCCACGCCTACGCCATCGCACAGCTCCTCCTCCTCCTCCTCCCGCTACTCTTCCTTGGCAAAGCCTACCTCGGCCTCGGCGACCTCATGTTCACCGCACTCTTCCTCACCGTCTACTACCTCCTCCTCCGCCAGCTCGGCGTCTTCGACCGCGAACCGGCCGACAATCAGCCCCCCGGGGAATAACCGCGCCACAATCTTCCCCTATTTTCCCATCCGTGGGTAAATAGGGGAAAAGGCCGAACTATTACCCTAGAGAACCCCTACCGTTCCCCTACCGTCCCCTCCCGTTTCGGAGGGGTTTTTGTATGCCTCGGCAGAAAAAATGTTAAAAAAAACACATTTTGTTTGGCACATTCAAAATAATGTGTATATTTGCACCTAGGTACATTGCTGCCAAGAGCTCGGCAGCGCATTGATTGCTAACACATTAATCCTTTTCGGCTTACTTCCATTTCTCCCCTCCGCTCTCCCCGACACTGCTGGAGCTGTGCCGCGCACCCCCTGCCGCCACCGCGTTATTATATATTAATCCATATAAACACACAATCATACAATCACACAACCATCAAACAGCAAACAACAAATTAACCCTATTTATTAATCAATACCTATTTCTATTATGAAAAAGTTATTACGATTGATGCTCCTTGCAGCCCTCTTCGTGCCTCTGGGAGCGACCGCGCAAACACCCGATTGCACAACTGCAATCGTCGTCACCTCCTCCACGCCCTTCTTCGAAGGCTTTGAGGGAGCGTCCATGCCTGACTGCTGGACCACCGACGGCCCCGGCTCGTGGTCGGTCGGCGTCGGTGACTACAGCACCTCAACCGGCAGTGCCACCGGCACTGGCAATGCCAAAATCACCCATGGCACGACAAACGATGTCACCAAGCTCATCACCCCCATGCTCGACATCTCGGGCTTGTCTGGCGGCGCGCAACTCAGCTTCCAGCAGGTGCGTCGTGATTGGGCTGGCGACTTTGACGAGCTCAGCGTCTACTACCGCACCAGCACCACCGATGCCTGGGTGCTTCTGCAGGCCTACTCCACGGCTGTTGAAACCTGGACCGAAGAGGCTATCAGTCTCTCCCTCACAGCCACCACTGTGCAATTCGCTTTCGAGTTTACCGATCACTATGGCTATGGCTGCGGTATCGACGACGTGACCGTCGGCCCTCCCCCCAGCTGCTTCCCCCTCTCCTCGCTCACCGCCACCACCGTCTCCTCCACCGAAATCAACCTCGCTTGGACCGACGCCGACAACACTGGTGCTTCCTACCAAATAGCCTATGTGGCCGCTGGTAGCACCGACACCGTCACCCTCAGCCCCGTCACCGGTACCAGCTACACCGTCACGGGCCTCACCCCCGTCACCACCTACACCTTCATCGTTACCCCCATCTGCTCCGACGGCGATGCAGTCCCCTCCACTGCCACCGCTATGACTGACTGCGCCGAAGGTTCCTGCTACTACGTCTTCGATATGCACGACCGCTATGGCGACGGCTGGAACGGAAACGCCTTCGAGGTCTATCAGAATTCCTCCCTGATGGGCACCGCCACCATCATCAGCGGCGACTACGGCCTCGACAGCGTCAGAGTCTGCAACACCACCGACCCCGCGACCCTCCGCATCGTCTATATCTCTGGCAGCTCCGCCAACGAAATGTCGGGCTACATCAACGCTGGTGCTGGCCGCATCTTCGACATCTCCACCATAACGAGCTACGCCAACGGCGCCGAGGTCTTCTCGTCCGACGTGACCTGCCCCTCCTGCGTCTCTCCTGTGGTATCCGACTCGATTGACGACGACGGCAACATCGTCCTCACCTGGACGGGCGATGCTTCCCAGTACATTGTCTATATGGGCGACTCTATTGTCGACGACAACGTAAGCGCCAACGAAATAACCCTGACCGACATTCCCGCCAGCACCATCCTCCAGCTTAGCGTGCAGGCAGTCTGCGGTGCAGACGACACTTCCTACGCTACCATCGTCTCCGTTATGACCCCCTGCGGAGCTATCGAGGCCCTCCCCTATACCACCGACTTCGAGGAAGACCAGAATAACGAAATCCCCCTCTGCTGGAACGTCATCAGCGGCTCCGACTATTATGGCGCCCCCGTCCCCAGCGTCTACAACGCCGGCACCTACTCTGCCAACTCCGGCACCAATGTCCTCCGCCTCAGCGGCAAATATGGCGACGACACCAACCTCATCGTCACACCCCCCATCGTGGTCAACCCCGCCGCCCTCCACATCGGATTCTCCGTCTACCCCTACTTCGGCTACGGTGGCAACTTCTATGCCGGCTTGATGTCCGACACCAACGACTTCTCCACCTTCGTCCCCATGCTCACCCTCAACTCCTCCAACTCCACCGGCTACACCTACACCGACTATGAGTTCTACACCGACACCTACACCGCCGAAGAAGGCGACACCGCCTTCCTCGCCTTCGTCTTCATCGGTGGCAGCAACAACAGCAACTCCTACGTCTATGTCGAAGACCTCTTCATCAAGAACATGCCCGCCTGCCGTCCTCCCTTCGTCGGCACCGGCGTCATCGACAGCGTCACCTACCACTCCGCCTACTTCGCCTGGCAGGGCCAGCAGGGAGCCAGCTTCGATGTGATGCTCACCCACTACAACTTTGACTCCGTTGGCACGCCCGTCGACACCATCGTTGAGCACTTCACCGCCGACACCACCTTCCTCACCATCAACACCCTCCTCGACAGCACCGTCTACTACGCCTCCGTGGCCACCGTCTGCGACGAGGACACCACCGACTACCTCGACCTCGGCACCTTCCTCACCCACAACCGATCCTACCCTGTCGTCCTGAGCCGCGTCAACAGTGTCACCAACTCGGCTGCCAGCATCGCTTGGAGCTTCGACAACCGCGGCATCGCCCCCACCGGCACCCTCGTCACCCTCTATGACCTGACCGACCCCACCGTCAGCCCCGTCGTGGAAACCCTTCCCGCAGCCACCCGCAGCAAGGTTTATTCATCCCTCGCTCCAAACCACACCTATAAGGTCGAGCTCCTCGCCCTCTGCGGGCCCAGCGACACCGCTCGCGCTCGCAACCTCTTCTTCACCACCCACGTGCCCGGCTGCGTCCAGTACTATACCGATGCCGAAGCCACCAACTCTAGCTCCACCTCACCCTACTACTACTATAGCACCTACGCCGGCTCGCAGACCATCTACCACGACTCCGTCCTCAACGGCCTCGACACCCTCTCCGGCATCGCCTACAATGCCTACTTCACCAACACCACCTACGAAGGCCTGACCAACTACACTGTCGACATCTACCTCAAGCTCGTCGACACGGCCGACCTGACCGCCTACAATGGCCAGTACTACCTCCAGGACTTCATCCCTGTCGACAACACGATGGCCAAGGTGGTCTCCAACTACACCTTCAGCGTCGGCAGCAACGGCTGGGTCTACATCCCCTTCGACTCCACCTATGCCGTCCCCGCCCATGATGGCGGCCAGCGCGTCATGGTCACCCTCGTTGGCTCCTGTGAGCGCGAGAGCTCTTCCCAGTACAACTACTGGCGCGGAAAGAGCGAAAGTGCGACCGATCCTTCCTGGCAATACTACTACAAGAGCCGCTACTTCTACACCTCCAACGCCCCCATCGACCCCACCCAGACCCGCTCCTCCAATGGCAGCAGCTACGTGCCCAACATCCAGTTCTTCGGCAACTGCGCCGCTGGCTGCTATGCCCCCAGTGTCGCGCTCGACAGCTACGGCTCCGACAACGTAACCGTCAGCTGGTTCGCCAACGGCGAAGAAACGAGCTGGCTTGTAGAGTACAAGGCCGCCACCGACAGCGTCTGGACCGTCGCCGGCACCGCCACCGCCTCGCCCTACACCGTCAACGGCCTCACCCCCAGCACCGCCTACCAAGTCCGCGTGGGTGCCATCTGCACCGACGACACCGTCTACGCCGTCGCCAACTTCCAGACCCCCTGCGCCATCACTCTCCCCTATACCGCCAACTTCGTCACCCCCGACCCCTGCTGGACGCTCCTCAGCTCCACCTCGACCTCCGAGAATGGCTACAACCTCTACTCCTCGCGCGCTATGATTTCGCCTGAGATGCCCGTATCGCTCGACACCCTCATGCTCCTCATCACCGACCGCTGCTACAGCACCTCGGCCACCAACCAGACCTACGCCGTCTACGCCTGCAACGCCGACGGTTCCGGCCGTGAGCTCATCTCCGTCGTCACTGCCACCACGGGTTCCAACTTCGGCGTCAACAGGGTCCTCCTCGCTGGCTACACCGGCACCAAGACCCAGTTCCTCCTGGCCCCGCACAACGGCGGCGACGTCTACATCCTCAACATCGAGGTCTCGATTGCTCCCGCCTGCATGGCTCCCGATGTGATTGTGCTCGACAGCGTCAGCGTCAACAGCATCTCCATCAGTTGGACCGACGATTTTGCTACTCGCTTCCGCGTCTCCTATCGCCCGGCCGACGACACTACCAGTGCCTGGACCCACATCGACACTGCCGCCCAGGCCCTCACCATCCCCGGCCTCACCCCCGGCACCCGCTATGAGGTGGCCCTCTACGCCTACTGCCCCAACGGCGCGCTGAGCAACGCTACCATCGATTACTTCGCTACCGACTGCCACCCCTTGGATGTCCCCTACACCACCTACTTTGCTGAAATGCCCGTCTGCTGGTCCACCTACACCTCTGGCGCCCCCCAAACCTCTTGGGCCCAGTCCGCAGCCTCCGCTGCCAGCAACAACTACCTCCTCTCCGCTGCCAGCAGCTTGGGTGCTCCGGCCAACGACTGGCTCATCACGCCCGCCTTCAACATCCCGGCCTCTGCCGCCACCCTCTCCTACAACTTCGTCTATCAGATTGCTGGTATCACTGGCTCCGCTTCGGATGCCGTTTCCCGCTACCAGCTCCTCGTGTCGCCTACCGGCTCCTCCAGCGTCGAGGCCTTCACCGACACCATCCTCATCGACACCCTCACCAGCTCCACCTTCGACTTCCGTCGCATCCCCCTCGCTGCCTATGCTGGCCAGACTGTCCGCTTCGCCATCCAGAGCCTCTGCAACCGTAGCTCGCTTATTGGTATCTATGAAGCCGCTATCCGCAACATCGATGCTCCCTACTACTACATGAATGGCGATGCCGCCGTCTACATGGGCGACACCGGCACCTACTACGTCACCCGCATCGAAGGCGACACCACCACTGTCCCCACCTATACCTGGACCTCCAACATGATCGCTGCCGGCCAGGCCACCCTGATCAACGTCAGCGGCGACACCGTCCGCATCGCCTACTCCGGCTCCGGCCGCGACACCGTCCAGTGCGTCATCAGCAATGCCTTCGGTGCCGACACCAACCGCCGCGTTGTCACCGTCATCGACGTGGCCCCCGTCAACATCTTCCCCTACGCCACCGGCTTCGAGACCTCCGACACCGACAACGACAACTGGATCCTCTTCCAAGGCTCCACCAACCGTTGGATTGCCGGCAACGCCACCAACAACGGCGGCTCGCGTTCGCTCTACATCTCCAACACCGGCACCACCAACGCCTATGATGGCAACGTCGCGACCTACTCCTATGCCGTGCGTGCCCTCGACCTCACTCCTGGCAACTACAACATTTCCTTCGACTGGAAGTGCAACGGTGAGAGTAACTACGACTACCTCCGTGCATGGATTGCTCCTGGTACAGCCACCTTCGCTGCCAACGTAGGCCCCGGTGGTATCGAACTCAACTATTCTACCTACAACAGCAGCCCCGCCGGCTGGGTCGACCTCAACGGAAGCAAGATGAACCTCAACGGCACCACTTGGACCACCGTCGACTCCACCGTCTCCATCACCGATGCCGGTCGCTACTTCCTCGTCTTCCTCTGGCACAACGACGGCTCCGATAGCAACCAACCTCCGGCAGCCATCGACAACATCGCCATCACCACCAACGCCGCACAGCCTGAGTGCCACACTCCCGCCTTCGTCAACGACACCATCGGCGAGAACGACTACACCTTCAACTTCTCTGGCGACGCCGACAACTTCGAGGTGGCCATCATCGAGGGCGTATGGAATGACAGCACTTCCGCTGCCACCCTCACCCCCGTCGCCACCACCGACACCTTCTACACCTTCACCGACCTCACCGCCAACACCACCTACTCCGTCGCCGTCCGCGCCGTCTGTGGCGATAACTTCTACTCCGACTGGGCTGTCCGCTCCATCACCACCCTCGAGCACCCCTGCTTCGTGCCCACCGCCGTCACCGTCTCCGACATCTCCTTCGACGCCGCCGTCATCGGCTGGACACCCGGCGAGAGCGAAACCCAGTGGGAAGTCAACGTCACCGGCCCGAGCTACGACCAGACCTTCAACGCCAACACCAACCCCTACACTCTCACCGGCCTGGCCTCCAACGAGACCTACACCGTCCGCGTGCGCGCCCTCTGCAGCGAAACCCAGCAGAGCGACTGGAGCGAGACCGCCCAGTTCACCACCGAGCGCTGCCAGCCCGTCACCGGCGTGACCGCCACCGCCACCACCTTCCAGACCGCCACCGTCTCCTGGAACCCCGCCAGCAACGGCTCCGGCAACTACGAAGTTGAGTACGGCCTCTCCGGCTTCCGCCAGGGCGACGGCACCCGCGTGACCGTCAACGGCGCCACCACCTACACCATCGCCGGCCTCGACTCCGAAACCAACTACGACGTCTACGTCCGCTCCATCTGCTCCGCCTCCCTCACCTCCAGCTGGAGCACCGTGGCCACCTTCACCACACCCGATGCCGGCGGCACCGAGCAGTACACCGTCACCGTCAACTACGACCAGACCCGCGGCACCGTCATCGGCGCCGGCACCTACTACGCCGGCACACAGGTCACCCTCACCGCCACCTCCAACCCCGGCTACCGCTTCGCCGGCTGGAGCAACGGTGAAGCCGACTCCAACTACACCTTCATCCTCACCGAGAACGTCACCCTCACGGCCAACTTCGAGGAGACGGTAGGTATCGACGACGTCGACGCCACCTCCGTCAGCCTCTACCCCAACCCCGCCACCACCACCGTCACCCTCACCGGCCTCGAGCCCGGTGCCAAGGTCACGATTGTGGACCTCAACGGCCGCGAAATTTCAAATTTCAAAATTCAAAATTCGAAATTCGAAATTGATGTCACCTCGCTCGCTTCCGGCGCCTACTACGTCCGCATCACCGGCCAGCGCCAGCAGGCCGTCCGCAAGCTGATAGTGAAGTAACCCTGCCATTCCCAACCCAACACAAAGCCGGAGCCTCGGGCATTGCGCCCGAGGCTCCGGCCTTTCATCAAAAGTATCCCGATTTACCCAACGATGGGTAATAATGGGAAAAGGCCTAACTATTCCCCTAGAGAACCCCTACCATTCCCCTACCATCCCACCCCCACCTGCCATTTTTTACAAAAAGTATTTGTTATTCGGTTTTTTTTCGTACATTTGCATTTTCTCATAGCACTGCTTGAGAAGTGTAATAAATTGAAAACGAATAGAATAAAATAGAAATGAACAAACTCGCTGTCGTCGCTTTCGGTGGCAATGCACTGCTCCGCAGCGGCCAGAAAGGTACCTACCAGGAACAACTGCAAAACGTCGAAGACACCTGCCGCAGCCTCCGTTCGCTGCTCGAGCGTGGCTACAACCTCGTTATCGGACATGGCAACGGCCCCCAGGTGGGCAACGTCATGCTCCAGCACGAGGCCGGCCGCTCGCTCGGCATACAGGCCATGCCCATGGACTTCTGTGTGGCCGAAACCCAAGGCTCCATCGCCTACCTCATCGAGATGGGCATGCGCAATGTGCTGGGCAGTAGCCGCAATGTGGTCACCCTCGTCACCCAGGTGATGGTCGACCCCGCCGACCCCATGTTCCAGAACCCCACCAAACCCGTCGGCCCCTACTACACCAAGGAGCAGGCCGACCAGCTGGCCGCCGAGACCGGCGCCGCCTATCGCGAAGACCCCAAGGGCAACGGCTGGCGCAAAGTCGTCGCCTCGCCCAAGCCCACGCGTATCCATAATATAGACATCGTCAAGCAGCTGGCCACCGCCGGCAACATCGTCGTCACCGTCGGTGGCGGCGGCATCCCCGTCGTGGCCGACGGCGACAAGGTGCGCGGCGTCGAGGCCGTCATCGACAAGGACCTCGCCTCAGCCCTCTGCGCCATCGAAATCGGTGCCGACGAGTTCTACATCCTCACCGACGTGCCCAAAGTCTACATCAACTTCCGCAAGGAGAACGAGCAGGCGCTCGACACCATCACCGTCGCCCAGGCCAAGCAGTACCTGGCCGAGGGTCAGTTCGCCGAGGGGTCGATGGCTCCCAAGGTGCGCGCCGGCATCATGTTCGTCGAGAACGGCGGCCGCGAATGCGTCATCACCGAAGCCGGCCAACTCGACAACCCCTCCTGCGGCACCCGCATCGTCAAGTAGTGCCCACAAGCAACCAAGCATTCAAACAATCAAACATTCAAACAATATTATTATGGCTTACAACCTCAGAAACCGCAATTTCCTGAAGATCCTCGACTTCACGCCGAAGGAACTGAACTACCTGCTCGACCTGGCCCGCGACCTCAAGCGCGCCAAATACGCTGGCACCGAGCAGCCCCGCATGAAGGGCAAGAACATCGCCCTCATCTTCGAGAAGACCTCCACCCGTACCCGCTGCGCCTTCGAAGTGGCCGCCAAGGACCAGGGTGCCCACGTCACCTACCTCGGCCCCACCGGCAGCCAGATCGGCGTCAAGGAGAGCATGAAGGACACCGCCCGCGTCCTCGGCCGCATGTATGACGGTATCGA
>Ga0256404_1013624_pt1 | contig 10237 bp, 8 predicted proteins | sample RumenRJG_01DNA_FD_185990 | JGI IMG/M metagenome (GOLD analysis project Ga0256404, IMG submission 185990) | Bovine rumen microbial communities from Lethbridge, Alberta, Canada - RJG_01 | ecosystem: Host-associated > Mammals > Digestive system > Stomach > Rumen | place: Canada: Alberta | collected...
GAAAGTCTCCGACGGGTATCGGGAGACTCTCGCACGTCGCGTTGTATTTGACTCCAAACTCCATAGATGGAATTACCTCATTAATCATGCCTGATCCTTTTACTTTATTTTTTAACCGTTACTAAATAAATGCAAGAAGGAATTGACACGTTCGCACAAGTCAGCATACTATATTGACTAAATAAAAAGCAATAAAATGAACGACGGATATTTGGACAATGGCGAGTATATTGTCGCAAGTGAACCGCACACGAGCGAAATAGCTGAGGCTTGCAGGCGGTGAATGGATAGTAGGACTATCGTAGAAGGGACATAGAAGTATCATAGAAGAGACACCAAATAGACCGAAATGTGAAAAATGTGATTTTTGATGTTATTTTTGGTCAAAAAAAGTGATTTTTTGATATTTTTTTTACCCGAAAATGTGATTTTTTACTATATTTGCATTTGCAAAAATGTGATAGTAGATAATGGAACTACTTAAAAGAAAAATAGATAACTATCTTTTGAACTGGAAATCCAATCCAAAAAGAAAGCCTTTGGTCGTAAAAGGAGCTCGTCAGGTTGGAAAAACGGAGTCTATCAGAGCATTCGGGAAAGACAATTACAAATCGGTTATCGAGATTAACTTTGTCCTGCAGAAAAAATTCAGGGCAATATTTGATGATGGATACGAGGTCGATACAATCGTCAGGAATATATCGCTGCTGGAACCCTCTTGGAAGTTCATACCACACGAGACTCTACTCTTCTTCGACGAATTGCAGAAGTGCCCCGATTGTGCTACTTCGCTGAAATCGTTCTGCGAAGATGGTCGCTATGACGTCATCTGTTCCGGCTCGCTGATGGGGATTTATTATGAGGAAATCGAATCCAACGCCGTCGGATATAAGGAAGACTACGAGATGCACTCGATGGACTTCGAGGAGTTCCTTTGGGCAAAAGGATATCGGAAAGATCAGGTCGAGAACCTATACCAGCACATGCTGACTCTGCAACCTTTCTCAAAAATAGAGCTGGACACAATGACCGACGTCTTTCGTGACTATATGACTTTGGGAGGAATGCCCGAGGTGGTAAAGATGTATATTGACAACGGCCATTTCGGTGGCACACTGAAACTACAACGCCAGCTGCTGAAAGACTACGAGGAAGACATCACCAAATATGCCAAAGAGACCGACAAGGCGAAGATTCTTGCCGTATACAGCCATATCTCAACTTTTTTAGCAAAAGAGAACAAGAAATATCAGATCTCAAAAATAGCCAAGGGAGCAAGGAACAGAGAGTATATCGGTGCCGTGGAGTGGCTGAAAGAGGCAGGGGTTGTCAACGTGTGCTATTGTCTGAATAATGCAGAACTTCCCTTGAAGGGCAACTATCAGGCTGATTTCTACAAACTCTACTATCACGACACAGGCCTGCTCATCGCCTCGCTGGACGAAGAGGCTCAAGAAGACCTACGAGCCAACAAGAATTTCGGGACATACAAGGGTGCCATCTACGAGAATGTTGTCGGAGAGATGCTGCGTAAGTCAGGATACGAGCAGCTGTATTTCTTTAAACGCGACAACCCCTCATTGGAGATGGACTTCTTTGTCCGCGACTCCGATTCTCTGGTACCAGTAGAAGTAAAGGCCAGAGATGGGGCGACAGCATCGCTCAATAATCTGATAAAATGGGACTCTTATCCAGATGTAAAATATGGGGTTAAGTTCGGATACAAGAATGTCGGGTGGAACGGACAGTTCTACACATTCCCCTATTTCCTTGCTTTTCTCTTGAAACGATTCCTTAAAGAAAACAAATAACAGATTATGACTGACGGATATTTGGATTTTGACGAATATATTGTCGCGAGCGAACCGCATAAGCGTGAAAAAGCTGAGGCTTGGAAAGTGGCCATCGGCTTGCAGGCTGTGGATGGTTTGCAAGTATCGGAATATCTGAAGCAGACCGCCCGTCGCCATATCGAGGGTGAGATTACCATTGAAGAGGCCAAGGAGTTGGTGAAACAATACTATGTCTCGAAGACTCAGCACGACGATGACGAGGATGACAAGCAAGAGGCCGACCGTGTGTCGGCCAACATTGCCAAAATCATCAACGAACGGGCTTTCACATTCAGCACCACTGGTCTTATCTCCATCCATCGGAATCTTTTCAGCGGTGTATTCAAACACGCTGGGCAGCTGCGCGACTACGACATCACCAAGAATGAATGGGTGCTGCGTGGCGACACAGTGCTTTACGGCCGTTGGCAGGACTTGCGGATGGCGTTGGATTATGACATCGAGAATGAGAAGCAGTTCGACTATAAGGGGTTATCGATGGACGAGGTGATTGCGCACTTGTCGCGATTCGTCTCCAGTATCTGGCAGACACACCCTTTCCGCGAGGGCAACACCCGTACCACCGCCGTCTTCACTATCAAGTATCTGCAATCCATTGGATTCAAGGCAGAAAACCGTATGTTTGAGGAGCATTCGTGGTATTTCCGCAACGCATTAGTCCGGGCCAACTACAAGAATGTGGCAAAAGGCATCAGTCAGGACAGTCATTTCCTGGAACTCTTCTTCCGAAACCTGCTAATGGGAGAAACCAACGAACTGAAGAATCGGTACCTGCTGGTGAATCCGCCGGAAGAATGGAAACAGCCCGCAAGCACAGGACAAGCACAGGACAAGTACGGGACAAGTGTCGAAGGATCACCGAAGGATCATATAAAGGACACAAAAGGATCACCAAACAAGCACAGGACAAGTACAGGACAAGTACAGGATATGTTGCACACGGACAATCCCAATATTCAAAACCTGATATGCGTGATTGGAGACCAGAAGCTGTCGGTGAAAGAAATGATGTCAGGCATAGGACTTAAAGGACGAGACAATTTCCTGAATCTTTATCTAACCCCGGCTATTTCGGAAGGATATGTCCGTCTGCTTTATCCACAATCACCTCGTCACCCACGCCAGAAATATCTGCTCACGGCAAAGGGCGTGGCACTATATAATGAATTAATAAAAGGAGAATAACATTATGCCGTACTTCAACGAAAAGCAGTTGGAAGAATCGATTATAGCCCTGTTGCAGGAACAGGGGTACAAGCACGTAAAAGGCGAAGCGATTGAGCGCGACCTTGACGAGGTGGTGCTGCGCGACGACTTGCGGACATATCTGCGCAACCGCTACAGTAGCGACGGCATCACCGACACCGAGGTGGAAGCCGCCATACGCGTCATTGTGCAGAAGCAGGGCCTGTCGCTCTATGAAGAGAACCGGCACACGATGAGCCTGCTGATGGACGGCTTTTCGCTGAAGCGCGAGGACGCTTCGAAGCAGAACCTCTACATCTACCCCATCGCCTACGACGAGAAGAACCTGCGGCACAACATCTTCAAGGTAGTGAACCAGTTCGACATTGTTGAAGGCGAGCACCGCATCCCCGACGCCATCGTCTTCGTCAACGGCCTGCCCGTGGTGGTATTCGAGTTCAAAAATGCCCTGAAGCAGAACACTACCATCGAGGATGCCTACAAGCAGCTCACCATCCGCTACCGGAGGGACATCCCCTCGCTGTTCAAATACACGGCCTTCATAAAAGCAACTGACACAACGCTGTTTGACGACATCCGCGACCTGGCAGACTCCGCTGTCGCTGTCGATTTGCAATCCTCCGCTCCGATTCCCCAAGCCCTACTCGAACTCGAGCGCTACGATTATTACCTCATATACCATCCCTTCTATGGCTACATTAAATTCCGCGGCCGTTACTTCATGCTTACCGAACAGGAAATCAGCCCCGCATATTTCAAAAAAACAAACAAAAGCAAACGCTACTGGAAACCCCGAAAATACTTCAATGAACCCTTTCATCCAGATATTGTTTATTTCCGCCACAACGGGAAATGGAGACTATTGTGACTGCGCTTGTAAATAGGTCACCTCTAATAATTACATTTTTAACGGCGAATTAAACGAATTAAGCGAATTATTTTATTGTTATTAAGATAATTGTTTTGCAAGCAAAAATGCGAACGTTTCGCAAAGCGAGAGAAAAGAAAACTTGTTTGCTTTTCCGAGCCAAAGAAATGTCAACGAAGATAATTACTCGAATTTTAGATGTCACCAATATATAATCTCCATGTTCCACGACATTCCGAGCGTAGCCTCCATTATGGTGACACTTGACACAATAAGAATAGCAAGACATACAATAACAGGGATGCAATACTATAGATATCGGTAATGTTGCATCATGCGTTTGTCTCGTTTAGCGTGTCGGCTATCTTGTCGACATTCATGCTTCGCGCACTGGCATCGAAAATTTCTTTGTAGAGGCCGCCCTGCCGATATACTTGGTCGGGCGTGCCTTGCTGCACGACATGACCTGCATCTAACACATATAACCTGTCTGCATCAATAATCTGTCCGATATTGTGACTGATAACAACTACTGTGCGGTCTTTCTTGATAGCGTCGATACTGTTCTTGATCTGTTCGGTGGCGATGGCGTCGAGACTTGCAGTGGGTTCGTCGAGGAATATGACTGGCGGATTCTTCAGGAACATGCGCGCAATGGCTATACGCTGTTGCTGTCCGCCGCTGAGCAACAGTGCATTGCTCTCAAACCCATCGGGCAGCGACATAATCTGGTCATAGATATATGCTTTTCGTGCCGCTTCTACCACTTCCTCATGCTTCGCCGACGGCTTGCCGTATCGTATATTATCCTCAATGGTTCCGTTGAAAATGTGGTTTTTCTGAAGGACCAATCCAATATTGTCGCGCAACGACTTGGTGTCCCACTCTTCCAACGGCACTCCGTCGAGGGTTATGGTTCCACTCTGCGGTGCATAGAACTTGTCGAGCAGGTTGACGATGGTGCTCTTGCCTGCTCCGCTCAACCCTACAAAGGCTGTCGTTTTGCCGGGCTCTATAGTCATCGACAGTGCACTTATGGCATGGACTCCGGACGGGTAGGTAAACTCAACGTTGCGGAGCTCGAAGCGGCCTTGGACATTGTCGGATTTGTAGTGGCCCGTGGGTTCCACATCGCTCTGAGACTCAAGTATTCCAAAGAATCCCTCGGCATAGACGAGGGCATCGTTCAAATCGTCATATATGCGGTGCAGCTGACGAATGGGGGCACTGACGTTGTTGAACAGGAGGACGTGGTACATGATTTTTCCTATCGTCATTCCCGGATAGTCTGTCAACACAAGGTAGGCTGTAAGGATTATGATCAGCACCGTTCCGATCTGCTCTACAAAAGTCTTCAGACCTTCAAACAGGAAGGATATACGCCGTGTCGACATCTGCTGGTCGGTGCTTTGATCCTGCAGGACAGCCTGCTTGTCGGCCTCGACCTGCTCGCGGTTGAACGACTTGATGACGCCAATGCTCTCTATTATGTTCATTATGCCGCTGTTGAGGGCCTGATGGGTTCCAAAAACACGGTGACGCCAACCTTTCATACGTCGTCCCTGAACGGCGGTAATCCAGAAATAGACAGGTATGATGGCCAGGGCAACGAGCCCCACATAGACATTGGCTGCAAACATGAGAACGAGTGCTATTACGGCGCTGGTGAACAGGGGCAGGATGTCGATAAAGAAGTTCTTCACGGTGTTGCTCAGACTCATAATGCCACGATCGATACGTGTCTGCAGCTTGCCTGGCTCGTTGCCTTCGGCACTGAAGAATGCCATCTTGAACTGCAGTATCCGGTCCACTACGCGCAGCGAGAGGTCGCGACTGACCTTGATGCGTATTTTCTCGCCGAAAATGCGCTGCCCGAATGTGACCACCGCCGACAAGAGCTCTTTGCCAAGCAGTACCAAGCTGACTATCAGCAGCAGCCTTGCGGCCTTGCTCCACTGGAAGCCTCCTTCTGTATGCAAAAGGCTGTTGATGGCATCGACTGCCCTGTCGAGCACCACGGCATTGACCTGTGCCATTGTGGAGCCAACAAATGTAAGAACAAGAGTGATTATCAGCAACCACCTATACGGCAGCACGTAAGGCAACAACTTGCGCAACAACCCGCCTATCCCTAGTTTTGTATTGTCTGTCATAAAAATGTATTCTGTGATGAGTGACCTGTGAAACGGAAGTGTTCGTGTCACTATTCACTATTCTGTGATACGATATGAAAAAAACTCCGCCGAAGGATCAGTCAACCGGATGGTAGTGAAATGTGCACCCTGTACCGTGAAGCGTGCATATATGCTGAGTTTGCACCGTGACGCTCAACCCAAAGGTGGGGAACAGTGCAGCCAACTCCGGGCCGCGAGACATAAAGAGCAATGCTCTCATCTTCCCGATTCGCCCTGAAACGACAGCGGAGTTTTTGTTTTTATTTCAATTCCGACGAGAAATTGAGGGCTTGTATTTCCATATCGAGCACTCGTAACTTGGCAGAAAGGTCGTCGACTTTCTTACCCAATTTCTTCACATCGACAACGGTAACCATCTTGATTTCAGACTGCGAATAGCGACTCTGGCTCTCCGAAGCGGTGTTGAACACGTTGCGCAGCGTGTTGACCCGCATGGTCAGCACATCACGACGGGCCATCAGTTGCGTCAGGCTCTCGCCTTTAGCATTACGGCACTGCATATTGGTAGCGTTGATGCGCCATATCAGCTCTTCCAGCTGTTTAAGGTTCGCGTCGAGCTCTCCCATCAGGTCGTCGGGATTCTCGAGCGGTTCATCGCCTTCCTGAACCTTTACGTTGTTGACGATGCGGCTCTGCAGCTGAGCAATGCGCTTCTGCAGGTCTTTTCTAAGGCTTAGGGCTTCTGCTAATTTCATAATACGATAACAATAATAAAAATATAATTCTCCTTACTTCGTACGAAAACGAAAACAACTTTAAAACATTAACTTCAGAAACATTTATTTCAACCCTTTAAGACTTTCAATCCTTTCAACCCCTCAACCCTTTCAACCCTTCAACTTCGTACGAAAAAAGAAGACGAAAACGAGAAAGGCGGTATAGGCTTTTCGTTTTCGTCTTCGTGATGGGTTTAGTTTTCTGTCTCTAAGGGATTATACTTCCCATGTGTCGCCGCTGTTGAGGAGGTCGTCGACGCATTTGTACTTGCCGTTCTGGATCTGTTCGTCCATCTGGTCTTCGTAGAGCTGCGTGTACGAGGTCTTCTTGACGTTGCGGATCACGCCGAGGGCAACGGGGAGGTCGCCACCCATGTGGGCCAGCATCATGTGGATGCCAGTATCTTCGATAGTTTCGTCGTGGACCATGATGTCGTCGATGGTGATGCCGTTTTCGCCGATGGTGACAGCTTCGAGCTGGCGTCCGTTGAAACGGAGACCCTTGTTCTTCTCTTTGCCGAAGATCATGGGTTTGCCGTGCTCGAGGACGATGGTACGGTCGTCGCGGACTGCGCGGTCAGTGATTGCAGCATGGGTCTTATCGTTGAAGATCATGCAGTTCTGCAGCACTTCAACAACAGAGGCACCGTCGTGCTTGGCTGCGTGTTCCATAACCTCAGTGGTGAGGGCGGGGACGCAGTCGAGTGTACGTGCGAAGAATGTGCCTTGTGCGCCCATTACGAGTTCGCCGGGATTGAAGGGATAGTCGATGGTGCCGTAGGGCGAGGTCTTGGTGACTTGACCGAACTTAGTGGTGGGGCTGTACTGTCCCTTGGTGAGGCCGTAGATCTCGTTGTTGAAGATGGTTATGTTGAGGTCTTGGTTACGACGGATGGCGTGGATGAGGTGGTTGCCTCCGATGGCCATGGAGTCGCCGTCGCCCATGTTGACCCATACGCTGAGGGAGGGGTTGGCGAGCTTGACGCCAGTGGCGATGGCGCAGGCGCGGCCGTGGATGCTATGGAATCCGTAGGTGTCGACATAATAGGGTATGCGCGACGAGCATCCGATACCGGAGACCATAACGATGTTTTCCTTCTTGACGTGGGTCTTGGGGAAGGTGTTGAGGAGTGATGAGAGGATGGCGTGGTCGCCGCAACCGGGGCACCATTTGACCATCTGATCGCTGGTGAAATCAGCTTTTGTATATGCTACGTCCGTTTTGGGGACAAAATGTCTTTCGCTCATAATTGTATTTTTTTTTGTGACTTGTGACCTGTTTTGTGACCTGTGATTTATGAAACGGAAATGTTCGTGTCATTGGTCACTATTCACTTATTCACTGATTAATTTGTTAAAGTGTTCTTTCAACTCGCCGACTTCGAACGGGAGTCCCATAACTTTGTTGTATTGGGTCATGGGGCACTCGGGGAACTGGGTGCGCAGGTAGCCGGCGAACTGTCCGTTGTTGAGCTCGCAGACAACGATCTTCTTGTAGCGGCGGAGTATGTCACCTGTGTTCTTGGGCAGGGGGCAGATGTAGTTGAAGTGGGTGTAGGCAACTTTCTTGCCTTCGGCGTTCATCTCTTCGACAGCGAGTGTGAGCGCACCACTGGTGCCGCCCCAGCCGACAACGAGGAGGTCAGCATCGGGATCGCCGGTGACTTCCTGATCGGGGATGTAGTTGGCGACGCGGTTGACTTTCTCCTGGCGGTTGTTGACCATGAGCTGGTGGTTTTCGGGGTCGGTGCTGAGAGGACCGTCGGGGCATTTCTCAAGACCACCGACGCGGTGACGCAGGCCTTCCATGCCGGGCAGAGCCCACTCGCGAGCGTAGGTTTCGGGGTCGCGACGGAAAGGACGGTAGTTCGGGTCGTTGGGCTTGGCGAGACGCGGTGTGATGGCGGGCAGGTCAGCAACTTTGGGGATGCGGAAGAGCTGCGATCCGTTGCCGAGATAGCCGTCGGTGAGGAGGATGACGGGGGTCATGTGCTCAAGTGCAAGCTTGGCAGCGGTGTAGGCCCAATAGAAGCAGTTGGCGCTAGATGAAGCGGCAACAACGATAAGGGGAGCTTCGCCATTGCGTCCGTAGAGTGCCTGTGCGAGGTCGCTCTGTTCGGTCTTGGTCGGGAGACCTGTGGAGGGGCCGCCACGCTGTACGTCGACGACGACGAGCGGGAGTTCGGTCATGACGGCGAGTCCGAGGGCTTCGCTCTTAAGGGAGAGACCAGGACCCGAGGTGGAGGTGCAGGCGAGGGCGCCAGCGTAGGATGCACCGATAGCGGAGCAGATACCTGCAATTTCGTCTTCAGCCTGGAAAACGCGTGCGCCGAGCGATTTGTGCTTAGCGAGTTCTACCATGACGTCGGTTGCCGGGGTGATAGGATAGCTGCCGAGGAAGAGGCGGCGTCCGCTGCGTTCGCTGGCGGCGAGGAGACCCCAAGCTGTGGCGACGTTGCCGGTGATGTTGCGATAGCGTCCCTTGGGCATTTCAGCGTGTGCAACCTCGACTATCTTGGAGTGGATGAGCTCGAGTTTGTCGGCATATTCGTAACCTTCGGAGAGGACGGCTTTGTTGAGCTTGACGACTTCGGGCTTCTTGGCGAACTTGCGCTCGAGGTAGGCGAAGGTCTTGTCAAGGGTCTTATGGGTGAGGTAGAAAATCATACCGAGGGCGAACATGTTGCGGCATTTCTCGGTGGTTTTCTTGTCAGCACCCTGCTGCTCGCCGATCTTGGCGGTGAAGCTGGTGATGGGGGCGCGGACGATAGTATAGGCGCGCTCGAGTTCGTCGGTGAAGGGGTTATCCTTGTAGCCAGCTTTTTCGAGGGCATCTTCGGTGAAGGTGTCCATGTCGACAATGACTGTGGCACCTTTCTTGGCCCATTTGAGTTGCGATTTGAAAGCTGCGGGGTTCATGGCGACGAGGATGTCGCATTTGTCGCCGGAGCTGTATATATGCGAACCGACATGTACCTGATAGCCAGAAACGCCGGCTACGGTATTGTGGGGAGCGCGAATTTCGGCGGGATAATCGGGGAAAGTGGCGATATCGTTGCCTGTAAGGGCACTGGCATCGGAGAACAGCGTACCGGAGAGCTGCATTCCGTCGCCCGAGTCACCAGCAAACCGGATGACGAGGTCATCCTTATTAACAATCTGATTTTGTGACATTTTTATTATTTTTATTATTATTATTTTTAGTTTAAATATTTTGCAAAGATAATCAAAAAAAGGATACTACGTACGAAAACGAAAATTTTCGTACGAACTATAGATTCCAGACCAAAACGCAACTCACGTTTGCAAAGATAGATAAAATTCCTGATATGGTATCTGGAATCCTAATTTTTTTCTTGGTCTACGGTTGATTTTATACTGAATGGCAGCGACTTGTTC
>Ga0256404_1013626_pt1 | contig 10236 bp, 10 predicted proteins | sample RumenRJG_01DNA_FD_185990 | JGI IMG/M metagenome (GOLD analysis project Ga0256404, IMG submission 185990) | Bovine rumen microbial communities from Lethbridge, Alberta, Canada - RJG_01 | ecosystem: Host-associated > Mammals > Digestive system > Stomach > Rumen | place: Canada: Alberta | collected...
ACATCTAAGCCACCCTGAAAAAAAGCACTTTTTCTTCAGGGGTTTTCAGCATGCAATAAAAATCATGAAAAATTATTGATTTTTTTTAAAAATTCTACTTGATTTCTATTATCCAATTTTATTTACTTAAGTGTTTAATAAATTGAATATTAACTACAATTGTCAGCTTTGAGATAAGATTATTCTTTTATTAAAATCATAATAGGACATCTAAATATTGTCTCATTACCTTTTCACATTTCATAAGTTGCGCATATTGAATAAGACGATTCAAATTTCTCTCTTTCCTTCGCAAATAATTCACCATGATTTCCTTCATTTCTTCAATACTAATCTTCTTCCTGTAATATATGATATCTACCACAGTCTTTTCCATATTACAAATTTGAAATTCATTTTTACCTTCTTTAACCATAATAACACCGATATCATGCCTATCATTTGTATAATAATGAACTTTCATTGGTGGCCAATCGGGTATAGTAGACATCTTTGCCTTTCTTGGTATCGCAACATCAACAGCATCTGGAATATATGTCGTGAGATTATAGTATGATGCAGCACTTAGCAAACAAATAACTCCCTTAGGTGCATATGCCTCCACATAATAGAAGTCAGATTCCTCACCACAATAATTTATATTTTCAAAATAACTCTTAATCAGTTTAATCAATTTCCCCATATTAACTAACTTACTAATCTTATACTGTAATAAACCTCTTTCTTTAAGTTCTTGCATGGAAAAATCTTTTGATCTTCAGGAAGTACAACTGTTTCCATTAATCAACGCTCCTTTTAATTAATTTTCGGCATATTATATAATTGCCGTATTTCATTTAATTTATACATAAGAGTTTATTAATCTTCAATCAGAATAAAATCAATATTTTACTTCATTTGATATTGATTATTTGCCATTCTTTATTGAAAAAGACTTGTTCTTCAGTATTCTTTTTACTATATTAACTTCAATGATTGCATTTATCTAACAATTACATTACATTTACCAATAGAGGTGATCTCAATGTCTAAAACTACAAATATTAATATTCGAATTGATTTAGAATTTAAGTCTGAACTTGAAAACTTATATAGTCAATATGGCATGTCTATTACTGAAGCCATTAATATTTTCCTACATGTATCCCTTATGGAAGGTGGTCTTCCATTTGAAGTTCGGCAGCAGAGATACAACACAGAAACAGAATCTGCTATGAGAGAAGCTCGCGCGATTGCCAATGGTCTTATCCCGGCAAAGAAATATTCTTCTGCTGCTGAAATGATTAATGATGCTCTTGAATAAGCTTACATGTTATCATCATGCATTAATGAGTAATCATATTAAATATGTGAATGCTGTATCTCATTCAGATTTATTCCAAAGCACAAAACACTATCTTCTCTTTAAAGAGTGTAGATAGTGTTTTCTTTTATATTATTGATGTCATTGATATTTGTTACATTGTTGATATCTAAGCAACTGTTATTTTCAGTTGTAGTGAGTAGTATGAGTCAGATGTATAAAGTCATTCACATGCATATTTGTCTTATTTACAAGTCTCTATCATTGATGTCTAAAATAGCGAAATAGAACTAGTCAGTTAATATGATATATGTTAGTATGTGGCTACATTCAAAATAAGGGGGATATGAATGAAAATTATTAAGAAATACAATGAAACAAGTCTTGTAGTGAGAATCATTTGTGGTTTAGCTATCGGCTTACTTTTAGCACTTATTGTACCGAAGGTTCTTAAGTTAGAAATTATTGGTAATATCTTTATTGGTGCATTAAGGGGTATTGCTCCAATATTAGTCTTTGCCTTAGTTACATCGGCATTAGTAAATGGCTCTGGCAAGATGGATCGTCGTTTTGGGTCCGTTATCTTCTTATATATGCTTTCAACATTCCTAGCTGCCTTTGTAGCCGTTGCAGGAAGTTTTCTCTTTCCACAGACTATCGCCCTAGGAACAGCCTATAAGGCAGAGAGTGTACCTAGTGGTATCTTTGAAGTCATCAGCAATCTTCTCCTCAAGCTTGTTGATAATCCTATAAATGCTTTAGCACAGGCAAATTATATTGGTATTCTTTTCTGGGCGATTATCTTCGCATTTGCCTTAAAGTCATTTGCTTCTGAAAGTACTAAGACATTTATTGGTAATATCTCAGATGCTCTTACGAAGATTGTAAAGTGGATTATTAATATGGCTCCTTTTGGGGTAATGGGGCTTGTTTATCAGACAGTTTCTGCTAATGGTCTTGGGGTCTTTATGAAATATGGTTCATTACTGGGGTTATTAGTTGGTTGTATGCTTTTAGTGGCATTGGTTGTTGATCCATTGATTGCCTTTATTGCCTTAAAGCGTAATCCTTATCCATTAGTCTTTAGATGCTTAAAGGAATCTGGTGTGACTGCATTCTTTACAAGAAGTTCAGCGGCCAATATTCCTGTTAATATGGCTTTTTGTGAGAAGCTTGGCTTAGATAAAGATATGTATTCTATTTCTATTCCCTTAGGGGCAACGATTAATATGGATGGTGCAGCCATTACTATTACCGTTATGACACTTGCTACAGCGAATACTTTAGGTATTCATCCTGATTTAGTTTCCGCATTGATGCTTTCTATTCTTTCAACATTAGCTGCATGTGGTTCTTCTGGGGTAACTGGGGGATCATTGTTGTTGATTCCAATGGCATGTTCTTTATTTAATATTCCTAATAGTATTGCCATGCAGGTTGTAGGTGTAGGAATTATCTTAGGTGTTGTCCAGGATTCAGTCGAAACAGCCTTGAATTCTTCTGGTGATGTCATGTTTGCTGCAACAGCCGAATTTAGAGAATGGCAGAAGAAGGGTAAACGCCTCCCTGACTTCATGTATTCTAGAAAAGAAAGAGCAAAATTCAACAATACAGACAACGCTTAGAGTGAGATTATTCTCACTCTTTTTTAGTAGTCTGTCAGCAAGAAAGCCATATATGTAGGTAGAGTTAGAATCTTACCTTCTCTTCCTACATTATATTGTCCTAATTTAATAGCTTGTTGGATATGATATTTCTCAGGGTGATTGAGAATAGTTTTTGTGCTTTTTGTATTACCTGTTGTGGCTTTTACTTCAACAAGAACAGCTTCTGTATGATATCTCATGACAAAATCAATCTCCAAACCACTATCTTTATGATAATAGTAAAGCTTTCTGCCCATCTTATGAAATATATCAGCGATAAGATTTTCAAAAATAGCACCCTTATATCCATAAAGATGACCATTTAATACATCAAACTGCGTCCCATCTTCCAACATACTAATAAATAATCCTGTATCACACATATACACCTTAAAAACATCCTGAATGGCATTTCCATCCAATGGTAATTCGGGTATTGACAAATTATAACATCTTGTAATAATACCTGCATCTTCAATCCATTGTAGACTACCCATATATCTTGAAGCAGTCGATCCTTTTTTTATAACAGAATATTGGAATTTCTTATTTTCTTTACTTAATTGTTTAGGTATGGATTCAAAACATTCTCTAATATGGGCTTTATCGGTATTTGATGCGTATTTAATCATATCATCTTTATAAGATGCAACAATATCACGTTGTATCTGTAGAACTGCATCCATTTGCTTTGTAGACACAAATGTCTGTACAGCATCAGGCATACCGCCTACTACAGTATATTGTAATAAGAGTTGTTGTAATCTATGATGTAATGCATCAACAACTGGTGTTTCATTCTTTAAAGAAATTCTAAGCATATCAATCATATTATCCGTAATCCCATTAGCCCATAAGAACTCTTCAAAATCCATAGGATACATTTCTATCACTGTTTCATAGCCAACAGGTATTGATGAGGGCATTTCACGATATCCTTTAATTCCCAACAAAGACCCTGTTCCAATAACATCATAGCGTCCATCAACCTTAAAGAATTTCAATGACGTACGTGCTTGTGGACACTCCTGAATCTCATCAAAAATAATAATGGTTTCTCCTGGCTTAAATATAGCTTTATCACCAAGTAAAGCACTCATCATCATTGTAAGGTAATCAATATCCAATGAATCTTGAAAAATACTTTGAAAGTGTGGATTCTCAAAGAAATTCAAATAAACGACATATTGATAATACTTCTTTGCGAAAGCTAATACAGAGGATGTTTTCCCACACTGTCTACATCCCTTAATAATAAGTGGTTTATGATTCTTATTTTCCTTCCATTCCTCTAAGCGTCTATCAACCTTTCTCTTCAGCATAAAAATCATCCTCCTCTACTTCTAGTATAATGTAGGCAAAATATTTTTTAAAGGACTTTTCGCTATTATATACAACTTTTTCAAGGGAGTTTTACGTCTTACCAACAACTTTTTCAAGCGACTTTTTAGTCTTATGAACAACTTTTTCGAGGGAGTTCGAGATACAAGAATATTTTTTCCTAGTTATGTAAAAAAAACTATGTAATGCTTGTGGTTTGATAAAATAGTGTTATGGAGGTCACGTATATGGAAGACAACTATCATACTTTTAGAAACCAGCTTGAAAATAAAACAATCAAAGAATTTACGAAATCGATTGATAAAAACAAACTTACCTTTGAATCAAGTTATGCCACAGGAATCATTAGCTTTAATGCTCATCATATTATTGAGATGGAAGTCATTAATAAGAAAGATGCCAAGTCTGAATTCTATATCCACTTCCAGTACAACAACAATGCTCATGCATTAGCACTTTATCAAGAATTCCAGGATGCTCTTATTCAGACAAAAAAGAAACATACGCTTAGTGTCCTTCTTTGTTGCAGCGGGGGACTTACGACAAGCTATTTTGCGATGTTGTTGAATGAAGGAGCACAGGCTATCTCTCTTGATTATCACTTTGATGCCATGAGTTTTGATCATCTCTATCATAAAGGTAATAATTATGATGTCATTCTACTTGCCCCACAAATAAGCTATAAGCATAAAGAAGCAGAAAGTGCACTTCGCCATAAGCTTATTATCGACATTCCAGCTTCCATCTTTGCCCGTTATGATGTTGGCGCTATGTTCCATCATATCGCTTCATCCCTAGAAATCTACAAGAAGAGAGACACCTCCCCTATTGATCTTCCCATCAAAAAAGATATCCACAACACCACAACAATCCTCGTCTTGGGATATATCAGACACATGGATAAAACACGTATTGTTTATCGTATCTATGATCATAATCAAATCCTACTCACTAATGAAGTCATCAAATCACATCTTCGTTTAGAAGATATGCGTGATATTATTACAATGATTCTAACTTTGTATGATATTAAGATGGTCGGTATTGCTATGCCTGGTATTATCAACAATGGTACACCCTATTCTGAAAGTGATACTTTTAGTTATGAGAATGTTTATGAATATTTTAAGAATCAGTTTGATATTCCTATTGTCTTAAACAACGATGTCAATGCCATGGCAGTAGGACAATATCTTACGCAGGATGAAACTGAGAATCTCTCCTTCCTCTTCCAGCCTAGAGGAGCAATCTATTCAGGTATTGGCAATATTATCGATGGTAAACTGCATACCGGTCATGCTCATGTCTCAGGTGAATCCTTTTTAGTCATGAAACATGCCAACTGTTCTCCTCAAGACTTATATACGACTGAAGAGGGAGAAATCAAGATGGTTGCATGTGCATTAAACGCGCTGATTGCCATGGTTGCTCCTGACAAGATTATCTACTATTGTGAACAGATTCCCGATACAAAGAAACTCATTGATGCATTAACTGTTGATATACCTGAAAATGTCATGCCTGTAATTGAGAAAACAATACATATTAAGGACTATATGCTTCTTGGTGAACTCTATCTCGCTGCCCAGTACTATCATGAACATCTTTAGCATCAGTTTCTAACCACATTCTATCCACAATGGTTAAAATAGCTTTAAATTAGCTTTTATATTCCCTAATCAATTAAGCATATAGTGTCATTTCCTCTTTACATGATAAAAATGCGGATATCCGAAAAAATTTCATGAATAATAAGATACAACCATAAATAATCAACTTAATCCCACGGTTCTAACCGTGGGATGCCTTCTAATTATCTTTTTATTTTTTCTTTAAAATGCAAATATTATTTTCTACTCATTTTCTAATCATTTTGATTAATTTCGGTTAGATATGGTTAGAATAGAGTTGAATAAAATGTTTTAAAGAAAGTGAAAATATCGAACTAAAATCAGTTGTTATTGATGGTATAAAAAAGAGATAATCGCATTTGCGAATTGTAAAGGTGGGATATTTATATTGGTGTTGAGGATGATGAAAGTGTTGTTGTTTTGAATAGAAAGAAAAGATTATAGATTTCGCCAAACATCATCAAACATTCACAAGAAAAGATATTCAAAAGACATTTGGCTTTAGCCAAACGACATGCATACGCTTATTAAGTCATTTGGTTGAAAAAGGCAAAATCATCAAAGAAGGACAAAGTCGTAATACTTATTATCAACTTGTCAGATAACTTAAAAGAGACACGATGTGTCTCTTTTAGTGCTTCTTTTTGAATTTTGAGAGAATATCATTCTTTTCTGCCTGACCACTAGGAATCAGTTTGAGCTGACTGTAGTTACGATAGACCATTAATGCCGTAAATAGAGCACAGACAAGAAGCTCCTGAGGTGTGCGTGCTACAAGTGCCATGTAGGCAAAGACAATGACAACAGCCCCTAGGGCAAGATATTTTGTGACAATCACAACAATTAATCCAGCAATGAGTGCAATAAAGGCCAGCATAGGAGAATAGAGGAAGATTGTTGTGGCAGTTGTTGTGACACCCTTTCCACCTTTAAAATGGTGCCAGAATGGAAAATTATGTCCTAATGTAGCCCCTAATCCGGCATAAAGAATGCCCATTCTACCTCCATCAAAGCATTTGATGGCAATCACAATTGCGATGACCGTTTTAAGAATATCGCCTAATAATACCAGGATACCTGGAATAATACCGATATGAGCGGTAATATTGGCCATCCCTGGATTATGTGATGTGCCTAGTTCAAAGGCACTCTTTTTTGTATAAATACGACTGACAATATCACCTGTTAAGATATTTCCTAAGCCATATCCAATAATAAGTATGAATAATATCTGCATTTCCATCACCAACAGTATTCTACAAAATTATGGTGGTTCTATCAATGTTTTTAGCTTTATAAAAGTGGTCTTTGTGTGTATAATAGTCAATGCGCTAAGGAGATGTATATGAAAGATTTTTGGTATGAATTAAAACATGTAGAAAAAGATACAGGTGCAAGATATGGTATTCTCCACACACCACATGGTGATGTCGAGACACCCATGTTTATGCCCGTAGGTACTCAGGCCACTGTTAAAGGTATATGGCCAGAGATGTTGAAAGAGATGCAGTCACAGGTTGTTCTTGCGAATACGTATCATTTATGGTTAAGACCAGGTGATGATGTTGTGAAACAGGCTGGTGGCTTACATAAGTTTATGAATTATGATGGACCAATCTTAACGGATTCTGGTGGGTTCCAGGTGTTCTCTCTTGGTAAGATGAGAAAGATAGAAGAAGAAGGTGTTACTTTTAGAAGTTATATTGATGGTTCTAAGTTATTCCTCTCACCAGAGAAGTCTATTGAGATTCAAGAGAATCTTGGGGCTGATATTATTATGAGTTTTGATGAATGTGCGCCTTACCCATCAGATTACTACTATATGAAGAATTCTGTTGAACGTACTTTACGTTGGGCAGAGCGTGGTCTTAAGGCACATAAGCGTGAAGATCAGGCCTTATTCGGTATTGTCCAGGGTGGAGAGTTTGCGAATTTAAGAGAGCTTTCAGCTAAGACACTTGCTTCAATGGACTTCCCAGGATATTCCATTGGTGGTACTTCTGTTGGTGAACCTAAGGATGTTATGTATCAGATGATTGATGATTCTGTCAAATGGTTACCAGAGAATAAGCCACGTTACTTAATGGGTGTTGGTAATCCAATTGACCTGATTGAAGCTGCAATGCGTGGTATTGATATGTATGACTGTGTTCTTCCTACAAGAGTAGCGAGACATGGGGCATTAATGACACATCATGGTCGTATGAATATTAATAATGAAAAGTATAAATATGACTTCACACCTATTGATGATCAATGTAATTGTTATGCATGTAAGAACTATACAAGAGCTTATATTAGACATCTACATAAAGAAGATGAAATCTTTGGTAAGAGTTTGATGTCTATTCATAATGTGCAGTTCTTATTGGATTTATCTAGGGATATTCGTGAAGCTATTAAGAATGATCGTTTGTTGGAATTTAGAAAAGAATTCCTAGATGCATATGGTCATAATGTATATGAAAGGGCGTTTTAGTCATGGAAGAAAAGAAAACTATGGATATTGAGCTATTTGATTATGATTTACCACATGAATTAATAGCCCAGACTCCACTTGAAAAAAGAGATACATCAAGACTCATGGTCTTACATAAACCAACAGGAGCAGTAGAACATAAACATTTCTATGATATCCTTGATTATTTAAAACCAGGTGATGTTATTGTAAGAAATAATACAAAGGTTATTCCTGCTAGATTATTTGGTACAAAGGAAGAAACAAATGCACATGTCGAAGTACTTTTATTAAAGAATACACATGATGATGTTTGGGAATGTCTTTGTGGTAATGCCAAAAAAATCAAGGAAGGCAGTGTTATATCTTTTGGTGATGGTAGACTTAAAGCAAAGTGTTTAGAAGTAAGAGATGAAGGTATTCGTGTCATGGAAATGATCTATGATGGTATTTTCTATGAAGTCTTAGATCAGCTAGGTATTATGCCTCTACCTCCATATATCAAAGAAAAGCTTGATGATCCTGACCGTTATAACACTGTTTATGCCAAGGTTGAAGGAAGTGCTGCAGCTCCTACTGCTGGTCTTCATTTCACACCTGAACTCTTTGAGAAAGTGCGTGCTAAGGGCGTAGAAGTTCTCGATGTGACATTACATGTAGGTCTTGGTACTTTTAGACCTGTTAAAGTCGAAAATGTCTTCGAACATCATATGCATTCAGAATACTATGAAATAGATGAAGAAGTTGCGAACAAGCTCAATAAAGCCAAAGCAGAAGGAAGACGCATTATTGCCGTTGGAACAACATCATGCCGTACACTTGAAAGCAATATCAAGAAATATGGCAAGTTTACACCAACTCATGAAAACACATCCATTTTCATCTATCCTGGTTATACATTTGAAGGTATTGATGCTCTTATTACAAACTTCCATCTTCCTAAATCAACACTCATCATGTTGGTAAGTGCTCTTGCAGGCCGTGAAAACATCCTTAATGCATATAATATTGCAGTAAAAGAGAAATATCGTTTCTTCTCATTTGGGGATGCTATGTTTATTGACAATGAATAATAACATTGATCATACAAACTATGATCTTGTGATGCAGGAAGAACTGAAACATCTTGAAGGAAGACCAACATTACTCTTACATGTATGTTGTGGACCATGTTCATCCATTGTTATCAAGATGTTATCTGAGTATTTTGATATCACCATCTACTATTCCAATTCCAACATCTATCCCGAAGAAGAATACAACAGAAGATATCAAGAACTTCTCAACTTCATTCCTCGTTTCAATAAAGACTATAATCAACATATTAAAGTCGTTGAAGATGCATATGACAATATCGCTTATACATCAAAACTAGAACCACTCAAAGATACTGGTGAGAAAGGCTTAAGATGCAAACTTTGTTACAGCATGAGAATGAAAAATGCGTATAACTATGCAGAAGAGCATGACTTTGATTACTGGACTACAGTACTCTCAGTATCACCACATAAAATCTCACGTTGGATTAATGAAATAGGTAACTCATTACAACAAGACAAGCCTAAATTCCTCAATTCAGACTTTAAGAAAAGAAATGGCTATCTTAAATCAACACAGATGGCGAGTGATTATGGCATGTATCGTCAAGACTATTGTGGCTGTATCTATAGCTATGAAGAAGCACAGGATCGTATTAATAGGCAAAAAGAAAGTCGTTCAGAATAGAACGACCTTTTCGTATTATAGAACTAGAAGTTATTCAAGTAATAATTCTAGTTTTTTATTTTATCTAGAAGTGATATCATATCACTGAAGAGAAGTTAATCATTATAACTTGAGACATCCATAAGGTAAGCT
>Ga0256404_1013627_pt1 | contig 10234 bp, 10 predicted proteins | sample RumenRJG_01DNA_FD_185990 | JGI IMG/M metagenome (GOLD analysis project Ga0256404, IMG submission 185990) | Bovine rumen microbial communities from Lethbridge, Alberta, Canada - RJG_01 | ecosystem: Host-associated > Mammals > Digestive system > Stomach > Rumen | place: Canada: Alberta | collected...
GCTTCTGGTCCATCCCCGGATGCGCGAAGAAGATCATTTCCTATTGCGCGAAGGCAGGGGTAATCATGACGCCCGCGGGTGCTACCTGGCCCGGCGGAAAGGATCCGCAGGATTCCACCATCCGCATCGCGCCGTCCTTCCCGCCCATGGAGGATCTGGAGGTCGCCGCGAAGCTCTTTGCCCTCGTCGTCAAGTACGTGAGCGTCGAGCATCTGCTGGAGGAAATGGAGAAGTCCGGCAAGGCCTGAGCCCCGGAGCCGGGATCCTGCCGGGGATATTTCCCCGGGAAGAGCATACTGAAAAAAAGAACGGAGCTCACGTGTTCCGGGAACAACTGGGTTTCCGGGATGCGGGAGCTCCGTATCTGCTTAACCCGTTCCCCCACGGGACGGAACCTGTGATATACTGAAACTGTTTTTCACATATTGCATTAATCGACGAAGGAGGAAACAGGAGTGTTCTTTATTCTTTTTCTGTTCATCATTGCGGTTGTCGCGGCGCTGACCTGCATCCGCATCGTCCCCCAGGCTCAGGCAGTAGTCATCGAGCGTCTGGGAAAGTACTGTGCGACCTGGGATGCGGGCGTGCACTTCATGGTCCCCATCATTGACCGCGTCGCAAAAAAGGTCAATCTGAAGGAGCAGGTGGCGGACTTCCCGCCGCAGCCGGTCATCACGAAAGACAACGTCACGATGCGCATCGACTCCGTCGTGTTCTTCGTGATCACGGAGCCCCGGCTCTATGCCTACGGCGTTGAGAACCCGGTGGCGGCAATTGAGAACCTGACGGCCACGACGCTTCGAAACATCATCGGCTCCATGGACCTGGACACCACCCTCACTTCCCGTGAGACCATCAATACGGAGATGCGTTCCCAGCTGGATGTGGCGACGGATCCCTGGGGCATCAAAGTGAACCGTGTGGAGCTGAAGAACATCCTTCCTCCGGATGCGATCCGCGAGGCCATGGAAAAGCAGATGAAGGCGGAGCGCGAGAAGCGTGAGGTCATCACGCTGGCACAGGGAAAGAAAGAGTCGGCGATCCTCACCGCACAGGGAAACAAGGAAGCAGCGATCCTGAACGCGGAGGCAGAGAAGCAGACCACCATTCTTCACGCGGAAGCGGAGAAGGAGAAGCGGATCCAGGAGGCCCAGGGCCAGGCAGAGGCTATCCGGCAGATGAAGGAAGCGGAGGCTGAGGGAATCAGGATGCTGAAGAATGCCGGCGCGGACGATGCTGTCCTGCGTCTCAGGAGTCTCGAGACCTTTGCGAAGGTGGCGGACGGCCAGTCCACCAAGATCCTGATCCCGTCGGATCTTCAGGACATGTCCGGACTTCTGCTGTCCCTGAAGGAGACGGCAAAGGACTGATCCCGGATCAGTGAACAGACAGAAAGGCGGCAGGACCGCATGATCACATCGACATCGAACAGAAAAGCGGCGGAGGTCCGGAACCTCGGGAAAAAGGCTTCCCTGCGCAGGGAGCAGTCCCTCTTTATTGTGGAGGGGATCCGGATGTTCTCGGAGACGCCGGAAGCGCGGGTCCGCAGTGTGTTCGTGACAGAGCGCTTCCTGAAGAGCTGTCCGCCGGAGGTCCGGGAGAAGATCCTGCGTCTTCCTTATGAACCGGTGACGGAAGAGGTGTTCAGTTCCATGAGCGACACGAAGACGCCCCAGGGCGTGCTGGCGGTGGTGGAGCAGGAGCCCCATACCCTCGCGGACGTGCTCAGGGGAGAACGGACGAATCTCCTGGTCCTGGAGACGATCCAGGATCCCGGCAATCTCGGGACCATGCTGCGGGCGGGCGAGGGCGCCGGACTGACCGGCATCATCGCGGACAGCGGCACTGCGGACATCTACAACCCGAAAGTGATCCGCTCGACCATGGGAAGCATCTTCCGCGTCCCGGTGGTCTATGTGCAGGACCTCAGGGAGACGGTCCGGGAGCTGAAGAGGGAGGGCGTGCAGATCTGCGCGGCGCACCTCAGAGGCTCCGTGGATTATGACAGCGCGGATTATACCGGAGCAAATGCCTTTCTCATCGGGAACGAGGCGAAGGGCCTGACGGATGAGACCGCGGCCCTGGCTGACCGGGCGGTCCGGATCCCGATGCTGGGAAAGGTGGAGTCGCTGAACGCGGCAGTGGCGGCGTCCGTGCTGATGTATGAACTTGCGCGCCAGAGAAGAAACGGCGCATAACAACCCCGGAAGGATATTTGGAGGGAAACAAATGGCAGTGAATCTGAAAGGCAGAAATTTTATCACACTGAAAGACTTCAGTCCGGAGGAGATTACCTGTCTCCTGGACCTCGCGGAGAAGAAAAAGCAGGACAAAAAGAAGGGGATCCTCGGACATTCCATGCAGGGAAAGAACATCGCCCTGCTCTTTGAAAAGCCGTCCACCCGGACCCGCTGCGCCTTCGTCGTCGGCTGCAATGACGAGGGAGCGCACCCGGAGTATCTGGGGAAGGACGACATCCAGCTGGGACACAAGGAGAGCGTCGAGGACACTGCCCGGGTCCTGGGAAGGATGTTCGACGGCATCGAGTTCCGCGGATTCAAACATTCCACGGTGGAGGCACTGGCAAAGTACGCCGGCGTCCCGGTATGGAACGGCCTGACGGATGAATACCATCCGACCCAGATCCTGGCGGATCTCCTGACCATGCGCGAGCACTTCGGATATCTGAAGGGGCTGAATTTCGTGTACGCGGGCGACGGCCGCAACAACATGGCGAATTCCCTCATGATCGGCATGAGCAAGATGGGCGTGAACTTCACCATCATCGCCCCGAAGGTCCTGTGGCCGGCGGAGGAGCTGGTGGAGCTGTGCCGCGGCTATGCTGCGGAGGCCGGTTCCACGGTCACGATCTCCGAGGATACGGATGCGGTCGCCGGCGCGGACGTCATCTACACAGATGTCTGGGCGTCCATGGGCGAGGAGGCAAAGACGGCGGAGCGCATTGCCCTCCTGAGACCGTATCAGGTGAACGCGGCGCTCATGAAGAAGACCGGGAAGGACAGCACGGTCTTCCTGCACTGCCTGCCGGCAGTGAAGGGCAACGAGGTCACGGAAGAGGTCTTTGAGTCTCCGGCTTCCCTGGTCTTTGACGAGGCGGAGAACCGGATGCACACCATCAAGGCCGTCATGGTGGCGACTCTCGGAGAGACGGATGGCTGAGCCCCGGAGAAATCCGCGCCGTTCCGCCTTTGTGATGGACATGTTCCATCTGGTGCTCGGTGTGGTCATCGTCGTACTGGCCGTCATGGCTTTCCTTTCGCCGGATGAACACCACGCGTTTTTCCCGCTGATCTTTTTCCTCTCCGCGATCCTCAGCATTGTCTCCGGCGTCTGGGGACTGATGAACGCAGGGAGAAACAGCAGGAAGAAGCTGGCGGCTGCGGGCAGCCTCCTGTTCGGACTTGTGGTCCTGGTGGTGGGCGTGGTCAGCGCCATGGTCATGCTCTGAACCGCGGTATGCCGCGATTGTACGTATTACCTGTTTTGAGAAAGACTGAAAGAGAGATAAATGAGTTTAAAAGACGAGATTCTTGAAGTGCTGCGGAGCAGTGCTGATTTCTGTTCCGGACAGGAGCTCTGTGAGCGCTTCGGCGTCACCAGGACCGCGGTGTGGAAGGCGGTCGCCCGTCTGAAGGAAGAGGGTTATCAGATCGAGGCCAGGCAGAACCGCGGTTACAGACTGATGACCGAAGGAGATGTCATGAATGAGACTGAGCTTCGGGAAGCCCTGAAGGAGGACGGCTTCCTGCGGGATGTATGCTATTTCCGGCAGATCGATTCCACAAACCTGGAGGTCAGGCGGAGAGCGGACCAGGGGGCGGAGGAACCGCTGCTGATCGTGGCGGATGAACAGACCGCGGGCCGCGGAAGAAGAGGACGGAGCTGGAGTTCCCCGCCGGGGACCAGCATTTCCATGTCGCTTCTTCTCCGCCCGAAGATCCGTCCGGAGAACGCGTCGATGCTGACTCTGGTCTGCGCCCTCGCGGTCGCGGGCGGGATCGCCGAAACGACCGGCCTGAAGACGGAGATCAAGTGGCCGAACGACGTTGTGATCCGCGGAAAGAAGATCTGCGGGATCCTGACGGAAATGATCACGGAGCTGGGGGAGATCGGCTGCGTCGTCCCCGGAATCGGGATCAATGTCAACATGACGGAATTTCCGGAAGAGATCCGGGAGACGGCGACTTCCCTGAAGCTGGAGCTCGGGAAGGATGTTGCCCGGACGCCTGTGGTCGCTGCCTTCGTCCGCTGCTTTGCCATGTATTACAAGGTCTTTCTGGAGACCGAGGATCTGACGGCACTGAAGCCGGTCTACGAAAAGCTGCTGGTGAACCGGGACCGGGAGGTCCTGGTGCTGGACCCGGCGGGAGAATGGAAAGGCATCGCAAAGGGAATCACCCGCACGGGGGAACTGATAGTCCGGCGGGAAGACGGTACCATGGAGGAGGTCCGGAGCGGAGAAGTTTCGGTCCGAGGGATCTACGGATACGTCTGAGAAGGCTCCTTTTGCGGGAGAAGCTCTCTGAATCATGAATTTTACCAAGAAAATCGCCTGTTTCCTTTTTGAAACAGGTGATTTTTGATTCTTGAAAAACCTTGTTTTCGGGGTTAAAATAAGAATAATTATCGGCAAATTAAGGATTAACGACATTCTGCTAGAATGTGTTGATTAACATACATAAGCTGATTGCCGGTTCTGGCCCCTGTCAATACAGAAGCTTCAGAATGGGAGAGAATACTACGAGTACGTCAGAGAAAAAAACCAGAAAAAAAACTGTGAAGGCACAGGCTGAGGAAATCATGGAGACTGCTGCCGCGGCGGAGGCATCCGCTGCGGAGTCTGCCGAGGAAGCCTCTGCCGCAGCAGAGAAGAAAGCGCCGGCAAAATCCGGAAAAAAGAAAGCAGCAGCGGAGACTGTCTCTGAGACTGTCCCGGAAACTGCCGCACAGGAACCGGCGCCGGAGAAGAAGAAAACGTCTGCGAAGAAAAAGAGCGCAAAGAAAGCTGCACCTGAGATGATTTCCGCGCCGGAAGAGACTCCGGCTGAGGAAGAGATCCCGGCTGAGGAAGAGACCCGGGCTGAGGAAGCAGAGCCGGGAGTGAAGAAGGCTCCTGCGAAAAAGCGCAGCGCGGCGAAGAAAAAGGGAGAGAAGAAGGGATCCGGAAAGGAAGCTTCTTCCGAGAAGTCCGGCGAAGCTTTCCGGGCGGATACGCCGGAGCTTCAGGGGGAGGATTTCCTGAACATCCTGAATCAGCTGGTCTCTCAGGCACGGAGCAAGGACTCCAAGCTCGATTACGATGAAATCAACGAGTATATCGGAGATTTCCACGTTTCCCCGGAAGCCATCGATAAGATCTATGCTTATCTTGAAAGCCAGGGGATACAGGTCATCAATGAAGCGCCGGAGGAGGCGCCTGCGGATATCGAGATCGCCCAGTCTGCCGAGCTGATCGATGAGGACACGGACGATGACGGCGGCCTGGACATGGACAGCGATATCACCGAGGAGGAACTGAACCTCAGCGCCATCGACCTCCTGGAGGGTGTCGGGACGGAAGATCCGGTCCGGATGTATCTGAAGGAGATCGGTACGGTCCCGCTGCTGACTGCGGAAGAGGAGATGGAGCTCGCGAAGCGGAAGCAGGAGGGAGATCCCCGGGCGAAGGAGAAGCTGATCGAGGCGAACCTGCGTCTGGTCGTCAGCATCGCAAAGCGGTATACCGGCAGAGGCATGAGCTTCCTGGATCTGGTCCAGGAGGGGAACCTCGGCCTGATCAAGGGTGTCGAGAAGTTCGATTACAACAAGGGCTTCAAGCTCAGCACCTACGCGACCTGGTGGATCCGCCAGTCTGTGACGCGCGCCCTTGCAGACCAGGCCAGGACTATCCGCGTCCCGGTCCACATGGTCGAGACGATCAACAAGATGAGCAAGATGCAGCGGAAGCTTACGCTGGAGCTGGGGTATGAGCCCAGCGTGACCGAGCTTGCGGACGCGCTGGATATGTCCGAGGAGAAGGTCATGGAGATCATGCAGATCGCCAGAGAGCCGGCTTCCCTGGAGACGCCCATCGGTGAGGAGGATGACTCCAACCTTGGCGATTTCGTCGCGGACAGCAATGTGCTGACGCCGGAGGATAACGTGGAGTCCGTCATGCTGCGGGAGCACATCGACGCGCTGCTCGGAGACCTGAAAGAGCGTGAACGCCAGGTCATCGTCCTTCGGTTCGGTCTGGAGGACGGCCATCCGCGGACGCTGGAAGAGGTGGGCCGCGAGTTTAAGGTCACCCGTGAGCGTATCCGTCAGATCGAGGCAAAGGCGCTGCGGAAGCTTCGCAACCCCGTCCGTTCCAAGCGTATCAGAGATTTCTTATGAACAAAAGAAATTACCAGAAAGAACTGGAAGCGCAGATCAAAAGCAATGAAGCTTCGGGAGTTTTCCCGAAGCTTCTTCTGCATGCCTGCTGCGCCCCCTGCTCCTCCTGGTGCCTTGAATATCTGTCCCCGCACTTTGACATTACGCTGTTTTACTATAATCCGAATATCGACGATGAAGAAGAATATCACCGCCGCGCGGAGGAAGCCCGCCGCCTGATCCGGGAGATGCCTTCACCGCGGCCGGTGCACTTCCTGGAAGGAACTTATGACCCGGACAGCTGGCACCGTCTGGTGAAGGGGCATGAAGCGGATCCGGAAGGCGGAGAACGCTGCGGGATATGTTTTGAGGAACGGCTGCGGAAGACAGCGGAGACCGCGGCGGCGCTGGGCTTTGACTGCTTTACCACGACGCTGACGATCAGTCCGCTGAAGGACGCGGACCGGCTGAACGGCATCGGCGAAGCGGAAGGCGCGGCGGCGGGGGTGGCCTTCCTTCCCTCGGATTTCAAGAAGAAGAACGGATACCTTCGTTCCACGGAGCTTTCCCGGGAGTACGGCCTTTACCGCCAGGATTACTGCGGCTGCAGCTTCTCGAAAGCGGAGGCGCACCGCCGGAATGCGGCGCGCGCCGCGGAAGGTCTTCATAAGTGAAAAGGATCTGACGGAGAGGAAACGGAGAATTAAAATACGGGACTTCCGCATTAAGATGTTACAGTCTTAATGCGGAAGTCCCGCTTTTATTCCGGGGATAATGCCGGGGTCACATCCGGTCTGCCTCGTCGATGGAAGCAGCAATGATGTCCGCCAGCTCCTCAAGCTGTACGCGCTGAGGTTCCTTGACGGTGGACTTCATGGTGATGGTGGAGCCCATGACGGTCAGGTTCTTCATGCCTGAGAAGTATTCCGTGATCTTCTTGCCTGCGACCGGCGCCCAGGAACCGTTCTCGATCAGGGCGACCTTGCGGTTCTGCAGGTTGTGGGCCTTCAGGTCGGTGATCAGGAATTCCATCGCCGGGAAGATGTCATTGTTGTAGGTCGTGGACAGGAATACCAGGTGATCCGCGCGGAAGGCCTCGCTCACGAGATAGGAGACGTCGGTGACGGAGACATCGTACATGCGGATGTTCCGGACCTTGCGCTCACCCAGGGCGTCCGCCAGGACCTCCGCCGCGTTCTCGGTTCCGCCGTAGACGGAAGCGTAGAAGATAACTGCCTCATGGTCCTCTGCCCGGTAGGTGGCCCACTTTGCGTAGGTGCCGATCAGCCACTCGATCTTCTTCGCGGATCTCCAGATCGGGCCGTGCAGCGGGCAGATCATGCTGATCTCAAGGCCCGCGGCTTTGTTGAGCAGCGTCTGGACCTGGGTTCCGTACTTGCCGACGATGTTCGCGTAGTAGCGGCGGCCTTCCGGCAGCCAGTCCTTCTCGATGTCGGTCTGGTCCGCGTAAAGGTTTCCGTTCAGGGCGCCGAAGGTTCCGAAGGCGTCCGCCGAGAACAGGATCTTGTCTGCCTCGTCATAGGTGACCATGACCTCCGGCCAGTGGACCATGGGAGCCATGACAAAGCGGAAGGTATGACGTCCGGTGCACAGGGTGTCCCCCTCCTTGACCGTCTGGATCCTGCCCTGAAGGTTCAGCTCGAAGAACTGGCGGATCATGGCGTGGGTCTTGGCGTTTCCGACTACAGTCGCTTCCGGGTGACGGATCAGCACGTCCGCGAGGGTCGCCGCATGGTCCGGCTCCATGTGGTTGACGACGATATAGTCAAGGCCGCGTCCCTTCAGCAGAAATTCGATGTTCTCGAGGAAGATGCCTCCCACCGCCTTGTCGCAGGTATCCAGAAGGACGGTCTTCTCGTCCAGGACAAGGAAGGAGTTGTAGGAAACACCGTTCGGGATGGGAAAGCAGTTCTCGAACTTCGCGAGACGGCGGTCATTTCCTCCGACATACCAGACATCTGCTGTGATCTTTCTTGCGTGCTGCATATTTGCTCCTTTCGTTCTTAACCGCCCCTGCCGGGAACAGGTTCGTTCCTGCGGGACAGAGTTCTTATTGTTATACAGCATCCCTGGAACGGGATGCTGAACAAATATATTCTATATTAATTTGAAACAACATGAAAGGGGGTGTGTCATTCTTTCATCATTGCGAAAAGGAGGAAAATGGTGTACTCTGTTTTTTAATAGCCTGCCCGGATACAGTTCGGAAAACGGGACCATAAAGGCTGATAGAAAGAAAGAAGAAGGAAAGATCCAATGGCAGAAGAAAAGAATGTTAACCGCGCTCCGGACGGAAGAGTCATGCCGGAGCCGCCGAAGCCGGATTTCAGCGTGAAGCTGGCTCCGGAGAGCAGTGTGAAGCATGTGATCGGCGTGGTCAGCGGAAAGGGCGGCGTCGGCAAATCTCTTGTCACCTCCCTCCTGGCTGCAAAGACCCGGGCAAAGGGCTTCCGGGTCGGCATCCTCGACGCGGACATCACCGGACCGTCCATCCCGAAGGCCTTCGGTGTGACCGGAGACAGCATTACGGCCCACGGGAACCTGATGGTCCCCGCGGAGTCCAACACGGGAATCTCCATCATCAGCTCCAATCTGCTCCTTCCCCACGACACGGACCCGGTCATCTGGCGCGGCCCGGTGGTCGCCAATGTGGTGAAGCAGTTCTGGGGCGAAGTGTACTGGAAGGACATTGACTATCTGTTCGTCGATATGCCTCCGGGCACCGGGGATGTGCCGCTGACCGTGTTCCAGTCTCTCCCGGTGGAGGGCATCGTCATCGTAACGAGCCCTCAGGACCTGGTCTCCATGATCGTCGCGAAAGCGGTGAACATGGCACGGGAGATGGACATTCCGATCATCGGCCTCATCGAGAACATGAGCTATTATGTCTGCCCGGACTGCGGAAAGAAGCATTCCGTTTTCGGAGAGAGCCATATCGACGAGATCGCTGCGGCGAACGGGCTGAAGGTCCTCGCAAAGGCGCCGATCGACCCGAAGACTGCAGCGGCGGTCGATGAGGGCACGGTCGAGTATCTGGAGGCGGACTGGATCGACCCGGCGGTGGCGGCGGTCACAGGAATCTGACAGGAGAACAGTATCAGTGGAAATCAACAGCAGCGCGAACAGCGACCTTGAACTTTCGTTCGTCTCCGTCCCGAGCACAGTTGCGGTGCCGGACAGCATGAACGGGTGGGCGCACCAGTTCCAGGAAGCGATGATGAAATATACCTGTGCGATCCGGGAGGTAAAGACCAAGCTGGAAGTCCTGAATGACGAGCTTTCGGTCCGTAACCAGCGGAACCCCATCGAGATGATCAAGTCCCGGGTGAAGAAGCCCATGAGCATCATCGAGAAGCTTCAGCGCCGCGGACTCCCGGTTTCTCTGCAGTCGATGATGGAGAACCTGGACGATGTCGCGGGCGTCCGCGTGATCTGTTCCTTCGTGGACGATATCTACGCAGTCGCGGACATGCTGACCCGTCAGGACGACGTCGGTGTGGTCATGGTGAAGGACTATATCCGTCATCCCAAAGACAACGGTTACCGTTCCTACCATATGATCATCGAGGTCCCTGTGTTTTTCTCGGAGCAGAAGCAGTACATGCGCGTGGAGGTCCAGATCAGGACCATCGCCATGGATTTCTGGGCCAGTCTGGACCATGAGCTGAAATACAAGAAAGAGATCCCGAACGCGGAGGAGATCAGCCGCGAGCTCCGGGAATGCGCGGACATCATCGCCGGCACGGACGAAAAGATGCTGGCCATCCGCAGACGCATCGAGGGGCAGGGGACCCGCATGGACCGCCCCGGAGAGTGGAGATGAAACCTAAATAAGGAC
>Ga0256404_1013629_pt1 | contig 10234 bp, 12 predicted proteins | sample RumenRJG_01DNA_FD_185990 | JGI IMG/M metagenome (GOLD analysis project Ga0256404, IMG submission 185990) | Bovine rumen microbial communities from Lethbridge, Alberta, Canada - RJG_01 | ecosystem: Host-associated > Mammals > Digestive system > Stomach > Rumen | place: Canada: Alberta | collected...
CATATGGCAACGACAGCATCAAGGTCGTGCAGGAAAACCCGTATCGTCTGGCGGATGATATCTGGGGAATCGGTTTCAAGACTGCGGATACCATCGCTGAGAAGATGGGCTTCGGGAAGGAGAAGTATGCCCGCCTGCGGAGCGGACTGTTCTATACGCTGAATAAGCTGTCTGAGGATGGTCACTGTTATGCGACCCGGAAGATGCTTCTGGAGAAGGGAGCAGAGCTTCTTGGCGTTGAGGATGGTCTGCTTGCCATGACGCTGGATGAAATGATTCGCACGAAGGATGTGATCACGGACAATATTCCCCAGGACAGCGTTCATACTCTTTCGGCTGCGCAGGAGCCGGACAACTCCGGATTGGATGAGAGCAGCGACCAGGTGGACTATTCGCTTTACGAGCAGTATCTCTCCGGGCTGGATGCATCTCGGAATCTTTCCGGGAATCCTTCTGGATCCGCAAGAGCTTCTTCATCCAGAGATACTTCCGTTGCTGGGAATGGCGCAAAGACTGATACTTTTGATCCGACAGATCCCATGTACAAGGCTGTCTACCTGCCACCATTTTATTTCTCGGAAACAGGTACCGCGAAGCGCCTGACATCGATTCTTCATGCTCAGCCGAGCGTGCATGTAGATACAGGCAATCTGGCTCAGCGAATCACGTTCCGGACCGGGATGCAGTACGACGAGATCCAGATGCAGGCCATCCAGGAGGCTGTGACCAGCAAGGTCCTGGTCCTGACCGGCGGCCCGGGGACCGGAAAGACAACAACCACACTGGGTATCATCACAGCATTTGCGGACGCAGGCGCAAAGATCCTGCTTGCCGCTCCGACCGGCCGGGCTGCGAAGCGTCTTTCAGAGGCAACCGGCCGCGAGGCGAAGACCATTCACCGGCTTCTGGAATTCAAGCCGCCGGAAGGCTATCAGAAGAATGAGGAGAAGCCGCTCGAGGGAGATGTCCTGATCGTGGATGAATGTTCCATGATCGATATCATGCTCATGTACAATCTTCTGAAAGCGGTTCCGGATTCCATGACCCTGATTCTTGTCGGGGACATCGACCAGCTTCCTTCGGTCGGTGCCGGAAATGTTCTTCGTGACATTATTGAGTCGGGTTGTGTTCCGGTCGTCCGCCTGAAAAGAATCTTCCGGCAGGCCCAGAAGAGCCGGATCATCATGAATGCGCACCGAATCAATGAGGGACAGATGCCGGATCTGTCAAACGGCCGAACCAGTGATTTCTTTTTCATGGAGGAAGAAGACCCGGAGAAGGCAGTCTCCACGATTACAAAGCTGGTGAAGGAAAACCTGTCCCGCTATTACCATACGCCTGCTTCAGAAATCCAGGTGCTGACGCCGATGCAGCGCGGTGTTGTCGGAGCGTCCAACCTGAACCAGGCACTGCAAGAAGCCCTGAACCCAATAAGCCAACAGGGCACACCGGGGTCATATGGAACATTTGGATACGGCGGAGCGGATTCCGTTCCATTTCTCCGCCATGCCGGCATGCAGTTCCGTCAGCGGGACAAGGTCATGCAGATCCGCAATAATTATGACAAAGAGGTATTCAACGGCGACATTGGAATCATCAGCTTTGTAGACACTCAGAACCGTACCCTCATCGTTGATTTCGATGGCAGAAATGTTTCCTACGATATCTCGGAGCTGGATGAACTGGTCCTGGCCTACGCCACGACCATCCACAAGTCACAGGGATCCGAGTACCCGATCGTTGTGATGCCGGTACTGATGAACCATTATGTCATGCTGCAGCGGAATCTCATTTACACCGGAATTACCCGCGCAAAGAAGATTCTGGTCATCGTCGGAACAAGAAAGGCGCTGTCATACGCCGTCCATCACGTCACCGTGACAAAGCGCAATACCATGCTTGCGGTGCGGATACGGAGAGTCATGGATTCAAAAGGCTGATTAGTGAATAAAAGAAACTGAAATGATGATATGATGTGGAAAACTTCACTTAGGAAACGCGCAAGATTTATAGAGTAAGGAGGACTTAGACATGGCAAGACGTGTGAATAAAGCAGCAATTCAGGCAAAGATCGACAAGCTGGAGGAGCAGATCAGCAAACTGCAGGAGAAGACAGTTGCCCTGCAGGACGAGCAGGATAAGCTCCAGGAAGAACTGAAGGCTGCGGAGAAGGCAGAGAAGGAAGCAGCACAGAAGGCTCAGATGGAAGCAATCATGAAGGCTGTCAAAAAAAGCAGGAAGAGCCCGGAAGAGATTCTGACTTTCCTTTCTGAAAACTGATCAGACTTCGGGAGAAAATCGATGGTTTACCTGAATGCAGACAACCTGGAAGGTAAGACTGATATCTTCGGTAAGGACAAGATGATCCAGAATGTCCTGACGCCGAACATCACAAAAATCGCCACGCAGGCTGGTCTTGATCCTGCGGGATTCAAGCCGGATAAGGATACGATGGAGCAGTTCTACCAGACTCCATTTCGGAGCGTAATGCCAGATGGAAGCACATACACGCCGGCATATGACTATGTAAAGGCAAATGTGCATTTCCGTATCCTGTTCGATGTGCGGATGTCGGATCCGGTCGATTACCGCAATTCTACGCTGGAGCTCCATGCCACGCTGTATGCAAAGAATCTGCTGACCGGGAAATGTTTTTATTTCGTGAAAAATGGCGTCTGGAGGAGCATGCCGGACGGACTGTTTCGATAGAGCCCCCTTGAAGGGGATGGTCATCATAGTCGTCATGTTGGAATGAAAGTGTGACGTTACTGTGAAATCGTCAGGAATTAGCACTCATCACTTGACAGTGCTAACAAAACGAGCTATAACATGGTCAGAACGAAGGAGACGAAGGGAAAAGATGAAGAGCTCACTGAGAGGGCCTTCGGAGGTTCCCTGAAAAGTCTCTTTCGTATCACATAAAGCTGTTGTAGATAGTAACTGGAACCCGGAAACGAAAGCTCACGAGCACAACGGTTACATAGGTTTGATCCGAAAAGGATATTTCAGAGAGGAGAATGACTTATGTTGATGCCGAGTATCTTTAATGACAATCTGTTTGACGACTGGTTTGATGATGATTTCTATATGCCGATGATTCCGGATATGAGCGATGTCGACAAGAAGCTTTACGGCGGCAGGGCAGCTCATGAGATGAAGACCGACGTAAAGGAAACCGAAAAGGGCTACGAGGTCGCGGTTGATCTTCCGGGATTTAAGAAGGATGATGTTACTGTTGAACTGAACAATGGTTATATGACCATCACCGCTCAGAAGAAAGTTGATAGCGACAAGAAGAATAAAGAAGGCAGGTACATCCGCCGCGAGCATTACTCCGGCAGCATGAGTCGCAGCTTCTATGTCGGAGATCAGCTCACTGAGAACGATATCCACGCCCGGATGAATGACGGTATTCTGACCCTGCAGATTCCGAAGAAGGAAGAGACAAAGAGGGTCGAGGACAAGAGACATCTGGTCCAGATCACAGCGGCGTAACCGTTTGATGATGACACATTTTCATATCATGTAGAACATAACAGGCTTGGGGATTTCAGATTGTCCCCGGGCCTATTTTCATGTCATGTAAGATAAAAATGCCGTAAATGATTTCTGTGCATCAGATGACATAGTCTTCCCGTACTATTCCGAATAGTTTCTGATCCGCGTAAGATCCATCCGGATTTCTCATGGCCTGGCGAAGAAGCCCCTCCTTTTTCATCCCTGCATGTACAAGGACTTTGGCGGAAGCTGTATTGTCTGCGTGACACCAGGCATGGACACGGTTGATCTTCTCGTCCATGATCAGATATCGGACAACCTCACCTACAGCTTCCGCTGCGAAGCCCTGGCCCCAATATTTTTGGAAGACGCTGTAGCCAAGTTCAATGCTGGACATCTCCGAATCATATCTGTATGCCCCGATTGTCCCGATGATATTCTCGCCAAACTGGATGATACAAGCGTAGCAGCCCTCCTTTTGATATCCCTGGATGTCGCTTTCAACTTTAGCCCGGGTGGACTCTGAGGTCGCGTATGGGTTCCAGCAGGTGTAGCGAATCATTTCCGGATTGCATCCAAGTTCGCGGTGCAGAATCGCTGCATCTTCAGGCGTGACTTTGCGAAGAAGCAGTCTCTTTGTATGAAGCTGAACGGTTCCGTTCATAGTATCGTTATCTCCCGTATGGCGTCCACTGGTATTCCTGCTTAAGCCTTTCGATGATTTCGTAAGCAATGGGACATACTTGCGCGATTTCCATCGTATTCATCAGGCTGCCCATTCTGTCAGGCTGATTTGTATAGGGGAAGAGTTTGCAGCTCTCAGGTTTATGGTCCTGAAGAATGCACTCATTTCCATTGAGAAAACAACAGGGCAGACCTCTGGAAATCCAATCTCCATTCTGGTTCTGGCCAGAAAAATATCTGGTTTTGAATTCATCTGCTGGCATAGCAAGGAATTCGGCATCGGAGGCAATTTCGTTATCCGGTACGGAAGCATTGTACTCCTTGCAGCAGTTTCGGCATTTGCTGCAGTCATAGGCTGCGAATATTTCTTCGTGCAGACTTTTGAACCGCTGATCAAGTTCATCCGGATCCGCATGACTCTTGAGAAATGCACGGAATCTGCTATTTTCTTTTTCTTTCTTTTTGCCCCAGAAGGCAATTTTTCTTGGTGGAATCATACGTAGCGGGCTCTCCTTCAGCACACAGTGTCCTGACCGGCGATGGTATATCTTAAAAGCAATCATATCACAGATTCAGCAGGAATTTTCAACAGGAACGACAGAGCAAAGAAAAGCCTCTGCCGGAGCAGAGGATTGATCTTGGGAGGGAGTGCCGGCAGGTTTTGCACCTGCCGGCTGAGTATGAAAAGTTGTGTTAATCGCTGTATATGGAACAAGTATCTGCTGATTCCTTCTTCTGAAAAGATTTCATTTCTTTTCTTCAGCTCCTTGACTTGATGGTTACAGGATACTTGTCCCATGTGACGAGTATGTGAACAAGTGATGGCTTCTTAATGAACGATTTGGGCTAGATCAGCCACAGACCCGGTAGTTTACACAGGCTTTCATGGCCTGAGTGGACTGCTTTTCTTCACTGAGGGAGTAGATTTCATTCCCTTTCCGGAAGTTGGAGCCTGTCATCTCGAAGCGGAAGGGTACGTTATTGTCAACGCATTCGAGCATCAGACGGAGAACCCAGGAGAAGTCGCAGATTCGTGCACCGGGGCCTGTTTCTCCACTGCAGGAGACTGCTTCAATCTCTCCCGACTGCAGGTATTTTGATATCCGGACTGGACCGAGCATGGGATCTACAGTGATGGACTTGTGCAGGATGGGAGGCAAGATAAACTTTCTAAGCCGAAGGTCCGCTGTGTACTGGCTTTTGACACAACAGTTGATGTGGATATTCTCGTAAGCGGATCCATCGTTCCAGTCTTCTGGCAGGTGGTCTGCAATCCGATCCGGTCGCTTTGTGTTGATCAGGAAGGTGAGGTCCGGGCGAAACTTCATCATAGACCAGGCTTCATCGCGCCAGCTGTCTGCTTCCGGAAGAAAGAAATCTGATGTGGTGCAGGTATGTACCAGACCATCTCCCGGGTTCAGCCGGTAGTGGTGTGACCGGTCCATCTGCATGGGAAGGTCAAAGGACTTCGTCCTGAAGACAAGCTCCGGATTGCGGCCGTATTTATAATCTTTTTGAAAGACAGGGCAGTACCTGCAACCAGAACTGATCCGGTGGCAGCCGTGCCAGGGGTTCCATACAGATTCTATCGAGGCAGTCATCATGTCACCTCCCGTCTTACGGACTATCGGATGGCTTTCAGCCTTCACCAGTATTCTTTCTTGAATTTTCTGATTTTGTTTGCGAGGAAACCTTCGAGCTTGTCGTAATCTTCCTCCGCAGGCAGGTCATCTTTCCCAACAATCCCTAACACTTTTCCAACGATCCGCACATGGTCATCTTCATATTTCTCCCCATAGGGAAGATCCCTGTTCAATGAGTACAGTTTATTGCCGATTTTATGCTTGATCACCGCACCGTCTGCAGTGGCGCAGATTACGTCATCGCCGTATTCAGCGGATTCTGTATATTTCACGAATACGAGATCACCATCATGATACCTGGGCTCCATGCTCCGACCAGAGACCCGGATCAGAGTATCGGCTTTCTGACTCCGTTCGGAGATGCGGATAAACTGGTAGTCAGGTCGAGCATCGACGAATTCACATCCGGTCCCTGCGGCAGCTGGTGTAGCCTGGAGCGGAATAATATCGCAATGGTACTTCAGGTCAAGATCGTGCGCTTCCTGCTCAGATTCATAGACAGACTGTGCGTTATTCTCTATGATCCTTTTCCCGACATCGCTTGACTGCCGGTAGAAGTTGATGACATGTGTTTCATTGGCATCGAGTACCATCTCCGGTTTCAGACCGAAAAGTTCTTCGACAGGAATGCTCAGGACTTCGCATAGATTCTTCAGCTGATCCATGGGAGGATAGTTCATATCCGTTTCCCAATGCCGGATGCTCCCATCTGTGGTTCCGAGCATTGCAGCAAGTTCTTTCGTGCTGAGACCTGCACGCTGCCTATAACTTCTGATGATTGCACCCATCTGCAGCTTCGTAGTAGCAGCTTTTCTGGCAGAGGTCTTTTCTGCTCTGCTGAGAGAAACAACTTTTGACCTATTTGATTTCTGAGGCATAGGAAGCCTCCTTCCTAACCGGCATTAGCGGCAGCCGGGGCCATTCATATTAAGCATTAATGAGCGAACATCTGTTCAAATTATGCGTATAGAGAAATACCGCTGATGACAATATATCATAGAAATTCTAACGATACAAGAGCATTTAATGAAATATACGTTAGAAATAATATTGATTTTCAGCTCAAGACGTCATACAATATGGACACGGCAGCTGCCGCAGTCGAGATCAGCAGACGCTGCACGCGGTGCCGAGGGTCGGAAAGATTCATGTCGTAGAAACCCTGAGATTCATCAATTACGGAGCGGATATTATTCCCTTTGTATCTGCTTCTGATTCTCTGGGCAATGCTGAAAAAGGAGGAAATGCCATATCATGGAAGCAACCAGTCTGAGGTCCGTACTCAGGGACAGATTTTCAATCGATTTCCGAGACCTGGTCCAGAAATACGCAGATACTTATCCGGAAAATCTGGATCAGCCATCGAAAGGAAAGGTCTTCTATCAGGTAAAAGATGTACATCTGAGAAAACATACACGCCTATGTTTCAGCCAATCTCAGATACCCAGGTTCTGTATTTTGTTGAGGGAAACCTGAAACAGGTGATCTTTGAGCCGGCAAAACCTGCTTCCTCATTTCAGGAGCGGATGCTGACATATCTGTTTCGGATTCAGGGGAGTCTGGATCTCCGGCCCTGTGTGAGCGGCGTCGGAGATGTGTACATGAAGGTGGTAGATAAACTGCCGGAAGAAAATTCGGAAAGAGAAGTCGAAGATATCCAGATGGATGATTACCTTCTCCCAATCCTGTATGAAGATGATTACGATAAGGTCGCTGAGGAGATACTGAAAACCTATTACCCGGAAGGGCATCCGGTAGATGGCAGGAAACTGGCTGAGAGAATGGGACTTTCAATCGTTGAAGGAGGCCTGGTCGACCATGAAGATACATATGGGCTGATCTGCTTTGACTTTAGTGAAGTAAAAGTCCTGTGCAAAGATGGTGTGGTCCGGAGACTGAGGCTGAACCCGGGCAATATATTTTTGAACACAAATAAGCTGAAGAACCAAAGAATGTGCAACAGTACGATCATACATGAGTGCGTGCATATGTATCTTGACCGGCATTATTTCTTCCTGCAGAGGATGAGCGGACTGAAAGCTACTGCGTATGCGGCAAGGAAGGAGAGAAATTACAGCTGGAGAAACACGCCTGTGGACTGGATGGAGCTTCAGGCGGATAAGATACCGGCACACATCCTTATGGAGAAACATGCTGCGCTGGCTGCTATTGAGAGGCTGTTTTCAGAATATCAGGGAAGCAGGGATCCGCAGACTGTTCGTGCGGTCATCTTCGCTTTGGCTGATGAATTCGAGGTATCTCCCTCAATGGCAAAATACAGGATGGTAGAGCTCGGCTATCCGGAGGCAGAAGGTGTCTTCAACTACCCTGACCATTTGCCGGTGCCGGACCATGGATGCGCGGGTATCTGGAGGAAGGGAATTACATACACCGTCCCAGAGAAGGATATCGCAGCGATCCTGAAAACGACTGCGCTGGGAGACCCTGTCAGGCGGATGAAATACCGATTTGTCGAGAATCATTTCTGCCTGAACAGCTCAAAGTATATCTGGAAGGACGGCCGCGGAAAACTCAGACTGACTGCTTATGCAAGGAACCATATCGACGAGTGCTGCATTGCATTTTCCACGAGAGGAAGATATTCCGGAGCAGAGTATGATGCAAGAATGGCGGCCAGAGGGAAGATGGAGCGCCCTGCTGACAAGTACCTGTGTCATTATCAGATTGACGCAGAACCAGGGACCACGGAGTATGAAGAACAGATCGAATTTTATCTTGATGACCAGGACAGGTGGAACAATCTGATCGACAATCTGCCTCATGACTTTACGCTTGCTTTTACGAAAGCAAGAAAGGAGCTTCAGACTTCAGAGGAGACGCTTGGGTTCCGTATAGGGCGCTCTCAGAAAAAGGTGAGCAAGATCATCACGAGTAAGGATCCTAAGTTAAGAGAAGTGATTGCACTGTGTATTGCGATGCAGATTCCTAAGAAACTGTCCGATAAGCTGATCAAACTCGCCGGCAAGTCCTACGAAGCGGATCCGATGGCATCCTATTTTGAATCCTGGCTGGATATGTGCGGTGACTTTACCGTCGAGCACTGCAATGCGGTCCTTGTGAAATTAGGTCAGGAGCCTCTGATCGACGGAGAGTTCGATTGAGAAAAGGTGCAGACTGCTGGCCTTAAGTGAATAGATAATATGGTATGCCGGGTGTCGGATAAGACGATGCCCGGCTTTTTTCATGTCTGCAAAAATATTTTTTTCATTCTTACCCGGAAAAGGGTCTGAAATGTCTATCGCAAATTCCCTGTAAATACGCCATTTCCCGATTCCTGAATATTTCCTACGTGCGAAAAATCCCGTAAATACGGCATTCCAGAAAAATTATCTTAGACAGATCCGGTCTTAGAATGATTTTTCTTCTTAGGGTATCCTACGGTCAGCTTCAAACAAACAACATATCATTCTAAGCCGGATGCATACGGCAGTGAACGATTCATACAGGACTTTCAGAATCACTCAGTTGAGGGTGACTGGAAGCCTCAGATGTATGGGTCAGCTGCCTTATGCATTTTTTATGCTTCGGGCTTCGACCCATCTCCAGGCTGAATTGGTCCCAGGGAATCGAAAGATCACTGCCAGGCGTCCGCAGAAAGGACAGAAACATGAAGATGACCATGGCAGGGGATATCAGGGAGATCACGCTTAATGAGCTGATCAGGAGGCTCGGCTGCAAAGAGAGACAAGGGGCGGTGCCGACTGCGAAGAGACTTCGTGAGAGCGAAGAGGCTGTCATTGAGACGGAGGAGTGCACGGTTTATTCGAACGGATACGCCGTCTACAGCAATGGCACCGGCAGAACAGTCATCTTCCTGGGAGACTGCGGCAGCTATACGTATTACTTCACTCCTCTGACGGATTCAGAGAGAAGGGAGCAGAGGCAGAGCGAGACGGTTGACAGCTTTGGTGATATGCCCTGGATCCTGGCAGTGACGGTTCGCGGAGAACATCAGATTGAGCTGAACAGTTTGAATTATGCAGGAAGACATTTCACTCCTGCAGATGAAGATGAGGAAGCTGCCGGGACGTCAGATGGAATATTCCATGGCGCTTATCACTATCCGAATCCGGAAGAGGCATACATCCGGCAGGAGGAACAGACTGAGAGAATGAATAAACTTACGCGCAGGCAGAAACAGATCTATGTCCTGACAGAGCTCTATGGGTTCTCGCAGCGGGAAACAGCAGAAAGATTGCATATCAATGACGCCTGTGTATCCCGTCAGCTGAGACTGGTCAGGAAGAAAATTGCAAAAAAAGGGTCAATCACTTTTCTTATGGGATAGGTGGTATCCCAGGTAATTTCAGGTAGCACCTGGCTGTACCAGTGTCAAGGTCATCCGGCCATTTATCCCTCCCGCCCAAAGGGCGTGAGCATAAAAGGCC
>Ga0256404_1013630_pt1 | contig 10233 bp, 8 predicted proteins | sample RumenRJG_01DNA_FD_185990 | JGI IMG/M metagenome (GOLD analysis project Ga0256404, IMG submission 185990) | Bovine rumen microbial communities from Lethbridge, Alberta, Canada - RJG_01 | ecosystem: Host-associated > Mammals > Digestive system > Stomach > Rumen | place: Canada: Alberta | collected...
ATCTTCGCATTTGTGTAGGCTCCAATAATTTAATTATATAATCTTCGTTATCTTTTGTCCAGTCTTTTCCTTTATTAAAATCCCAAGTTTCAGGATTGAAGCATCCAGGGCAGTGATAAGGGCATCCCTGAGTATACAAAGACACCCCAAATCCTATCCCATTTATAGCTTCACACTTATCTATATAATTATATTTCATTCTTTTTATTCCAGTCTTTCATTTTATTACTATGTTTATATCTATCTTCAACTTCTTTTTGTTTTCCCCAGTTGAATGCAGTTTTATAATCTCCTGTTAAATAGCCTGTAACACGTCTTAATTGTTGGATATGTTTACTGTGACACATAGGACATTCATCATTAAATTCATCTGTATAACCACAATCTAAACAAGTATCTGATGGAACATTAATAGCAAAATATGGAATGTCTTTATCTATTGCATAATTAACTAATTCTTCTAATGCTTCAAGATTATTTTGAGCTCCACTATCTAGTTCTACATATGTAATACATCCAGCATTACTATATCCAGTTAATTGACTTTCAATGTCTATTTTCTCAAATGGAGACATTTTTTTCCAAACTGGAACGTGAATAGAGTTAGTGAAATATTCTTTATCTGAAACATTTTCAATTACTCCATATTGTGCTTTAAATTTTTTCATTGAAGTATAACATAAATTTTCTGCAGGTGTATAATAAACTCCTATATTTAATTTATATTTTTTCTTAAATTCAGCACATCTGTCTTTAAATAATTGTTCTATACGTTTAGCTAATTGCATTCCTTCTTCTGTTGTATGGTCTGTTCCTATTAATATTTGTAATGTTTCTGCTAAACCTATTTGTCCTAATGCCAAAGTTCCGTGTTTCATTGCACTTTCTACGTTTTTACCATCATAACCTAACATTAATCCATTCTCATACATAAACTTAGCAGATTCTGGAGTTTGACTACAAATATAATTATATCTTTCAATAAGCATATCTTTTGCTTCTCCTATTTTTTTATCAAGTAATTTCATAAACTTCTTAACATCTTTATCTGCTTCCATAGCTAGAGTTGGCATTATAATTGTTACAGGGCAAATATTTCCTCTTCCATCTTTAGTTTGAGGATTTGTTCCTTCTTCTGCATTAATATCTAAACCATTATATGTTCTACACATTTTATCTTATGTCGCCATAAGCACTGACTATATCTTCTATCTTTCGATAGCCTTCCGCTTCGAGCTGGTGCTTATCTCCAGCCCTACTCCCTTACATTCATCAGGGATAGTCGATACACTTTATTCATCGCAATATTCAAATATATATTTGTTTTTATAAGGTCTCTTAATTGTGCCATTTAGTCTTTCAGTAATAGAAGTTTTACCTCCTTTGATTCCTAAATCTCTGGCACATCCTATAATGCTATCAAAATATTCTATTGAATTATCTATAATATTAATTCTTTTAATTTTTCTCGCCATAGGATTAAGTCCTTCTAATTTTGTTTTACTAATTTTCTTTTTTATTTGTTCCATTTCTTGATTATTTTTATGTTTATATGTATTCCCTCCACATTTATTTAATGCTTCTGTTTCATTATAACCATATTTTTCATTTGTTGCTTTATAATATTTAATCCAATAAATTTCTTTTAAATTTAGTTCTTCTTGATTATCTGCTTTATCAATTATTTTAATATAGAAATTATCTTTTCCATATTTTCTAATTGCTCTAGCAAAATAAGTATCTAATTTATTATTTATTGCATCATTTATATGTCTTCGAAATCTTTGATTTACCGGTCTAATACTTTGACCAATATAAACTTTATTATTTTGAATATTTGTTATTTTATAAATCCACATATAGAAACTCCTTTCTATATTGTGATGAATCTTAGCACGGTCTCAACTCATAGAGTCCTAACCGTTAGCAGCTTTCGCCACACCCGTTAAGCACGGTTCAAAAGGTTTTAGATGAGCTGTAGTTTACACTTACCCATCGTTGATACATATGTTTTAGGGTCATTTTTATCATATCCAGCATTAACAGACCAGTCTACATTTACATAATTAGGATATAATCTTTTTGAAGTTGATTTTAATGCTAATTTAAACAAATCATAATTTGGGTCTCCAGGTTTTCTGTTAATTCCATTCATACATTGAAATATACCACAAGGGAATATAGGAGTTTTTCTAATTTTACCTACGCCTTCAATAGAACCCTCTAATAAGGCTTTTATAACCATTCTACCTTCTGGTAAAGTACAAGTACCATAGTTTATACTTGTAAATGGTAATTGATTGCCAGAACGGCTTTGAAGAGTATTTAAATTATGATACATACCTTGAACTGCTTGCATTAATTCTTTTTCTGTTTTATTAAGTGCATACTTATAAACTTTTGGAAATTGTTTATAAAAGTCTGCATCAATAGGTAATTCATCTGATTCTTGTCTTAAATCACTTTCTTCGATATATTCCATACCTTCATTAAAATGTTTTCTAAATGAAATTCTTACATAAGGAACCATAGTCCAATCTAAATGACTAGCACTTACTCCTCCAAATTGTTGAAGTGATTGTAATTGGAATAATACAGCAACTAATTGAAATGCAGTATTGATTGAACGAGCGGGTCTAACATCTGTTTGTCTAGTATTAAAACCTTCTTTTAATAATTTATCAAAAGGTATTGTCAAACAGTTGTGCATTCCTACTGCATAACTATCTAAGTCGTGTATATATATTTCATTGTTCAAATGATTTTCTCTTGACATATCAGATACAATATAATCAAGAGCAATCTTTTTCATTAATGAATTTCTTGCTTCTCCCATTCTCCCACCAAACGAATGTTCGTCAACATTAGCATTTTGATTTTGAACGTTAGAAGCTGCAAGTTTTTCAGAAACGTCTCTCATAAATTGAGAGTTTCTTTCTCTTTCTTTTGTTCTTTCATATCTGTAAGTTATAAAATTTCTAGCAATATTTTTATAATTACTTGCCATTAATTTTTCTTCAACTATATCTTGTATTTCTTCTACAGATAAGTCTTTTTCAATATTACTTACATAATTAGCAATTTCTCTTGCTTTGAGGTGAGCTTTTTCTGAAATCTCATTCTCTACATCTTCAAATGATAACTCTACAGCTCTTACAATTTTTTCTTTGTCAAATAATTCTTTTCTTCCATCTCTTTTAATAACTTTTTTCATTTTAAACTCCCCTCTCATAATATTTTTTTTAATCTAGTAGTTCATCTTCAACTACCAATACATTTATCTTATTAGATAAGATTGACGTAGAGTCCAATGCTATTACTCTTCCATCTTTCCTTTCTAATATTGAAAAATCTTCCTTATTATCTTTTTTTAAACCATACATATTACGTAAATGGTCTGTTCCAAAATGACCTATGACAACAGTTTTATCAGTGTTCTTTATGTTTTTACCAAAGAACGAACCATCATCCCAAGTTAAAGCTTTCCAGTCAGTATAATTATATCTATAACAATGAGGATTATGCCAGTCTTCTACATATGTATCTATAGCCCCGTGAGTAAAAATATAATTTTTTGTTTCAAAATAATAAGGTTGATTTTCTAACCAATTTAATAATTCAGGATATTCTTCATTTATATCTTTTGTAACAATATTTAACCACATAGCAAAATCAGCATTTGTTGGTTGTTGGTCTGGATAATGAACTGCCTCCATTTGCCACCAGCTTTCAAAAGGTGCCGTTCTATGCCAAAAATCTGCAAAAGTTTCTCTTTCACCATTTCTATAATAATTAAAAGGGTCTAATGTTTTTCCACTTAAATAATCTATAAACATTAGGTCGTGATTACCCATAATTGTTATTGCCCTTTTATTATCAGTTAATTTTTTTAAATATTCATATACTTCTAAAGAATATTCTCCTCTATCAAAATGGTCTCCTAATACAACTAGCAAATGAGAATCATTATTTTCATCAAAACCAGCTTCTTCTAAAGCATTTATTAAAGCGGGATAATTACCGTGAATATCAGACACAGCAAATATTTTCTTTTTCATTAACAATCCTCCTTAATTTGACTAACAATGTTATATTTAACCATTTTATTAACAATTGATTTTAATTTGTTATAAGTCTTTGAATCAAATTCAAAATCTTTATATTTTTCTAAAACTTGCTCTTTAATTTGGCGTGTATCTTCATCATACTCAACAGCCATTCTACGAGCCATTTCTAAACTATATTTACTTTTTTTAACATTTATTAAAAAATCTCTGAATCTCTCTTGTTCAGATATATCTAGTGCTTCTCCAAAAGGTATATCATTAAGAAAAACTTCAATAATCAATCTATTTAATCTTATAATATGGTGAAGTTGTTTACTGTCATATCCATATTTTTCTATTTTATCTATTAAACTTGGATAAGGGTGTTCCATTGCAATTACTTTTTCTTTACTCATACCACTCATACATTTTGCTAATTGAGGGTAGTTCATTTTAACAATATCATTTTCCATTTCCAATATTTGTTTTAAATAATCTTCAAATTTACTATTTAATATGCAATATTTTGTGAATAATATTTCTAAATATGCAGGGTTAGATTTTGTCCACATATCCATCATAACACGAATATCTTTAACGTCTATTTGTTCACCCTCGAAATCATATTTAGTTGAAATCATTTTATTCCCATTTACTAAATCATCTAATGTTGGTAATACAATAGCTTTAGTATCAACATCACTTTTATATTCATCATCATATACATATAATCCATAATTCATTGAGCCTTGAGCAAAAACAGCCACAATATTATATCCTAAAGATTCTAAATATTCATAATGTTTCTTAACTCTTTCATATATATATTCATCTTGATTAATCATATAAAATAAATCCTCTCACCATAATTCCTACTAAGTCATCACGGTCTTCATACATCATACCAATATCCAAGTCAAATGCTCCTCCAAATGTACTTGCATATTCTTTCAAATCTTCACTTTTTATCGAAACATCATAAACTTTTAAAAATTCATTTATATCATCTATAGAATCTTTTAACTCTTTATATTCTCCCATATAATACAAGTTATTCCATTCATCTTGCATAATTACTAAATACCTTTTTTTCATTTTTTTCACCTCTTTTTATATTTCATATAACACTTACCACAAACACCTTCATATTGTATATCAGATTCTCCATCTATTAATATTTGATTTCCCTCAAAAATAGCTAAACCATTTAAGGTTCTCAAGTTTTGAGTTGCCTTTTGACCACATTTGCAAATGGTCTTTAATTCCTTAATATCGTCTGCAATTTCAAGTAATCTCGTAGAACCAGGAAATCCTTTCATTTGAAAATCACATCTTAATCCATAACATAACACAGGAACATCATATTCTTTGGTAATATAATATAATTCATCAACTTGCTTAGGAGCTAGAAATTGAGCTTCATCAACAATAATAGCATTAGGTTTTTCTGGTTTCATACGTTCCATTATCGTTTCGTCTTTATCTAAAAGAATATCTACTTCTCTTTCTACTCCTAATCTACTGACGACTTTGTTTAAACCCTTAGTGTCGGTCTTTGGTTTAATTAATATAATCTTCATTCCTTTTTCTTCATAATTATGTGCTACTTGTAATAAAGCTGTCGTTTTACCACTATTCATAGCTCCATAATGGAAATATAATTTACTCATTTACTTCATCCCTTACATATCTTAATAAAGTAGCAAAATAAAATTCATATAAATTATTTATATAAGATTTTATAAAATTAGAATAATAATCTTCATCTTGTTCCCATATTTTACAATTATATGCCTTAAATAAAATATCTCTATATTTAAAATCTTTTACTTTAGCAGCAAAATCTTTCTTATTTAATTCTTTCCATTTTTCAACTTCGCTAATATTATTTTTCATATTTTGAATTAAATTAGATAAACCTCTTCTAATAATATTAAACTCTTCTGTATATTCTGGGAAATGCCCTAATATATCATCATCTTGTTCATCTAAAATAAGTCTTAATATCTTCTTATCCGTGAATATGCCGTCTCCTTTAATAAAGAATAAATTTGCATAAGTTGCCGATTTTAATTTTATTCTATTAAAATGTTTATCACATAATACAAATCCCTCAAAATTTTCACTTTCTTCTGTTAAATTATCAACTGCATCTTGAACTTCTTTTATATTATTGCACATAAACGTTTTAGGAGTTTTAATCTTATCTCCAAATAATAGATACGCTATTACTGGTAAATTTTCTCTTTGAAATTCTTCTAATGTTATATTATTTCTAATTGCTAATAAATATAATTTAACTTCATCATATGGCACTATAATTTTTGTATATGGACTTACTAATTCAAACATATAAGTACAGTTTTTATCTAAAACATCAAAACTTAAGTCTCCCCACGCCATATCAAATAGTTCTCTATAATTATGAAATCCACCAACATTTGGAGCATCTTCTGCGTCTATATTTCCAGATGTAGACACGTGCCAACCTGTATCTTTATCATACCAAACTCCAATCAAAGAACCATCTATTTTTTCACTTGCTTCACAAGGAAATTCTAATTTAGCAGCCTCTTCTTGTCCATAATTAAAGAATTTAGTAAATCTCATTGATGAAACTTTATATTGTTGAATAGGTGGATTACTTGTTAAACTAAACAAATCTGGTTTAATAATTAATCCTCTGCACTCTTGAACTATCTCGTTTGTCATATCACTTTCTAAATGATTATATTTTAATAAGACAAAAGGAAATTTTTTCTTTATAATCAAATTATAAGGAGGAGAAGATAAAATATCTTCCCAATCCCTATTTTGATTTATTAGTTTTAGAACTTTTAGTTCCTTTCTTTTTGTTTGTTCCGACATCTTTTTTATTCTCCTTATTTTCTTGTTTCTTTATAGCAGCTTTTAGTCTCTTTATAAATTCTGCCTTTTTCTTTTCTTTTTCTTCTGTAGATTTATTATCTACATCTAAATAATCAATTTTCATTTATTTGTTCCTCCTCTATAGTCGTTTCGTGATAGCCATTCATCCACCACTCTTTATCTGTTGTTCTTTGCCAACCTCCATCAACATAATTTAATTTATTCTTTTCCTCAAATTTTATAGCACGAATTATCATACCTTTTTTAAGAGGATTGTTTTTAAATAATGTTTTATTAACTTTACAAAGAACTGTTTTACCATTATTAAGACAATATAATGTTATTTTAGGCGTATATCTAGTATCAACATCTAAAACATAACATACCTTTTTATCTACATCATATGTCATATTAATGTATCCTAGAGCATCCATTTCGAATTCAACTTGTTCTTTTATTCCAAATGATTCGTCTGGTGTGTCGTACTCTATTAATTTCAGTATATCACAGATATTTTCGAATTTAAACTGTTTTTCTGTTTTTGTTACATCTTCTCTATCTAAATATTTTTCAGGTATATTTAATTCTTGTGCTTTTTCTTTAGATAAAACTTTTCTTCCATATAATTCTTTGAAGTAATTATAAACAGTTAATAGTTTTTTGTTATTACCAAACTCTTGAAAGTATTGAGATTTTATTAATATTTCAAGTTGTCGTGAGTTAATATATGCTCTCCCATTTTCATCTTTTGAGTCGGTAATATCAGCCAATAGGTCTATAAATGTATCATATTGTTTTTCTCTTAAACTATATAAGAATAAAGAACATTCTTTATTAATAAATTTGATTGCTTGAGTTCCTTTATATATTTGATTATTTTCTTTATTCATAAAATATTCATCTATTGAATATCTAAAACGAGGTTTTTCTAACGTAATACCATAAGCCTTTAATTCACTCGTTAATTTACCTGTTCTTGTCGCATCATCACGGTAATAATTTAAAGCCACAGTATAATACTCCAAAGGATAATGTGATTTTAAATATGCACCATATAAACTATCATAAGCATAAGATAATGAGTGAGAAGCGTTAAAAGAATATTTAGCTGCATCTTCTACAACTTTCCAAGTTTCTTCAAAACCTTTTTCTTCTCCTACTTGTTTTAACCATCCATCTAATAGTTGTTCTTTAAGTGCTTTTAATTCTGGTTCTTTAAATTTCTTTTTTGCAATCTTTTTAATAACATCATAAGATTGAGGTTCAGAAATTCCTAGCCATATTAAATATTTCATTATAGACTCTTGATAAATTAATCTATGTTCACTATCTTCAAGAATATTATCTAATGCTTTAACACCTGTTGTATAAGGCTTTCTTTCGATAAAATCATCTAGCAAACTAGCACAGCCGGGTCTAATAATAGCAACAAATGATGACATTTCTGCTAATGATTTAGGTTTATATCTCATAACTAATCCAGTGGCATAATCAGAGTCTGCTTGATTAATAGTACAAGTTAATCCTTTTTTATAAACATCAAAAGTTTTATCATCTAATAAATCATCAAGTTCATTGATATTTGGAATAGGAATATTAGCTAATTTACATACATCTCTAATAATAGCCCACACCTTTACAGTTAAATAATCGTTTTTAAGATATTTATATTTGTCGCAATTATATCCATCTAACATACAACATATTTTTCCATTTGGTGTTTTTATCATTCCTATTTCACTACGAACATCTTTATCATATAAAACCATTGAGCAAGGAGATTCAGAAACACCTTCAACAACACCAATAAATGGTTTACTTGCTTCAATAACTTTAGACCATATAGGGTCTTCTCTATATTTATCTAAATCTTTTGCAACATCATTATATTCTCCTATTTCCATACCTATGGCTTTACAATATAGTCTAAATCCTGAAGCTTCTTGTAATGGCTTCCAACTTATCATCCACCCACAATTATTTTCTCCAAGTAAATCTTTACTTGCTTGAATAAATGGCTCTGCATCAGCAGTATTTAAATCTATATCTGGTAATGAACGAGCACCTAAAATTCTTTCAATAGACATAAATCTTGTAGGGAATAAAGTTATAGGAGATTCTAGTCTGTCTATATTAGTTAAATGTAATAGTCGTGTTACATAGAAAGATGGAGCACTTCCTCTTCCTGTATTAGTTAAAACTCCTCCATACTTTTCTTTTGCTATTTTAGCAATATTATAATCAATTAAGAAATAATTTGCCATATTAGTTTTTTCGATAATATCAACTTCATATCTTATAGCATCTAAATATTCTTTATATCTTTCTTTTGGAATTCTATTTTTATCTTCTTGCCAAGATTCATTGATAATTTGTTTTAAATCTTCTATAGGATTATCAGACACAGATGGTAATTTAATATTATCGTTGACATAATCACTACAATCAACATTTTCAAAAACTAAAGTGCTATCCAAAGCTTCTTTAATTTGATTTTTATTTAAGATACCTTGTATCTCATATCTTTTAATAATTTCATCATATTCAGGATAATCTAATATAAAATTAGTTTCTTCTTCATATATAATACCTTTAGCATTTAAAAATAAATCTCTATCAGCTGGTTTTAATTCATATTCTTTGTTATTAATAACCACTTTGTCGTATTCTTTTTTTTCTGTCGGATAAATATAGTGACTATCATTTGCGTGTATAATTCTAATACCATACTTTTGAGACAATCTTAAAACAGTTGTATTAACTTCTTTCTGTATATTTTCATTATGGTCTTGAACTTCTAAAAATAAATTATCTCCAAAATGTTCTTTCATTTCTTTTATAAGTTCTTCGTTATTCCATAGCCCAGCAACGCACGCTGTTGTTATAACTACATTATGCGGATTTAAACTAAATAATAATTCGTGGTCTATACGTGGTTTATAATACATACCAGTAGTAAAAGATTCTGAGATAATTCTATTTAAATCTCTAATTCCATCGTGGTTTAAGGCTACTATAATTATGTGTCGATTACTACGGTCTTTTTCATATCTATCATTAACATAATATAATTCTGCACCAACAATCATTTTTAAATTATATTGGTGTGCTAATGTCGTAGATACAAATATATCACCCTGAGTTCCGTGACAAGTAGTGAAAAAGGCATCGTGTCCTAATTCAACAGCTCTTTTGCAATAATCTTCTGGACTTGTAGTAACGTCCATTGATACTGGATTACCATAAAAACTATGGCAATGATAATTATAGTATTTCATCCTATCACCCTTCTCTATCATATATAAAGATAATATCATAA
>Ga0256404_1013631_pt1 | contig 10233 bp, 7 predicted proteins | sample RumenRJG_01DNA_FD_185990 | JGI IMG/M metagenome (GOLD analysis project Ga0256404, IMG submission 185990) | Bovine rumen microbial communities from Lethbridge, Alberta, Canada - RJG_01 | ecosystem: Host-associated > Mammals > Digestive system > Stomach > Rumen | place: Canada: Alberta | collected...
CGGTACCGGCGCACGTGTCATCACCTCTTCCTCCAGCCCCGGCGTCTCTCTGAAGCAGGAAGGCATCTCCTACTGCGCCGGCGCTCAGCTGCCCTGCGTGATCCTGAACGTCATGCGCGGCGGCCCCGGTCTCGGCAACATCCAGGCCTCACAGGGCGACTACTTCCAGGGCGTCAAGGGCGGCGGCAACGGTGACTATCACCTGCTGACCTATGCGCCGTCTTCCGTCCAGGAAGCCATCGACATCATGATGTTCGCCTTTGACAAGGCCGAGAAATACCGCATGCCGGTTCTCTTCCTCGCCGACGGCATCATCGCCCAGATGATGGAGCCGGTGGAGATGCCCGAGATGGTGGATTATAAGGTCGATCCGGAGAAGAAGCCCTGGGCCTGCACCGGTTGGAAGCCGGGCGACGACCCCGCAAAGCGCGGCGTCATCAACTCCATCTTCATCGACACCGAATCCCTGACCGTACACAACGCCGAACTGCAGGCGGTCTACGCCGAGGCGCGCAAGAACGAGCAGATGTGGGAATGCTACAAGACCGAGGATGCCGAGATCATCGTCACCGCCTTCGGCACGGTCGCCCGTATCGTGAAGACCGTCGTCGACCAGATGCGCGAAGAAGGCCACAAAGTCGGTCTGTTCCGTCCCATCTCCGTCTGGCCGTATCCCTATGATGCACTGAAAGAAGCCTGCTGCGCCGATCAGGTCAAGGCAGTCCTGGACGTCGAGGTCAACGAAGGCCAGATGCTCGAGGATGTCAAGCTTGCCATCAACGGCGCAAAGCCCGTTGAATTCTTCGGCCACCTCGGCAGCCAGTTCCCGACCACTGCAGAGATCAGACAGAAGATCCTCGAGATGAAGGAGGGTAAGTAAAATGTCCGTCGTATTTGAGAGAACCAAACTTCTTACCGATAAGCAGTTCCATTACTGCCCCGGCTGCAACCACGGCATTATCCACCGCCTGGTCGCAGAGAGCATCGACGAGCTGGTCCAGGAAGGCAAGCTGGAAGCCGGCAACGTCATGGGCGTGGCCCCGGTCGGATGCTCGGTATTTGCGTATGACTACTTCAACTGCGATATGTTCGAGGCCGCCCACGGCCGTGCCCCCGCTGTCGCGACCGGCGCCAAGCGCGCCCGCCCCGGCACGCTGGTCTTCACCTATCAGGGTGACGGCGACCTGGCCTCCATCGGTACCGCCGAGATCGTCCACGCCGCCCACCGCGGCGAGAAGATCGTCACCATCTTCGTCAACAACGCCATCTACGGCATGACCGGCGGCCAGATGGCCCCGACCACCCTGGTCGGCCAGAAGACCACCACGTCCCCCTACGGCCGTGACGAGGCCTGGTGCGGCGCACCCATCAAGATGTCCGAGATGCTCTCCGAGGTGCCCGGTTCCTACTACATCGAGCGCTGCGCGGTGAACACCAACGCGAACATCCTCAAGACCAAGAAGGCAATCAAGAAAGCGTTCGAGTATCAGCTGGATGGCAAGGGCTTCTGCATGATCGAGGTTCTGTCCACCTGCCCGACGAACTGGGGTCTGAGCCCGGTCGAGGCCATGAAGTGGCTGGAAGAGAACATGATCCCCTACTATCCACTGGGTGTGAAGAAAGACAAGGGGGCTGAATAATCATGATGAAACAGTATGTTTTCGCGGGCTTCGGCGGACAGGGAATGCTGCTCATCGGCAAGTTCCTTGCCATGGCCAATATGCTTGACGGCAAGCATGTCTCCTGGCTGCCCTCCTACGGCCCCGAGATGCGCGGCGGCACGGCGAACTGCTCCGTCGTCATCTCCGACGAGCCCATCGGCTCGCCCATGGTCGATAACTGCGACGTCCTGATCGCGATGAACCTGCCCTCTCTGGACAAGTTCGAGCACACGGTCAAGCCCGGCGGCCTGATCGTCGTCAACTCCTCCATCGTCGACCGCAAGGTGCAGCGTGACGACGTCCGCGTGGTCTACTGTGACGCCGCTCACATTGCCGAAAATGTGAAGAACCCGAAGGGCGCGAACGTCGCGATCCTCGGCGCCATGATGGGCGCGGATGAGAACTCGGTCTCCGTCGACAAGATGATCGACGCCATCAAGATCGAGCTCGGCGAACGCAAGATGAAGTTCCTCGAGGGCAACAAGGCCGCCCTCGCCGCCGGCATGGAGGCCGCAAAGGCCTGAGAGAGATCCGGCGCAGATTCATAAAGCCATAACAGCAAAACACCGCCCCACCGGGCGGTGTTTTGCAGTTTCAATCCATGAAGGAGCAGATTCTCGATGGAAGAATCAGGAGACAATTGCGTTTCTCCATCGAAGAAATGTGAATCCCCTGCGTTTCTCGATGGAAAAACGCAGGGGATTCGTTATAAGCTCATTTCGAGGTCTCCCGGATGTAGTCCAGCATCTCTTCCAGATTTCCGTCGAAGACCGGGGCGGGATCCTCTTCCCGATACGCGAGAGAGCGCCAGCGCGTCCCGTCCGGGTTTCGGTACAGAATGCGGATACGTGCGCCGTTTAAATCCTCAAACCAGGCGTACTTCTCCGAAGCCTCCGTATAGTCGGCATGGTAAAACACCGGCAGCCCCTGCTCTCTCGCTTTCAGAAAGAGCACATAGCTGTAGTATTCCCGGCTGACGGAACTGGTCTGGGTCCGGGAGAGCAGCAGGATGTCGTCGGGATGGTTCATGCGGATGAAGCGCTTTTCGCTCTCGAAAACCCACTCGCCCATGGGGTCCGCGGCCTCGGCGCCAAAGAGGCGCACGGAGGAGAGAATCTCCGGCATGGTGACAAAGTATTCCTTCCAGCGCTCAGCGCCGCGGAAGACCTTCCGCGAGATGATCCGCTGCAGCTGGGGCGCCGCGGGCTGGTTTTCCTCCAGGTCGTCCAGAAGCCGCAGGAAAAGCGCCCGCCGGCCGTCGTTTTCCTCCCACAGCAGGCGGCGGAAGCCGAAGTCCCGGTCCGTGTTGTCAAGAAAGCAAAGGCGCGTCCGGCCGGATGGCAGCAGGTAGCTGTCCTCTCCGCCGTAACAGAGAAGCGCCCGCCGCAGGAGCGACGACTCCTCCAGTTCGGAGCGGACTCCGTCCCGGTCAAAAAGCATCTCGACTCGGCGCAGGCAGCGCAGAAACAGAGTATACTCCTTCCCGCCCGCCTCGGGTACGGCAGGGGAGGAAGAGGAGAAAACCTCCTCGGCCCGGATGCCGGAGTACTGAAAAAGCAGGTCGATGCGCCCGTTCAGGAAGGAGCGTTCGGCGGCGAGGATCGCCTTTTTCCACAGAGGGCTGCTCCGCATGAGGGCCGCTTTGACGGATTCCTCGGCCAGCTGGGACGCGGGAAAGACGGAGAGCGCATCTGGCACGCGGGGCCAGCGCAGGAGCGCCTTCCGGCAGCGCAGCGCAAAGCCGCTCTCCACCAGGCGGTCCGCGGCGCGGACCATGGCGAAGAAGCCATCGGCCTGCGGGGGCGCGGCGGCGCCGCTCAGACGGGAGATCAGGCCCAGCCAGCGCGCAAGCGCGGCGCCATAGCGGAAGCTGCCGTCCGGGCGGGCATAGCGCAGCAGGAAGCGGTATACCGCATAGAGCAGAAGCAGTTCCCGGTATCCGAGTTCCCGGGGATCGGAGGCAATCAGACGGCGGAAGGCGGCTTCTTCGTCGAGGAAAAGCTCCGGATCACCGGAGCGTTTCAGAAACGCGAGGCCACCCGTGCTCTTTTTCCGGTTCGCGAGGAGGTCCAGAAGCCGCCGGATGTTCTGAAAGGTCCGGACGGTAACAGGCGGCTTTTCAGAGCGCAGCCCTTCGACCGTCTGGAAGCCGTCCCGGAACAAACGGGAGAAAAACGCCTCGTCCGGCTCCGTCATGAGCGTGTTAAGTGCCGTGCGGAGATCTGCCCGATTGGGGACGGACCCAAGATTTGCCAGATAATCGGTCAGGATCATGAAGCGGAAAAACCGCAGCATCGGCCGGTCCGTCGTCGGGAAGGGACCGGGCTCCCGGTATTCCGGCCTCCAGAACAGAGCGGTCCAGGGCCCGTCCAGCTGCCGGAGAAATGCCTCGGAAAAGCCGCTTCCACCGCCGTCGGCGGGGTCGGCATCCAGAAAGACCGAAAGCTCTGCTTTGAAGCCTTCAAAGAAGCTCAGAGGTCTGCCGCGGGCGTTCATCTTGATGTAAGCGGAGTCTGCGAGGCCGGCGTCGCCGAGATTCAGAAACAGAAAGGAGACCGGCGGCCTCGCGGAGGTCAGACAGGAGAAAAGCCGCCCGGCCGCAAAGCCCGCGTCGGCGAGACCCGTGAGCCGTTCCTCAAGGGCGTCGAGCATGACCAGCATGCCCCGGACCGAGAGGCTTTGTTCACAGCCGTCCGAGAACCAGGCGCAGCCGCGGATCCGGGAAGAAATACAGCCGCTCCCGGACGCAGGGCCAGATGCGCAGGGGCCCTGAAGAAGCAGCTGACGGCAGAAGCGGTCGGCAGGCTCCCGGCCCTCAAAGCGAAACCGGAGCAGCGCTTCCCGGACCTCGGGATCCGATTCCAGACGGCCGCTTCGGAAGGCGAGCAGCCAGTGCAGCAGGAACAGCGTGGTGAGGCGCTGCTGCCCGTCGACAGGGATCAGGCTGCGGTCCTGCTCCACACAGCCGCAGAGAAAGCCCAGATCCATGCCGGTCCGGAGGCCGGCGGAATCAGAGACGGCCTCACGAAGGGCTTCAGACAGATCGTCCAGGAGCTTCCGGCGGACGCGTTCGGCTTCCGCGTCCAGCCGCCCCTGGGCATAATCCCGGTGAAGAGCCGGGATACGGACGCTGAGACCGCGGACCGAGAGCAGGCTCCAGAGGCTTTCACGCGTGGCGGCGACCGTGGAGAGGGGCGCTGCCGCATGCGAAAGGAAGCCGTCATCGAGGGAGAGGTCCGTAAGGGCCGAGATCGGATCGGTTTCCCTCTCCAGGGAAGGGCCTTTGTCCTGCGTCCCGGTCAGATAGGGGATCCGCGCCTCTGTGGCTTCGAGCGGGTTCGCCGGCTCGGCCGTCACGGCTTCCGGGAAGGGACGGGAAGAGTCTTCAGCTTTCATGCCCGGTATCCTCCAGCTTCAGAAAAGAACAGAGGGAACGGATGATGTCCTCCGTGTAGGCTTTTTTGTCGCTTTCCTCCCAGCGCGGGGAAGCTTCCGCCCCGGGGAAGTCCTTCCGGAAAACCTTCCCGGTGCACAGCGGGAGGAAGGTTCCCCGGGCAGCCTGCTCCAGGACGACCCCGCGCTTTACCGAAAAGGCGTCGTTCTGACAGGCGCGGTTGATGAAGCCCGCCAGCAGGGTGAGATTGCCGATGGAGTGGTCCGGTTCCCCCGCGGCGGGATCCGCCACGGCGTTGATATGCTCCAGGTCCCAGTTGAGCCGGGAATCGCGGTACTGTTCAAAGGGAAAGCGGCTGTCCACATCGGCAGCCTCCAGCGCTGCGAGATTGTACAGCAGAAGGACCTGACGGATGCGGTGGGCATCCTTCGGGTACTGCAGCCCCGTCAGCCAGTCCCGGAACACCCCCGGCGGCAGCGGCGAAGAGCCGAACAGCTCCCGCCGGACGAGCGCGAGCAGCTCCCCGTCAAAGCCGTCTTCGGAAGATGCCGGCCCGGCTTGCCATTCAAGCGCCGTGAGCTCCGCCAACAGCTCCGCGGCCGGCCGCAGGGAGGCCGTGGTCAGAAAACCGATCCGGTGATACCGGCGCGTATCTTCATACCAGGACCGAAGCAGCCGGTAAAGCTTACAGATGCTGTCCCAGATCTGCGGGACGGCGCTGTCACCGTCGCCTTCTGCCGCCTGCCGCTGCAGAAGCTTCAGCCAGGCGGAGAAAACATAAAACGAAAAGCGCTCCCGGTTGGCCTCTTCCGGGACGGCGAGGGGAGGCCCTTCCGGATGGCTCCGGTCCGCGTCGGCGAGAAGGCCGCGGTTTACAAGAAGCGCAAGAATCCGAAGAAGGAAATCAAGCCGCGTGGGGGAAGACACAGCGAGGTCTCCGCCGCGTCCGCCGGTGAGGAATTTCCAGAACCGCTCGTCCCGGAGCGAGACTTCCATCTCGTCCCACCCCGCCGCGATACGCTGTTGCAGGTCCGCCGCGTCCGAAGGATCCGGAGCGGATCCGGCCTGCCCGGCTTTCCGCTGCAGCAGAAGCGCCCGGATGAGCTCGGCATCCGTCAGGGCGATCTTCCCGGTGTTGAGCATGGAAAACAGCGCCGCCTGATCCGCGGCGCTGAGCTTCGGCAGTTCATACCAGATGAGACTGACCCGGGTGTCGAAGGTGTTTTTCAGGCTGCCCAGACCGGCGCGGGCAGAGGGACTCTTCAGAAGTTCGTGCAGCCAGTCCCCGATGCAGCGGTAGGCCTCCAGAAGATAGTGGCAGTCGATATCGTCCTCAAATTCCGCCGTTTCGGCGGCAAAGCGTCCGGCGCCGGTATATTCCTGCTCGGAGAGCATGTCCAGGCATTCCTGAAGCCGGGGCCTGTCGGGATACCGGATGGAAAAGGGAAGAAGATTGTAACGGGCCGAGGGAGGCAGCATCCAGGAACAGCAGCAGTAGAACAGATACAGGGTCGTGAGACGCTGCTGGCCGTCGATCACGGTCCGGGATCCGTCGGGCGCGGGCGTGACCACGACCGGCTGCAGGCAGTAGAAGGCGCCGCTTTCGGCGGGGGATGCGAGGGAAAACTCCCGTACGTCGTCCAGAAGCTCCCGAACTTCCGCCCGGGTCCAGCGAAAGCCCCGCTGGTATCCGGCGATCGTAAAGCAGACGCCGTTCCGCTGAAGGTGGGAAAGGGTCTTCAGGCTGATCTGAGCATCCTTCATGGCCTTACCCATGGACCTGCACCAGATGGCAGGCGACGAGATGCCCGTCGGCCGCTTTTTTTGTCTCGGGAAAGACCGTGCGGCAGGCTTCCGTGCAGTGGGGGCAGCGGGTATGGAAGGGACAGCCGGACGGCGGGGAGAGCGGGGAGGGAAGCTCCCCCTCCAGCACGATGCGTTTCCGGTGGGTCCGGGGATCCGGCGTCGGGACCGCGCTGAGCAGAACCTGGGTGTAGGGGTGGAGGGGATGGGTAAAGAGCTCGTCGGTTCCGGCCTCCTCGACCAGGTGCCCGAGGTACATCACTCCCACCCGGTCGGCCATGTAGCGCACCACCGACATGTCGTGCGAGATGAAGAGATAGCTGAGATTGCGTTTTTCCTGAAGATCCAGCAGCAGGCGGATGATCTGGGAACGGACGGAGACGTCCAGCGCCGAGACCGGCTCGTCGCAGACGATCAGCTCCGGCTCGGGCAGGAGGGCGCGGGCAAGCCCGACGCGCTGGCGCTGGCCGCCCGAGAGCTCGTGCGGATAGCGGTAGAAGTGCTCCGGCAGAAGGCCCACCTGATCCAGCAGCTGCAGGACCAGATCCATGTTCTCCTTTCGGTTGCGGCGTTTCTGGATGGCAAGCGTCTCCATCAGAATGTCGCCCACGTGCATCCTTCCGTCCAGGGAGCTGTAGGGGTCCTGAAAGACCATCTGCATCCTGGCCCGCAGCGGAAGAAGCTGGCGTGAAGAGAGCTTCGTGATGTCCGTCCCGTCAAGGAAGAGCCGGCCGTCCGTGGGCTCCAGAAGGCGGATGAGCGTCCGGCCGAGGGTGGACTTGCCGCAGCCGGTCTCGCCGACCAGGCCGTAGGTCTCCCCGCGATAAAGCGAGAGGGAGACGTCGTCGACGGCCTTGACGCTGCCGACGGCCTCTCCGACGAGACCCCGGACGGGAAACCAGGTCCGGATTCCCCGGGCCTCGAGAATCGGCAGATCAGACATCGGACAGCCTCCCTTCCGCGATTTCCTTTGCACGGAAGCAGCGCACCGTCTGCCCGGAGGGCAGCGTTTCCAGCTCCGGCATCCGTTCGGCGCATTCCGGGCGGGCATAGGGACAGCGCGGGCGGAAGCGGCAGCCCTGCGGGATCTGGCTCAGCAGGGGCACGGTCCCCTCGATGATATAGAGATCCTCCCGCCTTCCGCCGGAGACGGAGGGGAGGCTTTTCAGAAGGCCGCGGGTGTAGGGGTGGCAGGGGTGCTCAAAGAGCGAGAGCACGTCGGCCTCCTCGACGATCTGACCCAGGTACATGACCGCGACGCGGCTGCAGGTCTCGGCGACGACGGAGAGATCGTGGGTGATGAGAATCACGCCCATGTCCAATTCCCGGTTGAGCTCGACGATCAGTTCCATGATCTGGGCCTGGATCGTGACGTCCAGGGCCGTGGTCGGCTCATCCGCGATCAGCAGCTTCGGCCGGCAGCTGAGCGCGCAGGCGATCATCACGCGCTGCCGCATGCCGCCGGAGAGCTCGTGGGGATACTGGGAGAAGCGCTTCTCCGGATCCGGGATCCCGACGAGGCGGAGCATCTCGACGGCCTTTTCCTTCGCTTCCCCGCGGGAGAGCTTCCGGCCGTCTTCCTTGCGGGTGTGGATCATCATGGCTTCCATGATCTGATCCCCGCAGGTGAAGACCGGGTTCAGAGCGCTCAGACTGTCCTGAAAGACCATGGCGATCTTTCCGCCGCGCACGGCCTGCATCTGCTTCTCCGACAGGGCGAGAAGATTTTTCCCCTCAAAGAGAATCTCTCCCTCGTAGCGGGCGAGGCGCTTCTCGTCATAGAGGCGCATGATCGTCTGGCTGGTGACGGACTTGCCGCAGCCGGACTCGCCCACCAGACCGAGAATCTCGCCGCGCCGCACATGGAAGGAGACGCCCTGCACCGCGGTCACGAGGCCGCGCTCGGTGCGGAAGCGGGTGGTGAGGTTATTCACTTCAAGGATGTTTTCGGGCATTGTGCTTTCCTCAAAAGAATCTGCAATCAGGTATAACACTTGCTCTTCTCCCCGCCTGCGGCGGGGAGAAGAGACCGATTAGGAACCATTGTGCTTTCCTCAGTTGGTGTGCGGGTCGAGAATGTCGCGCAGGCCGTCGCCGAAGATGTTGGTGCCCATGACGGCCAGCGCCGTCGCGAGACCGGGATAGACCACCATCCACCAGGCCTTGGTGATGACCTCGCGGCCTTCGGCGAGGATGTTGCCCCAGCTGGGCTGCGGCGCGGGAACCCCGACGCCGAGAAAGCTCAGGGATGCCTCGGTGATGATGGCGTCGGCAAAGTTGAAGGAGGCCTGCACCACCACGGCCGGAAGAATGTTCGGCGCGATGTGCCTCCAGATGATGCGGAAGGACGAGGCGCCCTGGGAGCGGAGCGCTTCGATGTAGGTCTGCTCCTTCACCACGAGGGCGGCGGAGCGGGAGATGCGCGCCATGCGGGGGATGTAGACGATGCTGAGCGCGAGGATGACGTTGAAGAGGCTCTGTCCCAGCACCGCCATCAGCGCGATGGCCAGAAGGATGGAGGGAATGGCGCTGAGCCCGTCGCAGATCCGCATCAGGATGTTGTCGATGGCTTTGTAGTAACAGGCATACAGCCCGATGATCATGCCGAAGAGCATGGAACAGAGACTGGAGGAGACGCCGACGATCATCGAGACCCGGGCGCCGAAGATGATCCGGCTCAGAAGGTCGCGGCCGAGCTTGTCCGCCCCCAGAAGATATCCCGCCGTGCCGGGCTGGGCAAAGCGATTGGTCACGGTCTGGGCCAGAGGATCCGCCGGCGCCAGAAGCGGCGCGAAGACGGCAAGCAGCGCCATGATCAGGATGATCAGCGCGCCTGAAACGGCATGGCCGTTGCGGAAGAAGCGCCGGACGTTCAGAAGCCGCTGTTCCCGGAGCAGCTCGCGCCGGCGTTCAGAGAGCCGGCGGCGGTCGGCGGAAGAGAGAGAAGATCCCGTCATAAGCGCACCTCAGTTCAGCCGCACACGCGGATCGATCAGGGCATAGAGCAGATCGAGAATCAGCGTGCACAGCACGTTCATCAGGGACACCAGCAGCACCACGGCCTGGACCACCTCATAATCCCGGCGCATGACGGCGTTGAGCGTGAGCTTCCCGAGGCCGGGGATGTTGAAGATCGTCTCCGTCACGGTGGCGCCGCCCAGGCAGGAGATGAAGGAGAGCCCCACCACGGTCAGAATCCCGATCAGCGCGTTCATGAGCGCGTGCCGGAAGAACATCCTCCGCCGGGAGACCCCCTTGGCCTTGGCCATGCGCATGTAGTCCGCGCTCAGAATCTCCAGCATCGAGGAGCGGGTCATGCGGATGATGAGGCCCATCTCGATAAAGCCGAGGGCGATGCCCGGCAACAGCATGTAG
>Ga0256404_1013633_pt1 | contig 10232 bp, 8 predicted proteins | sample RumenRJG_01DNA_FD_185990 | JGI IMG/M metagenome (GOLD analysis project Ga0256404, IMG submission 185990) | Bovine rumen microbial communities from Lethbridge, Alberta, Canada - RJG_01 | ecosystem: Host-associated > Mammals > Digestive system > Stomach > Rumen | place: Canada: Alberta | collected...
AGCTTCAGCCATAGCATCGTGCCGCTGCTGTGTTTTTGCACCACGCTGTTTGCCTTGACCTATGGCGCATTCAGCGGTTCGTTCACGTCGCTGACCGACATGTTTCGGGCGCTCTATGCAGGCATCGCCTCCGCAGCACCCCTCTTCGTCGTGTATGTGTTTGCGGCAGAACTCTATTTCTCACTCCTGTTCGTGTTTGGACTTTAATTAATAACCTAATAACAAGAAAACATTATTTTATGAAACGGAAAATGATTTTTATGGCGTTGCTGTTGTGCGGTATGCTGACAGCATGTTCGCAAAGTAAGAAAGCGGAAAGCAAGGAAACGGGCAAGGACCCGAAAAAAGTGTTGGTGGCTTACTTCTCAGCCTCGGGCGTAACCGAAGGTGTGGCAAAACTCCTGGCAGAGACAACGGGCGGCGAGCTCCATCGCATTCAGCCCGAGCAACCCTATACGGAGGCTGACCTGGACTGGAGAGATAAGAAGTCGCGCTCAACCATCGAGATGGCAGACAAGACATCGCGACCGGCAATCACCGACAAGCTCGACGGTGTCGATGGCTTCGACATTATCTACGTGGGATTCCCCATCTGGTGGTACACCTGTCCTACGATAGTGAACACCTTCATGGAGGCATACGACTTCAAGGGAAAGACCGTCATCCCCTTCGCCACATCCGGCGGCAGCACCATCGAGAAGGCTTGCAACGACCTGAAAGCAGCCTATCCCGAAGTGAACTGGCAGGAAGGAAAACTGCTCAACCATGCCACAAAACAGAATGTGGAGGAGTGGGTGAAGAGTCTTGAGCTCTAATCATCCTTCCCAAACCGTATGTGAGTTTCTTTTTAGTAGGGGCGGATCGGCGTATCCGCCCATTTTTATTAACCGCAGATTTCGCGGATTACAAAGATTTTTCTTTTCGCAGAAAGCGCAGGGGAGGGTGGTCATGCAGATTTCGGGGCGTTCCCCCATTGGTGGGAGTTGGAGGGGGCTCCTCTTTTGTAGGGGCAAATCGGCATATCCGCCCGATAGTTTTTTAGGTTTCTCAAACCAAATTCACTGAAATTGATGACCAAATTCAGTGAATTTGATGAGTAATTTCAGTGAATTTGGTTTCCGCAAGTTGAACTTTCATTCAGCAAATCAACTTGAATTGCTGACCAAATCAACTTGAATTGCTGACCAAATCAACTTGAATTGTTTTTCAATAGTGATGCTATCAGGTAGAAATGGCATACCTTTTCTCTTCTATTTTCGTAGATTCCCAAAAATATTCCGTGTGAATCTTGCTGCAAGTCGCAATAATTTTGTATCTTTGCCGTGTCTTCCACGCCGAAGATTGCGCCCGGCGCAATGAAGGGTGGGAGAATACATATATTGGAAAAGGCGTTTACTTGACGCTTTTATGCCTACAGAATATCAAATAATTAGCAACTTTATGATTACGATTCCCACCTATAAAGCGTTTGAAATACAACGCAAAGGTACAGCTTTTTCGGGTGAAAAGCTGTGATAGATGGAAAGATTTTTGTAATTTTGCAGTGTAAAAAAATATGCCTATGTAACAAAACAAATAAAAGACATTAAGATAAAAAAGCGTTAGCTTTATTCTGGTTTCGGAAATTTCGGCAAAAAATTAAGAAGCACCAAGAGTAAAAGTTAATGCTCATGCAATGGCGTGGGCTTATACTCGTATGTGGTGCATAGGTGTTTGCCGATACCTCCGAAACGTAGACGAAGTTATTAGTCCACGTTTTTTTATTGTCTAAACCCCAGCAAATGGACTATTACTGAAATGGACGAAATGGATGATTGACTAACGAAAACAAACAATTACCTTTGTCCTGATTTTAAAACAAACCAATTACTAATTTTTTTAACGTATTAAAAATGAAAAAGTATTTTATAATTGCGATTTTCGCTATGTTTAGTGTAAACACATTTGCTCAAGGACCAGTTGGTGAGAAGCCTAAACCTTTCTTTAAACTATTTGAATATACAGTGAGTATAGGTGTTGGAACAACAGCTTCAGATTCCCCATATGACAATGCTGTAGTAAATATTAATGCAGGTGTTGATATTAAAAAAGTATTTAAATCATTTTCTAATGACAAAGCAAAATTGTATGGACTGACTGGATTGCATTTTACTCAACATGGAGGTAAGACTAGTAATCTTTTAGATGATATGATGACATCAGGTAACAGTTTTAGACAAATACACCTCAATATTCCGATTCATGTAGGATTAAAGTATAAGATTAATGACAACTTTCAACTTTTCGCCGACTTAGGTCCTTATATCGGATATAATGGTAAGTGTTCTTTTTCTGAAGGTTATGGACATCATGACTTTGTAATGGAATCAAAAGCTTTTGATTTTGGTATAGGTGGGAATATTGGTATTTGCTTTAAAAAGTTTGGAATAAGCATTGGGCTTGATAAAGGCTTCCTTGATATTGCAAAATTCTCAAGTGAAGAAGATAATATCTCCAAAAATCTAAAAAGCAAAGGTGTAGCTTATATTAGACTGCAATGGACATTTAATAAACAATAAATAATGTGGTAAAAGAGGTCGTGCCAGTTACTTTTGACACGACCTCTTTGTTTTTCTTTAGAATAATGGCGTCTATATTTCTTTTGAGTCTCCATGATTGTGGAAGTAGAGTCCTCGATGAGAATCAAGCTGGTGGTAATGTAAGAAATAGCATAGCTCACACCATATAAAAACTAAAAAGGAAAGAAAAAGCGACTCAACGGAGCCGCTTTTTGTGGTTTGGTTATATTCCAGTCATCAGAAACTGGAATAGTCCCATGAAACGAATGCCCTTTTCGTCGGTATATTCAGCAATGTCATCGCCAACGATAACAATTTTCTGGAAACTATCGCCTATCTTTAGTAGTGAGTTCAGTTCCTGGCGTCGTTTCTCTTCGTTGCCGAGCGCAAAAGCTGACTGAATGTAATACTTTTCAACTCCATTATTGGCGACAAAGTCAACTTCATACTGAATATATTCCATTTTATTATTTCGCATCCCACGCGTTTCGACCAAACCAACATCTACAGTAAATCCGCGCATACGAAGTTCGTTGTAGATTACGTTTTCCATGATATGCGTAATTTCCTGTTGTCTGAAATTAAGTTTTGCATTTCTCAAGCCAACATCAACAGCATAATATTTCTTGAGACTTTCAAAATATTTGTTCCCCTTAATGTTATAGCGTTTGGAACCTTCAAAAAGGAATGCTTCCTCTAAGTGGCTGATATATCGAGATACCGTATTGGGGTCTATATTCATTTTTTGTACGCTTTTTATCACATTGCTGATGCGATTGGGGTTAGAAAGTGAGCCGACAGACGAGCACAAGGCATCTGCAAGTGCTGACAACGCCTCGCGATTTCTGACGTGATGGCGCTCTACTACATCGTCGATATAGGTCTTAGTCCATAAACGCTGCAAATATGCGACTTTCTGTTCCGGTGTATGCAGTTTGCTCAGTGCTGGCATTCCTCCATAAGTATAGTATTCTTTCCATAATTCGCCAACCTGTTGTGTACGACCTGAGCAGAATTCTCTGAAAGAGAGTGGATATACTCTTATTTCATCACCCCGACCCCGAAAAATGGTATTAATATCTGAAGAAAGGAAATGGGAATTGCTTCCTGTGATGTAAACATCGACATTATCCTTTGCATTGAGTCCATTGACAATTTTTTCAAATCCATCAACTTCCTGCACCTCGTCAAGTATTATATAGTAAGGTTCAGTGGCGGAAATAATACGGCTATAAAGATAAGACTTCAAAGCTTGGCGATCGGTCAAGTCGCCATATTCTTCTTGGTCCATATCAAACGAAATAATAATGATATTTTCCTCAGGAATACCATTTTCAAGCAAGTAATCTTTATAAATTCTACTCAGCAGCCATGATTTGCCACAGCGTCGGGGACCAGTTATGATTTTGATTTCGCCGTTGTCCTTACGGGTTATTAACTGACGAAGGTAGGTCTCTCTTTGAATGTATTGGGTCATATCTATTCCGATTTTTCTGCAAAATTACAATAAATTCCGAATACGGAAAAATTTTATTCCGATTTTTCTGCAAAATTACAATAAATTCCGAATAGTAGGCAATGGAAAATCGTTTTGTTTTTGAAAAAAGGAAGAGGAATGATAAGTATTTCTTTCATTGAGAAGTGGTAATGATATTTCTTTTTGCCTTAAACCCAAATCGGTCATTAGACCGCTATTATATATATGTGGTTATGTTCTCCTCTTCGTGTCATAATATCATTTGCTTCGGCATCTGTCTCCAACCTTTCTTTCACCGTAGCCCGCTACGCTTTCGAGAAAGGTTGAAGACATCTGCACAAAGCAAACAACACTCTGAGCACAAAGTCTAATGACTGATTTTGGTTAAAAGGAAGTTTAATTTACAAGTCTCATTGTCAAAAGTTTCTTAAAATATAAGTTTTTGGAATGTTTTTTAATATTATTTAGTCCGTATTGTTGCGCTGAATCGTGATTATTGTTGTATTTTTGCGTGGAATTTGAGGAAATCGGGCTTCGCCCGTTGAAGAAAGAATATTAAACATAAAAAAATATATTATGGCAGAATCAATAGACATCCGCGAACTGAATATGCGGATAGAGCAGCAGAGCGCATTCGTGACGAATTTGACATCGGGCATGGATCGTGTGATTGTCGGTCAGAAACATTTGGTCGATTCGTTGTTGATTGGATTGCTGAGCGACGGGCATATCTTGTTGGAAGGTGTGCCGGGACTGGCAAAGACATTGGCAATTAAGACCCTTGCACAGCTGATTGACTCGAAATATGCGCGCATACAGTTTACGCCCGACCTGTTGCCGGCAGACGTTATCGGAACGATGATCTATTCTCAGAAAGAGGAGAAGTTCCAGGTGAAGAAGGGTCCGGTGTTTGCCAACTTCGTGTTGGCGGACGAAATCAACCGTGCTCCGGCAAAGGTTCAGAGTGCGTTGCTCGAAGCGATGCAGGAGCATCAGGTGACGATAGGCGACACGACGTTCAGTCTGCCGAGTCCGTTCCTCGTGATGGCAACGCAAAACCCGATAGAGCAGGAGGGTACTTATCAGTTGCCGGAGGCGCAGGTGGACCGTTTCATGCTGAAAGTGATGATTGACTATCCGACGCTGGAGGAGGAGAAGAAAATCATTCGCGAGAATCTGTTGAGTACGCTTCCGACGGTGACACCTGTGACCACGGCGCAGGAAATCATCGACGCGCGTGAGGTGGTGCTTCAGGTGTATATCGACGAAAAGATTGAACAATATATTGCTGATATTGTTTTTGCCTCGCGCTATCCCGACCGTTACGGTCTGCCGGAGCTGAAAGAGATGATAGCATTCGGCGGTTCGCCCCGTGCGAGCATCAATCTGGCAAAGGCATCGCGGGCATACGCTTTTATCAAGCGTCGCGGCTATGTGGTTCCTGAGGATGTGCGTGCTGTGGCTCATGATGTGTTGCGCCACCGCATCGGTCTGTCCTATGAGGCAGAAGCCAGCAACATGACGAGTGAGGAAATCGTCAGCCAGATTATCAACAAGGTGGAAGTGCCTTAAGGAACTCCCTCCAACCTCCTCCCAAATAGGGGAGGTTATTGAGATAAATTAAAAATGTTGGATTTTCACAATTATGTTGGAGACGACAGACATTCTTAAAAAAGTCAGGAAGATTGAGATCAAGACGCGCGGATTGAGCTCGAACATCTTTGCGGGACAGTATCATACCGCCTTTAAGGGGCGTGGTATGGCTTTCTCGGAAGTGCGCGAGTATCAGTTCGGCGACGATGTGCGCGATATCGACTGGAATGTGACAGCCCGTTTCCATCGCCCCTACGTGAAGGTTTTTGAAGAAGAGCGCGAACTGACGGTCATGCTGATGGTGGATGTCAGCGGCTCGTTGGATTTCGGAACCGTCCGGCAGACGAAGCGCGAGATGGTGACAGAGATTGCTGCGACATTGGCGTTCAGTGCCATTCAGAACAACGACAAGATTGGCGTCATCTTCTTTTCGGACAGGATAGAGAAATATATTCCACCTAAGAAAGGACGCAAGCACATTCTTTATATCATACGCGAGATGCTGAACTTCAAGCCAGAAAGCCGCCGCACGGAGATTGCACAGGCGGTGGAGTTTCTGATGCGGGTGATGAAACGTCGTTGCACGGCATTTCTGCTGAGCGACTTTTATGTGCGGAACGATTTCGAGAACGCACTGACTATTTGCAACCGGAAGCACGATGTGGTGGCGATACAGGTATATGACCTGCGGGCGAAGGAACTGCCGGATGTCGGATTGATGAAGGTTCGCGACGCGGAGACAGGACATGAGACGATTATCGACACCAGTTCGAAACGTTTACGCCGTCAGCACACGGCATATTGGTTGCGGCGCGACGACCAGCTGAAACAGACTTTCACCAAGAGCAGCGTGGACCATGTGTCTATCGCGACGAACGACGATTACGTGAAACACCTGATAAGGCTGTTTGAAATGAGGAGTTGAACGAATGGGAAATGTTATGAGACGATTAAAGATAATAATCATATTGCTGATGTGTCTTTCGGTGCATGCCCACTCTCAAGTGGTTGTGGAGCAGCGTCTTGACTCGATGGAAATGTTCATCGGCGAACAGGTCCATCTGACTTTGAGCGTAACGGCGAAAAGCGGTCAGCGAGTGGAATTTCCCGCCGTGAAGGCAGGAACCTATCTACTCGACGGGATAGAACTTCTTGAGGTTGCTGATGCCGATACGGTGAAACAAGATAACGGCATGCAAAAGATTTCCCGTAAATACACACTCACGTCTTTCGATGACACGCTCTACTATCTCCCGCCCGTGACGGTCAAGGTGGATGGGAAACCTTATCAAAGCAAGAGTCTGGCGCTGAAAGTGATAACAGTGGAGGTGGACACGCTGAAGAAGGATGAATTCTTTCCTGCGAAAGGCATCCAAGACAATCCGTTTATGTGGAGCGACTGGACGCCGATTATCTGGCAGATACTCTTGGTCATACTACTGAGTGCAGTCGGCTACTACTTATATAAACGCTTGCGTAGCAATAAGCCGATTATCAAGCGTATCAAAGTCGTGAAGAAAATGCTGCCCCATCAGAAAGCCCTGAAGGAGATAGAGCGCATCAAGTCGGAGAAGATGACGTCGTCCGAAGACCAGAAGGCTTATTACACGCAGCTGACCGATACGCTTCGCACCTATTTGCAGGACCGTTTTGGCATCAATGCGATGGAAATGACCAGTGGTGAAATCATTGACCGCTTGCGACAGGAAGAGGACAAGGAGAAACTGGGTGAGTTGCGGGAGTTGTTCGAGACTGCCGACCTCGTGAAGTTTGCCAAGTATTCAGCGCTTATCAACGAAAACGACCGCAACCTTACGACGGTGGTCGCATTCATCAATGATACGAAAATGGAAGATATGCCGACGGAAGAGAAAATCGTTCCGAAATTTACAGAGGAGGAAAAGCGCAACAATCTGTCGCATAAGGTGCTGCTCTCCCTGATTGCCGTTGTCGCACTTTGTGCAGCACTGCTCTTCGCATACATCATCTGGCAAGTAGTCTTGTTAATCGGATAAAGGGAGGTGGCTATGGAATTCGTAAATAAAGAATATCTGCTGTTGCTCCTGTTGCTGATACCTTATCTGATATGGTATTTCCGATACAGAAAGAAGAGTGAGCCGGCGATGCGCATGAGCGACACCTTTGCCTATAAGAATGTGGTAAAGAGTTGGCGCATGCGGTTGCTGCACGTTCCGATGTTGCTGCGTCTGCTCTCTTTTGTACTGATAGTCTTGGCGCTTGCGCGTCCCCAGACTCATAATTCCTGGGGCAACAGGACGGTAGAAGGAATCGACATCATGCTGGCAATGGACGTCTCGACCAGTATGCTTGCCGAAGATTTAAGCCCCAATCGCATGGAAGCGGCAAAGGCTGTGGCTGCAGAATTCATCTCCGGACGACCGGATGACAATATCGGACTGACGATTTTCGCTGGCGAAGCCTTCACACAATGTCCCATGACTGCCGACCATCAGTCGTTGCTCAACCTTCTGCAGAATGTGCGGACGGATATCGCTGCCCGCGGACTTATTGAAGACGGAACAGCAGTCGGAATGGGTTTGGCTAATGCCGTCAGCAGGTTGGATAAAAGTAAAGCCAAGAGCAAGGTTGTCATCCTCTTGACCGATGGTAGTAATAACCGGGGAGATATTTCGCCACTGACAGCAGCGAAAATAGCAAAGAGTTATGGGATACGTGTCTATACGATTGGTGTAGGAACCAACAAGGTGGCGCGCTATCCGATGACTGTCGGCGGGTCGGTTCAATATGTGAACGTTCCGGTGGAAATCGATACAAAAACCTTGGAGGATATTGCTTCTGTTACGAACGGACATTTCTACAGGGCGACGAATACCGGAGAACTGAAACAAATATATAAAGATATAGACAAACTGGAGAAGACCAAGATGGATGTCAAGAAATTCAGCAAGCATTATGATAACTTCCAGCCGTTCGTGCTGGCAGCTTTGATTGCCTTGCTGCTGGAGATTCTGCTCAGAACGACCATCCTGCGCCGCATCCCATAAGATAGAAGAAAGTAGAATATGTTCAGATTTGAGAACCCTATATTTTTCTGGTTGCTACTGGTAATTCCCTTACTGGTGTTTGTGCGCTATGCCCACATCCAGCATAGGAAGAAGAAGTTGCGCAGATTCGGTGACATGAACTTGCTGAATGAAATGATGGAAGATGTTTCCAGGTATCGTCCATCCGTGAAGTTCTGGTTGCTGATGGCTGTACTCGTACTTCTGATTATCATGCTGGCACGTCCGCAGATGGGCTCGAAAATCAGTCGGGAAAAACGACAGGGCATAGAAGTGATTATAGCAATGGACATCAGCAACTCGATGTTGGCTAAAGATGTGGTGCCCTCACGTCTGGAAAAGAGCAAGCTGTTGGTGGAAAACTTAGTGGACCATTTTACGAACGATAAAGTCGGACTGATAGTCTATGCAGGCGATGCTTTTATCCAACTCCCCATCACGAGCGACTATGTGTCGGCAAAAATGTTCTTGCAGAATATCACCCCCTCGTTAATAGCAACGCAAGGAACCGATATCGGCGAAGCTATTCGGCTGGCGATGAATTCGTTCACGCAGGATGAGAAAGCGGGAAAGGCAATCGTCGTGATTACAGACGGCGAGGACCATGAGGGAGGCGCACTCGAAGCGGCTAAAGAAGCAAAGAAATGCGGTTTCAAAGTGTTTATTCTGGGAGTCGGAACATCTGCTGGAGCACCGATAGAAATAAGTGAGGGGAGCGGTTATCTGACCGATAATGCCGGTGAAACCGTGATGACCCGCCTGAATGAAAATATGTGTAAGGAAATAGCAGAGGCAGGGAGTGGCACCTATATCCATGTGGATAATACAAGCATCGCTCAGGAACGGCTTGACGATGAGATTGCCAAGATGCAGAAAGGCGAACTGACCAGCGTGATATACAGCGAATATGATGAGCAGTTCCAGGCTGTGGGCATCATTGCACTGCTCCTGCTGATACTGGAGATATGTATTTTGGAACGGAAAAATCCTATGCTGAAAAATGTCAGACTATTTAAAAAGGAGATAAAAAAATGAGACGATATATTCTGTTTCTACTGATGATGGGAGCGGTGACACTCCATGCGCAGACCGACCGGCAGCACATCCGGCTCGGGAATAAGCAATATCGTAAAGGAAACTACGATAAGGCAGAAGTGGAATACAGCAAAGCGTTGGAGAAAAACAAACGCAACAGTCAGGCACTCTACAATTTAGGGTGTGTGATGCTGCAGAAAGAAGGTGAAGAGAGAAATGACTCCGTGGCAATATCCAGGTTCTTGGATGCCGCAAAGGCAGAAAAAGACAAGATAAGACGTGCCAAGTCGTATCACAATATCGGAGTCGTCTTTCAGGCTCACGAAGATTATGGGCAGGCGATAGAGGCATATAAGGAATCTTTGCGTTGTAACCCCAGAGACAATCAGACGCGCTACAACCTTGCCCTGTGTCAGAAACTTCTGAAAAAACAAGGTGGCGGAGGAAAAAATAATCAGAAAGAGCAAAAGCAGAAACAAGATAAGAAGCAAGACGAAAAGAATAATGAACAGCAAAAACAGAAAA
>Ga0256404_1013634_pt1 | contig 10232 bp, 7 predicted proteins | sample RumenRJG_01DNA_FD_185990 | JGI IMG/M metagenome (GOLD analysis project Ga0256404, IMG submission 185990) | Bovine rumen microbial communities from Lethbridge, Alberta, Canada - RJG_01 | ecosystem: Host-associated > Mammals > Digestive system > Stomach > Rumen | place: Canada: Alberta | collected...
TCTTTTCATCCTTAATGAGTTTCTCTAACTTATCAAGAATATTCTCTGAACTTCCATCCAGATATTTATCTATATCACTAAGGAAATCCAAAAACTGTAATGTATATACATTTTCTTCTGTAACTTCAGCCTTAGGCTTTCGAATGATAAATTTCTGTCCCTTAATGTCAATCTCTCTTACCTTGGCACTAGCCTCATTCGTAACAATTTCCTGCACATAAGGCACCTGTAATGAAAGACCTATCTGATTAGCAAAAGAATAACCCGAATAGTATCCCTGTACCTTTCCTCTTCGATTAATAAACTTACTTCTAGCAACAACACTAGCAGATATCGGAGTTAAACCCTTCAGCTTCATTTTCCCCGGCAAATAATAAACCCCTGCCTCATATCTGCAAAGTTTTCCGGAATCACATAATTCCTTCAGCTTTGGACGAAGAGAATTTCCCACCATATCTATATCAATATCCGCAGTGAAGATTGGTTCATATGGTTTAAAATTTTCAATCAAATATCCATATAACATAAATATACCTCCTGCACAACACTTTTTTACCACATTGGTACATTTCTGTTACAGTTATAATAACACCTTTTAACCGTCGAGGTCAATATGTGTTATGAAGATATCTACAGATATAGATTCCTCATATAGCAAAATAACTTCTGGTCCACTGGACCAGAAGTCACTATTTCCTCCATATTGATTAATACTACCTATCTATCATTTATTATATGTCTAACTTTTTACAATATCAAACATAGTTTTGACAATTTGCGGCCACATGTCCATATTTTGTCAGGCGCCAAACCTGTTCATGTACAGAACGAGACAGTCATTCTACACACATTGTTATTACGGTAAGAATTGATTCTCATCTCGAAGCTCAAACATATAAGAATAAGATGTAACAATGTAATTCCTTTCATAATCGAGCATTTCCATAGATCTTCTCTGACACTCCGTAAGCCCTCTCTCCTTTATTTCGTCTAACGCTTTATCTCCTCGTACGATAGTACTATATAGTATTTCGTGAAAAGGTTGGGGTAATAAACCTCTATGTAGTGAATGGTGGATTTTTTTACGAACAGACAAGAGATATACTAATCTATTCTTAAATAGCATTAAATTATCAGTGGTAAATTAGTGGTAAAACGCGTTCCGATTATATAAAGCAAGAAGACTCTAACGATGATATTATTATATCATCGTTAGAGTCTTCTCATTAATCTAAGATATATACTCATCCTTGCCCTTGAATAATTTTCCAAAAGCTAGGTTATCATTCTTAACAGGTTTAAGCTTTATCCTTGTATCATCTTCTTGCCACTCATCAATAAGATATGTCTTGTAAATTTTATCTGCCAGATTAGACTGAGATGCAACTACAATTCCTTCCTGCATGAGATTATACATAGCCAGCAAAAGCAACGACATTGTTGTTAATCTCTGTTGCCCATCTATCACCAAGAATTCATTATATTCCCCATCACTGTGAACGGAAACAACACTACCAAAAAAGTGGCTCTTTCGTTCCTTCTTGATAATCTTAACCAAATCATCATATAACTGTTTGCAATTTTCTATTTTCCAATCATAGTTTCTCTGATACACAGGAATAATAAAACGCTTATCAGATCCCTGCATATATGAAACCAGCTTTGCCTCTGTACCCTTCATAATATAACCTCACTATTTTGCACTAATACAGGATATTTTGTATTGAGTTTTCCTGTTATTCTGTAAGTTCAATTACTATTCTTGAAATGGACGTTTTATAATTACTCCATTATTTCCATCCATATCAAAGCCCAAAGTAATGTTTATATAAACATCTATACTTTTACGTTCATCTTTAAAAAAGTTTCTTAGTTCTTCTTTTTCGAAATCAAGCGTAATTCCCTGTGTCGGAGCATATTTATATAAACCAGTTTCTGCGTCTACATCAAAATCATACTCATCAAGTTCTGGAGAAGATATATCAACAGTAATCTCATTAAGTTTGATATATAATGCATCCTTTTTTAATGCCACTCCGTCATTACCACCAGACACAAATTTGCATTCCATTGAATTCAAGAATTCCGAATGTTTATCGTAAGACCTATAATCAGTCGCTTCAAACGGATATTGCGAACCCATTAGTATTTCATAATTGTTATCGTTCAAATACTCCCTGAGTTCCTGATCCGATTCAAATCTTGTGTTTCGATCTAAAACTGATATATTGTACCTTTTTGATAATTCATGAATAATCCATGTTACTACACTGGAAACAACATACTCCGAATAACCACCTCTATAATCTTCACCAATTCCCCTGGTAAAATCTAATACTCTAAACACATGAACTTTTTCATATGTATAGATAACGCCATTACATTCTGTAGAGAACGAATTAAATGCATTGAATTTGTCTTCAATATCTTGTTTCAAATCTCGAATTATCTTATCTCTCACATTTTCAGAATCATACGCTTTTTGTGTTTTAGCAGCCTCTGCAATTGTATGCTCTTTATATTTCTTTTTCATTATGCTTGAAAAAGAATAAAGCATTTCTTCCGACTTTTTCGTTGCATCTTCCTCAGAAAGAGATTCTTTTGAGAAAATCGTATGCATTTCAGAAAAACGCTTTTTTAGTAATTCATAATTAGAATCAGACAAATACTTATAATAAGTCTGAGTATTTAGCAACTGGTCGGCAAGTCCTTGGTAAAAAGAAAATCTTTCCAATAAAAGAACTACGTATAAAAAATAGTCTCTTACGACACCTTCAATAATCATCGATTTGCAATTTGAATGAATTGGAAACCGTTCATAATGCTGCAAATAATCCTCCATTTCATTTTCTGTTTTCTCGTTCAAAATATTCTTTGACTCTGTCATGCAATAATAAAAATGAGAAATTGCAGATACAACCTCATCACATAAAAGAAGTTCCTTTATACTTTCCTGAAGATTTTCTTCAATGCAACTAGAATTCTCTCTGAACGCCAAATAATACATAAAACAATGAATTGACATAATTTTAAACGCAAAAGCGTAGGTATCAATTTTATAAATGTTTTTTATGCCTTCAAGAAAAACACCTTCTCTTATAAATCGCAATTGTCCGTTTAGCAAAAAACCATAAACAACATTAAAGTCTCTTGAAGCAAGCGATTTGCAATAAAAATCTTTAGTCTTATCCGGTAAACCATAAGCATAATAGCCATACCTATCAGCTACTGTGTTTTGCCAATATTTTGTTGTTATAAGATTTCCTTTTTTATACTGTCGATCTATATACCCTCCAAGAGTTCTTCCAATACTGTTTATCGTTCTTACATCAAATGATTCTCTTTCTTCAGAATATCCAATCCATGAGGCCACCCTAATAACAGATTCAGAAAAGTGTTCATATCTAAACCCCATATTTTCTACTTGCTCGGCATCTAATAAATCAAACGCGCGAAACCATTCACGATCCACTCTAGTTATTAATTCTATGGGCTTTTCTACTTCAATTGCGACTTCGTTGTTTGAGTTTATCCATAACCAAATATTCTCATAAAAGTCCTGTATAAACTTAATGCCATTAATCCTGCACTTATCAGATTCGTGAGCTAAAAGAAATGAAGCAAATTCTTCACTCAAATCGTTTACCTGGTCTATATCTTTATACTTTGACAAAACCACTTCAATTAGCTTAAAGTATATTTTCCAATATCTTTCAAACTCATCTTCTGTTTGCAAAACAGCCACATTTTTCCAATCATAGATAAGATTTTTTCCAAGTCCATAACAATCCTTTTTGATTTCAATTTGATTGTAAACATATGATTCAATTTCTTCTAAAGCCTGATGACGCCCTTTAAATATTTCATATATTTCAAAAACAGATATTAGAATCAGTATCATCGATGCCAAAAACAATGCAATTACAACATTATATGCCGAAAAGATATGCATAAAAACATTGCATACTAAACCGACAAACTCTATACAAATCACTCTTTTCTGCTTTAAGATACATGGACGAATTTCCAGATAATACATACTTAAAGGGATCCCCATATACGAATCCGAAATACTGCCCGATAATAAAGCTATTATTGTAATTGTTAAAGTAGTAATTGCAGCTTGAATCTGAAGCAATGTCAATGATAAACCATTAATATTATTGACATAAACGAACACTACGCCTTTTGATACCAAACAATCAGATATTATCCCCTCTACAATAATCGAAATAATCATTATGATTGCAGATATTTCTACAGCTCTTGTCTTTCTTTTACATGTATTCCAACCCATTAATCATTCTCCAGATTCTTTATTTCACCGGCTTCGCATAAATATCTTCTACATATGTTTCCGGTGTTGCCTCATCAATTACCCCAGACTTCGGATCATAGATAAATGACTTCTTCAAGCGTTCGTATAATACTGAGCCAACAGTATCCATAACCTGTTTCATCATTTCAGGATCGCCAAACAGTCTTCTGAAGAACTCATCATTCTGCTCATATCTCTCTGCAGCCATAGTCGGGAAATCTTTTTCGAACAACAACATAAATGTAGCTCTGTCATTATTCTTTGCATAACTCTGCCATTTTTCCTGATTAGCATAGTCGTTTTCCATCTGAACAAGCACCTTATCCATTTCTGTAAAGGCCGTTCCAAATCTCTCATTAATCTTATCTATGATAACTGTAAGAGGATCCTTTTTAGGTTCCCTATGTCCAGCATCACCGGAAATTGGAACATAACCACCATCGGCTCCTTCTAATTCTATAGAACCCTCAAAATCCTTTTCGAGTTTATAGTACTCAAGGAGAATCTTATCATCTACGCTTACCTTTTCGCCCAGTTGTCCCTTCGGCAGCATCGTGTACAAGAATTTTGAGTACACACTAAACTTGTGAATGTCTCTATCAAATAATCTACAAACCTGAGTGATATATGCATACACACGGTTAAACATCGCAAGCGTAGACTTAAATAGATTCTGTCGTTCTACTTCTAAAGATACATAACGGTCTACCGCAGGGCGCAATTGTCCCTGAAGTTTACCTAAATCACCCGCTGACTGTGCCTGATTTGAATAAAAGATATCCGCAAACTTTTCTATCTCGCTTGTCTGATATACACGGAATTCATCCAATGTGTTTTTCATATCATAGACAACATTTGGATCTGTTTCTTCAAGAAGAACGGTCTCCTCATAAAACGGCTCAAAGGACGCCTTAATATCCTCAGCAGAATTTACAAAATCAAGAACAAACGTATCTAGCTTTCCTCTCGCTGTTCTGTTTAATCTGGATAACGTCTGAACTGCTTTTACACCGGATAATTTTTTATCTACAAACATTGTATGAAGCAGTGGTTCATCAAATCCCGTCTGATATTTTTCCGCTACCACAAGGATTCCATAATCATCTGTATGGAAAGCCTCCTGAAGTGCCTTTTCCTTGATGCTCTGACCATTCTTATCCTTGTTCATTCCTTCCTCAGTATAAGAAACACCATCATCTGTTACCTCACCAGAGAAAGCCACAAGCACATCGAGATCATATCCCTTTTCTTCAATTTGGCGTTTGAACTCCTGTACATAGCGCACAGCATGAAGACGTGAAGGTGTAACCACCATTGCTTTTGCTTTTCCACCCATTTTATGTCTTGTGATATTCATAAAATGATAAAGCATAATGGCGGTCTTCTGTGAAATATTATGAGGATGCAAAGTCTCATAATTAAGAATAGCCTTGGATCCTTGTGTAGTATCAAGTTCCGGATCATCGTCGATAATCTTGGTAATCTTGTAATACATCTTATAGGTCATATAATTCTGCAGAACATCCAAAATAAAATGCTCTTCAATAGCCTGTCTCATAGAATAGATATGGAACGGATGATATACACCTTCCGAATCCTTTGTTCCAAACATCTGAAGAGTCTTTCCCTTTGGTGTTGCTGTAAATGCAAAGAATGAAAGATTCTCATGAATTCCCTGTGCAGCAAGTTCATCTAAAAGACGGTCTTCATCATCCTTGCGATTCTTTTCATCTTCCTCCTCCATCTCAGCATATTCTTTTAAGATTTCCTCTGTATCAGCGAGGGCTCTCTTTAATTTTCTAGCTGCATCTCCAGTCTGTGAAGAATGTGCTTCATCAACAATAATGGCAAATCTCTTATTTGCAGAATTAACCTCTTTATAAATTACCGGGAACTTTTGTAAGGTAGTAATAATGATTCCCGCGCCACTCTCAATAGCATCTTTCAGCTGCTGAGAGTTTTTATCTATTTTCTGAACAACGCCTTCTACATGATCAAACTGATATACAGTCGACTGTAACTGACTATCAAGGACACGACGATCCGTTACAATGATGACAGACTGAAAAATCTTCTCATCCATATCGTTGTGTAATCCTGCCAATCTATGGGCCAACCAAGCAATAGAATTGGATTTTCCTGAACCTGCACTATGCTGAATCAAATAATTCTTTCCGGAACCGTTTTCTTTAACATCTGCAAGAAGTTTTGTCACCACATCAAGCTGATGATATCTTGGAAAAATCATTCTTTCCGACTTCAGATTTCCCTTATCATCAAATTCCTGCTGCAAATGCATATACTTCTGAAGTATCTCTAAAAGTCTGTCCTTACAAAGAACATTCTCCCAAAGATAGGCAGTATCATATCCATTTTCATTATTGGGATTTCCTTTGCCACCAACGTTACCGGCACCAGCACTTCCCTGGTTAAAAGGTAAGAAATAAGTGTGTGGTCCCTCCAAACGTGTTGTCATATACACATTGGTAAGGTCCACAGCGAAATGAACCAATACTCGTTCCTTAAAAGCAAAGATTGTATCTTTGCTAGCTCGGTCAAACTTGTACTGATTGATGGCATTAGTGGTACTCTGCCCAGTGAACTGACATTTCAATTCCATAGACACAACCGGAATGCCATTTATGAAAAGCACGATATCAATGCTGTTCTCATTCTTTATGGAGTAATGGAGCTGTCTGGTACAATGTAGAATATTTGCCTCATACTGCACTTTACTGGTCTCATTTAATGATGTTTCCGGCTTCCAAAACACCGCACGAAACTTAATCCCCCTATCGGTAAAGCCATGACGAAGCACATTAAGAAGACTAGTCTGTTTTACCTCTCGAGAAAACCGTTCAATGATTTGCTTTTCCGCCATAGCATCATAGATTTTTACAAATCTTTCCCACTGCTTTGGCTGAGAATTCTTAATAAATTCTATAAAGGTTCCTTCGTCTAAGCCACTTACTCTGTTAAATGTAGCCGGGTTCCCCTTTTTATATCCGCCGTGATGAATCAGATAATCTTCTATATCTTCTTCAAATCGGCGTTCTTTTACATCAAAGTCTGACATAATCCCTCTCCTTTTTCATAATTAATCTGATATTGAAAATAAATGTCGTTTAAAATCAATTGATATTGAGTGTCCCATAAATTCTTTCAATGGAATAATCACCGAATAATCTTCTATCTGTCCTATATTTATTACATACGACACATCAACAACTGATTTTTCAAAACAAACAACACCTTGTTCTTCCATCGCTTCATCAATTTCTTTGCTTATCGGATGCTGTACACACAACCTAAACTCTTGTTGATTACTATATCCCTTTCGTTTTACAAATACAGGATTTAGAAGTTCTGATTGATTTTCCAAATTTAAATACATTTGCTGAAGATTTCGAATATCATTTTCATCCATATAATGAATGCTATCGAGCCAGAATTGAATCTTTTGACTATTACAAGCATCCTCAAACTGTTTTATAAATTCAGCTGTATCCAATATTATCATTACAGAATCTGCATCTTTAAATTGAGTTAATACTTCTTGTGACTTCTTAGATAATAAATATCTGTACGCTTTTTCTCCAACCTTTTCCACTTCTTCATCAACATATTGAAAAAAAGACTTTATAAGAAGATTTCCCATAACTATCCGAGGATTTAGTATTTTAGATTGTTGCATGTCTTTTGGTAGGATTGGCTTAAACCAGTCACCATAAATTGCACCATCATAAATATCACCGCGTTCTTTATCGCACTCCATTTTTTGATAATACAAGTTTGATCGCAAAAACAGATTACCTTTTTGTAAATCCTCCAAGTATTCTTTTTTATCTACCCTTACTAACGGATGTATATTCAAATTCTTTCCTCTCTTTTATAGCCCTGAAATATTTAACTAATATTTTCATTCGCACTAACAAATTCTTCTAAAGCTTTAATCTCTCTGGTTAATAAAGATTCTATTTCATACTTTTTACCTAAAATAGTATTCTGAAGCTCAATATGTTCACTACCGTTATAATTATAAATATCAAAAAAAGTGATTCTAAGCGAAATATATGATTTATATCGATTCATTATTTGATAATAACGTTCCAATCTTGAAGCATCTATAGCACCTGTTGTGGCGAAATCCAGTATTTTGCTATGTTCAACAAATGGCATATTTTTCAAATTCATTGTAACTAGGCTATCCACATCTGTTTTATCAAAATCTACTTTAGGTACGATATAAGTATCCAAGACTTTCTGATCGTTTACTAGTGTCAAAGTATCTTTGCATTGTTTATAAGTATAAAGCAAGAGAATGCTCGCAGCTTGTTTTGCATTCTCATCGTTTATAATCTGTCTCTTATCGACAATAATGAAGGTAACAAAGTACAGTACAATTACAACAAATGCATTTAAAACAGCGCCAAATAAATCATAATTTAAAGCAGTTACATGTAGCCCCATAAAAGAAGGAATATCCAAGTAATCTAATAGGATAAATATCATAAGTGGAAAAATACCTACAAGTAGCATCACTCGATAAACTTTCTTCCTCATTATGACTATACCTCCTTTTTTCCAGTAACCACCTCATAGATTAGTGATTTCTTATAATCCAAAAGTTTAGTAATAGTCTCTTGTTTTTTTTCAATGGTATTATCAATCACTTTACATTTCTCATCTAAATAACACACTGTGTCGTTCTGATAATCCATCTCAGGAATATTTATTTCAATATTCCCAAGCAAATCCTGATTCATATTGCTTATATTTGATCCCTGACTATTCTTCTCAAGCAATTTGCGAAAATCCGGACTACGAAAATAATACAGTAAGTATTTACTATTTATTATGTCTCTTCTCATATTTCTATATCGAATAGCAAAGCCTGTATATGTCAACTTAAAGTCAATTGCATCTACCATTACCGCACGGCCTACTAACTCCTTACTTCCATTTGATCTAACAAAAATAATATCACCGCTTTCTAGCATCAATTCTTCGGATATGACCTTCTCATCGACTGTGATTGTTGAAAACATTGTCTTATTATCTAATACAAAATAATCTTTAAAATCTCCAACGCCAAGAAACATAATTTTTTCACCATCATCAGCATTAGAAAAATTTAGTCCATTCTTCATTTTCCCCAAATAACTCAGGTGACATGTAACTCTGGTATTTACATTTGTTTTTTCATTTATTATTGATAATTTGTATTCCTTCTGTTTCTCGATAATCTCCTGCTGTTTTTCAATGATGGCGTCTATCTTGGCACATTTTTTATCCAAATAATTTGCAATACGAGCTTGTTCTGACTCAGGAATATTTGGTATCGGTAATGACAACATGTCCTTTGCATTCAAAGCACTCCTAACACCATCTCCGCCCAAGTGATTAAATACTTCATGATAATACATGGACATAAACCAGTAATATGGATATCTATTATCATCACGATTGTTTGAAAAAACAATATATGCCGGAGAGACTAAGCCAGTATACGGTGAAAGGCCAACTCTACTAGTATTCACATTTTCCAAATCAATCATTTTGAATACCAGATTATTTTTTCTAAGAATCTGATATCCTTCAAATTTTTCTGGCTGTAGGCCCTCAGAATCTTCTTTACTTCTTTTAATGACACCATTAAGAGTAAGCGCCAAACGCTCATACTTATCAACATCATCACCAACAATTTCTTTTTTATTATTAAACAAACGCCTCGCCTGCGTTAATTTCCAATCCTTCGGTATCGCCCCAATCCATTCGATACCACTATCTTTCATCTCTCTCATTTAGAGTAATATTCCTTTTCTTTTATTTACGTTCATCTTTTAAATGTTCTTCCAACTCCATGAATCGATCAAAATCACTTTGGAATAATCGATCCTGAATCACTCTATAT
>Ga0256404_1013635_pt1 | contig 10232 bp, 3 predicted proteins | sample RumenRJG_01DNA_FD_185990 | JGI IMG/M metagenome (GOLD analysis project Ga0256404, IMG submission 185990) | Bovine rumen microbial communities from Lethbridge, Alberta, Canada - RJG_01 | ecosystem: Host-associated > Mammals > Digestive system > Stomach > Rumen | place: Canada: Alberta | collected...
AGTGAAGAGCAAAAACAAGCGTATGAAGAACTTGTAGTTGCCCGACTGAATAGATTATAGACATTAATTCGAGTATGATTTTCATACTCTACCCAAGTATGATAGTTAAAGATGCTCAAAGGCACTCATTTTTATGCGGATAGATAGGAATACCTGAAATAAATAGAGTACCTTCTGCATCGCAGAACCACATTTCCACTACATCACCCGTTGCGACTGTGGTCATCCATGAACCACAAAAACAATTTTGAAACCACAGCCGCTTCAGTCAGCAAGGGGGGGTGTTCGCCTATCTGTTCCTCCGTTTGTCTTGGTATCATCTCCAATGCTTCTTCACATCTTCTTGTTTCAAGCACTGGCTCACCATTATAATGGTGAGTATCTGTCTTGTCTCTGTTTTTCTGACTTGTATCATGGCTATCAACAATGTCAGGATGCATCAGATGTACAATACTATTCTTATTCACTCAGGAATATAAAACAAAGAGGTTGCCTATGACATCAAATAAAGGTAAAGTTCAGATCATCCACAGTTGATGGTAAGGAGTGAGGTCTCTATTTCCAGATGAATGTGATGCAGAGTCTGAGGGCATTGTCATAAACGGCAATCGCTCAAACCTCATGCTTGGCATTCAGGAACGTCTGGCATGGGACGTGGCACGTCTGGAAAAGGTGGTCAGCATTTTGGAAAATGATTTTGGGATTGTTGTAGATTGAGATTTGTTTAGCAAATCTCTCCGTCTCTTTCTAAGAGACGGATATTTGAGTACAAAGGTACTCATTTTTAACAAAATCCACCTATTTCTATTAGAAAACGAGCTTTTGGGTTGTCATTTTTATACTTTGTTTAGCAAAACGCCATGCAAAACAATCGGAAATAGAGGAATATCAATGACTTTTTGATTCTCTACGTCTCTTAGAAAGAGACGAATGATTTTTCTCGACAAAGACCCAGAAGCCGATAGGAAAAACATAATAAACCTCTCTCGTAGCGTAACAAAAGGTTTGGTCGCCTGTCGAGACACTATGATGGGAGTTTTTTAGGTGATAATGGCAAATGCGATCACTCGCTTTCATGCAAAATACTATGCAGCTCTCCTGAATGGGCAGTCGGCAAATGGTGACATAGGTTCACTCTCACAATCGCTGCTGAGCAGTACTGTTGACATCAATCCTCATCAGATTGATGCCGCTTTGTTTGCTTTTGCATCGCCTTTTTCTAAGGGGGTGGTTCTTGCCGATGAGGTGGGCTTGGGAAAAACCATCGAAGCTGGTTTGGTCGTTTGTCAGTATTGGGCAACAGGAAAGAGAAAAATCCTTATTGTATGTCCTGCCTCTCTGCGCAAACAGTGGGAAGCGGAATTGCTTGACAAGTTCGGAATCCCTAGTGAGATACTTGATACCAAGAACTTCAATGCTTATCGTCGCGAAGGAAAGAATCCGCTAAGTCCAAAGCGTGCCATTATATGCAGCTATAACTTTGTTGCCAAACATAAAGAGGACATTTTGCTTCACGGCTTCGACTTGGCAGTTATTGACGAAGCCCATAAGATGCGCAATGTCTATCGTTCTTCTGCACGTACATCAGCTGAAGTACGTGATGCTTTGACTGGTGTAAAGAAGCTATTGCTTACAGCCACACCGTTCCAAAACTCTTTGATGGAGTTATATGGTCTTACAAGTATCATTGACGACCGTCTGTTTGGTAGTGAAAAGAGTTTCCGAAGACAATATGGCAAAGGAGAGAACCTGAAAGAACTACGTCAACGTATTGAAAAACTATATACTCGTACATTGCGACGCGATGTGAAGGAGTATATCAATTACACCCATCGTCTTCCACTTACACAAAAGTTTAATGCTACCGACGAGGAGCAACAGCTTTATCAAGCCGTCAGTGATTTCCTGCGTAGGGATGACATCTATAGCGTTCCTGCTGCACAAAAGAAACTCACTACTATGATTGTGCGCAAGATTCTTGCTTCCTCTACTTACGCACTCATCTATACCCTTACTCATATCAAGGAGCGTCTTCAGCGAATGCTTGAAAGTCAAAAGCAGGAATGTCTTGACATAGAAGACCTTGTTGATGACGATGATTGGTACTCTTATGAAGACGAGGTGGCTGATGCTGAATGTGAAGAAGATGAGCTGTTTGATCGTGATGAAATAGATATTCCCCGTTTGAAGGAGGAAATCAAAACCATTGAGGGCTTCATTGAAAAAGCAAAATCGATTAAGTGCGAATCAAAGTCACAGGCTTTGCTTGTAGCACTGGAAGAATCGTTTGTTAAACTTCAAGAGCAAGGGGCAGAGAGGAAAGCACTTATCTTTACGGAATCAACAAAGACTCAGGCTTTTCTGCGCGAGTTTCTTGAAGCCAATGGCTATGCCGACCGTGTGGTGTTGTTCAACGGTAAGGCAAGTGAACCGCAGACAAACGAGATATACAAACGTTGGTGTCAGGAGCATCCAGACAAGGTGAGCGGCATCAAGGCTGCTGACCGAAGGGCTGCTGCTGTGGATTATTTTCAGCATAAAGCCGACATCATGATTGCGACGGAAGCTGCCGCTGAAGGTCTGAACCTGCAATTTTGCTCATTGGTTATCAACTACGACCTAGCATGGAACCCGCAACGCATAGAGCAGCGTATTGGTCGTTGTCACCGCTATGGGCAGAAATACGATGTTGTTGTGGTCAATTTTCTCAATATGCGCAACTATGCTGATGTGCGTGTGTTCCAATTACTCTCTACCAAGTTTAAGCTTTTTGACGATGTGTTTGGTGCCAGCGATGAAATATTGGGACAGGCAGACAGCATTGACATTGAATCACGCATCTGGGAGATTTATCAGCAGTGTCGTAGTGAGGAAGAGATTAATCAAGCTTTCGAGCAACTGCAAAACGAGATGCAGGAGCAGATTGACGAACGCATGACGGAAGTACGTTCACAGGTACTGGAGAACTTCGACATCAATGTGCAGGAGCATCTTCGTATGACACGTGATAACACCACAGGATTTCTCAATCGTTATGAGCATGTTTTCTGGGAATTGACGAAATACATTCTCAGCAAGGAGGCTGTTTTCAATGATAAAAACCACACCTTTGTTCTTCGTGTTCCTGTTGCGGGACAACGAACTGGTAAATACGCTATGCTTCAGCAGACAGATGATGCCACACCTTACCGTCTGAGTCATCCATTAGCCCAGTATGTCATTAATTCCGCATTATCATTGTCTCTTGAAGATGCAGAAGTAGAATTCGACCAAAACGCACTTTCTATCAATGCCGACCTTCCCGATTATTTTCAAGGACAGAGCGGTGTGCTCATTCTTTCTTCGTTGGCAGTGTCTGCCCTGGCAGAAGAACAGTATATGCTCTTCAATGCCATAACTGATGACGGTAGAATTGTTTCACAGGAGGATTGTGAGAAACTTTTCCTCAACGGAGGAAAGGAAATTCCATGTGAACAAGTTGAAGAACAAATTCGCCTACGGTTGCAGAAGGATGTGCTTCAACACAGTGCTGCAAAACTAAAAGAGCTTGACAGCCGCAATCTCTCTTTCTTCAAAGTTGAAGAAAACCGCATTTATCAGTGGGAGCATGATGTCATTGACGGAATAGAAGCAGAGCTTTCAACCATCAAGAAGCAGATACTGCAAACGGAAAGGGAGGCCCGTAATGCAGAATCGGTTGCAGAGAAACTAACTTTGGAAAAGAAAGTTGACGAGCTGAAACGTAAAAAACGACGCCTGCGAAATGAACTTGATGATCGAGAGGATGAAGTAAGCGAACAGCGTAAAGCAATGATTACAGAGTTAGAACAACGCATGGTGAAACAAACGGAACAACAGAATCTGTTTGTTATTCGCTGGAAAGTAAAAGAGAATTAAAGAATAATATGAGATATGGCACAGAATTATTACGAGAGTTTCAAGAAGAAACTGGAAGAAATCTTCATGATGGATCATGCCGAGCTGGATTTCGGCATCTACCGCATTATGAATCAGAAGCGTACAGACATCCAACGTTTTCTCGATTTTGAACTGCTCCCTCAGGTAAAGCAAGTGCTTGAAGGCAACAATGGAGGCGATGCAGACAAGGCTAAGAAACGTATGGCTGAGATTGCTGCCTCCGTGGGTGGCAATGTCGAGGTGTTGCCTAAAGGCACTCCTATGCGCGATGAATACGACAAGTTGGAAGCCCAATTGGCGCAGTCTGCCGATACTGAGTCCATGCAGGCAGAAGTGTTCAGCCATCTTGTTACTTTCTTCTCACGCTATTACGATGGTGGCGATTTTCTATCAAAACGTCGTTACAAGGATAACACTTATGCCATACCTTACAACGGAGAGGAAGTGAAGCTGTACTGGGCTAACAGCGACCAGTACTACATCAAGACCTCTGAGTATTTCCGCAACTATACTTTTGTGTTGCCTACATCACGCAAGAAAGTACATTTTGTTCTGAAAAATGCCAGCACAGAGCAAAACAACAACAAGACGCAGAACAATATGGAGCGTCGCTTTGCGCTTTATCAGCCAGAGAACGCTGACGAGGCCATCGTAGAAGAAACTGCCGAAGGTGAACTGAACATATATTTCACCTACGAACTGATGCCTAAGACAACAAAACAGAAGGACTTACTTGTAAAGGCATTGGAAGGTATCGTGCCAATGATTCCTGCTGACTTTGACGAGGTGCTTACAGCTAAATCACCCACAAAGGATAATCCCAATCGCTCATTGCTGGAGAAGCACTTGACGGACTATACCGCCAAGAACTCTTTCGATTACTTCATCCATAAAGACCTTGGTGGCTTCCTTCGACGTGAACTGGACTTCTACATCAAGAACGAGGTGCTGCATATCGACGATCTTGATGTGCAGCTAATTAACAGCCAGTTGACTATTGTTCGTGCCATCAAACAGGTGGGTGAGAAGGTTATCCGTATGTTGGCGCAGTTAGAGGACTTCCAAAAGAAACTGTGGTTGAAGAAAAAGTTTGTGGTGCAAAGCGACTATTGCATCACGCTCGACCGTGTACCTGAGAAACTCTATCCTGAGATTATTGCTAACGAAGCACAACGAAAGGAATGGGTACGTCTGTTTGCCATTGATGAGATTAAGGGTGACTTGACCACAGAAGGTTATAGCGAACCACTGACCATCGAGTTCTTAAAGCAGAACCCCTTCCTCGTTCTCGATACCGCTTTCTTCGATGCTAAGTTTAAGCATCAGTTAGTAAAGAGCATGGAGAATATTGATGAGCAGACAAATGGTTTGCTTATCAATAGTGAGAACTTCCAAGCGTTGGAATTGTTGCAGGAGAAATATGCAAAGAGTGTTAAATGTGTTTACATTGACCCTCCATACAACACTGGTAATGACGGCTTTGCTTATAAGGATCGATATCAGCATTCAAGTTGGTTGTCAATGATTTCAGATCGTATTTCATTAGGAAGATGCTTCGTTAATGATACTTCAAATTTTATTGCTTCAATTGACGAGGCTGAACAACCCTATTTGCGAGATGTCCTAGATAATGTTTTTGGCAAAGAAAACTATGTGGCAGATATGGTATGGGCTGCAGGGCGAAAGAATGACTCTCGCTTTATTTCAATTTCGCATGAGTATATGATAGTATATGCTTATAACAGACTATATTTGTCAGACCATAAAATTGAATGGAAACAGAAGAAAAAGGGTCTTAAAGAGATTTACAATACATATGAACGGTTGAGAAAGAAGCATGGTAATGACTATGACTCAATAACCAAAGGTATGAAAGAATGGTATAAGTCTTTGCCGGATTCTCACCCCTCAAAGGCTCATAAACATTATAATCATGCAGATGAAAAAGGTTTATATTTCCAAGACAACATCTCTTGGCCTGGTGGAGGAGGTCCACGATACGATGTAATTCATCCTGTAACAGGAAAACCAGTAGCGGTACCTTCACGTGGTTGGTTATTCCCAACGAAAGAGAGAATGCAAGAAATCCTTGATTTAGGACTTGTAGCTTTTGGTGAAGACGAGAAGTCTGTTCCGACATTAAAATCGTACTTAAAAGACAGAGAATTCCAAGCACCTTATAGCGTGTTCTATCAAGATGGTCGTGCAGCAACAAAACGTTTACGTGATGTAATGGGAAATCAAGATTTTGTTTTTCCTAAAGATGAAACGGTTATAGCAGACACAATATCTTTAAACAGTGGTAACGACGACCTATTCTTTGATTATTTTGCAGGTTCGGGAACAACCGCTCATGCTATTATTAATCTAAATAGAGAAGATAAAGGCTCTCGAAAGTATATGCTTTGTGAAATGGCAAATTACTTTAACAAAGTAACTCGCCCACGTATTGAAAAAATTGTCTATTCTTCAGACTGGCGCGATGGAAAGCCTATTTCTCGCAATGGCATCTCTCAAAGTTTCAAATACATCCGTTTGGAGCAGTATGAAGATACGCTGAACAATCTTGAAATCAAGAAGCAGCAGACGGATTGGCGCGATGATGAGTTCCATGAGAGTTATATGCTCAGCTATATGCTCGATACTGAGACTCGTGATTCGTTGCTGAACCTGAAGATGTTTGTAAATCCTTTCAATGTGTCACTAAAGACCACAAAGGACAATGAGTTAGTGCCTACAAAGGTGGACTTGGTGGAGACATTCAACTTCTTGATTGGATTAAACGTGGAAACAGAAGACTGGTTCGAGAATGACAATATCTGTGTTGTTCAAGGAAAGACTCATCGTAGCGGACTGAAGACACTCGTCATCTGGCGTAACTGTGAGGAGATAGACAACGAGAAACTATGTCGTTTCTTTGAACGCATGGATTTCCGCACACGAGATACAGAGTTTGACCTTATCTATGTGAATGGCGACAACACATTGCCTAACTTGCGCAGAGACGAGGATAACTGGAAAGTGGTGCTGACAGAAGAAGAGTTTGCAAAACGTATGTTTGAAGAGGCTTGATATGGCAAAGAAAAATACAAAAAGAACAGCACGCCTACAAGAAGCACTGGTTCTGCATAAATACATCCTGCATCTACTAGGGTGCAAAGATTTGGAGGCTTTGAGCCAAGACTTAAAAGATCCTGCACTTGAAGGTGTGGACGACGAAGGTACATCACGCATTTTCTATGCGCTGAAGATGCACATGTATGATTATAAAATCAAGGAAGAAAAGCTCTATGAGTATGACCGCAACATTGTGAAGCATACAAAAGAGATAAATGAACGACGAAAAGAAAAGATAACGTGGAAGTATTACCAGTACTTGGCTCTGCTCTTCACTGAAATTTATCTCGACCGCTTTTTCTCAGATAAGCAGCGTCTGCTTGATGACATCAATGAGTTTTTGACGCATGATTTCAACCTGCGCACGGAAACATGGCACGATATGCCGATGTTTACCGAGGATGACCTGAATAAAGTGGCGTTTTGGGCTGCAACAGGTTCGGGCAAAACGTTGATGATGCATGTAAACATCAAACAATATCTGCATTATGCAGAGAAACATCATGCCAAGAAGTTGAATCGAATCATGATTCTGACACCTAACGAGGGCTTGTCTAAACAACACATAGACGAACTGCAAAAGTCAAACTTTGATGCACTGCTTTTTTCAAAGCAAAATCGTGTCGGTTTCTTTACTGGACATATCATTGATGTGATTGACATCAACAAACTGGCAGAGCAAGATGGTGATAAGACAGTTGCTGTGGATAGCTTCGAAGGCAACAACTTGGTTCTTGTTGACGAAGGGCATAAAGGTTCGGGCGGTGAAGTATGGAAAAATTACCGAAATAAACTGACTCAGGAGGGGTTCTCGTTTGAATATTCTGCAACCTTTGGGCAGGCTATTGCTGCACAGACTGGCGCTAATCGCACTGCTTTGTTGGAGGAATATGGTAAAGCCACACTCTTTGACTATAGTTATCGCTATTTCTACAATGATGGCTATGGCAAAGACTACCGTATCATGAACATGGCAACAGTTGAGAACGAGGAGCTTCTGAATATGTACCTGACCGCCTATCTGTTGTGCCTTTATGAACAGACATTGGCTTTCGATAGTGATGCAAATATAAAGAATAAGTTTCTTATTGCTCGCCCGTTAGGTATTTTTGTGGGTAGTTCAGTAAATGCTGTACGTACAGAAAAGAAACGTAAGGTGAGTGATGTGGTGAAGATTCTTCTTTTCCTACAGGCTTTCACAGATAGACCATCGGAGTTTAGAGGTTACATCAAGCGACTACTCAACCCTAATGATGGTATCAAGAATCCACGTGGATATTCGTTGTTTGCCAATAATTTCTTATTGACAAAACAAGGATTGAAACTTGGTGAAGAAAATGCTTTTGCAGAACAAACATATTATAAGATAAAAGAAAGACTGTTCCACAGCAATGTACCCAATGCCCATCTGTATATAGATAAGCAAAAAGGTGGTGATGGCGAAATTGGTTTGCGCATTGGAAATGCCCCTTATTTCGGAGTTATAAATGTAGGTGACAGCGATACACTGATTAAACTGTGCGAGTCGAATGACTTGAGCTGTGAGACACGTGAGTTTGGCAACAATTCTCTGTTTTCACATATTAACGATAGCGACTCCACAATAAATATCCTTATTGGTTCAAAGAAGTTTAGTGAAGGATGGAGTAGCTGGCGTGTTAGTGCTATGGGACTGATGAACGTAGGACGTAGTGAAGGTTCGGAAATCATACAGCTCTTTGGTCGTGGTGTACGCCTAAAAGGCTACAAGTATTCTTTGAAACGAAGTACTGCTCTTGAGAGCAGCTATAATCCTGGCAATCTGCCAAAAGGATTACGAGAGATAGAAACACTGAATATCTTTGGTGTGAGGGCTGACTATATGGACACGTTCCGAAAATATCTGGAAGACGAAGGACTGCCTGCTAATGAAGAAGCATATACGGAAGTCAAGATTCCTACTGTCAACTTGCTTGGTGAGACAAAACTTAAAGTAGTTCGTCTGAAAGAAGGTTATGACTTTAAGAAAATGGTGGTGGTGCATCCTGAAAAATGTATTGGTAACGTACGTGTCAAGGTGGACTGGCTACCAAAGGTTGAAGCCTTGTGGAGTAGAAAGGCTGGCGTAGAGGAAGGAGCAGTAATGCCTAAAGGTAAATTGCGCCAAAATCATCTTGAACTGCTAAATTGGAACAAGATATACTTTGCCATTGAGCAGATGAAAAATGAACGCAGCTGGTGGAACATGGAGCTGAGTATGGAAATGTTGCACAGCTTGATGGATACTCCTGACTGGTATGAACTGTTCATTGAAGAAGACGACCTAAAACCAAGAGATTTTGGTAGGGATGTGGCTCGATGGGAGGAAATTACCATCGCTTTGCTAAGAGCGTATATTGACCGTGCCTATAAGATGAGCAAAGGAAAGTGGGAATCAAAATATATGGAGACTGTCTATTTGTCGCCAAACGATGCTAACTTCTTTGAAGAATATAGCGTTGAAGTCCGCAATGACAAACAGGAGTGGATTGACAATCTGCATGAGTTACGTAAGCAGATACTGACTGGTAATTTGGAACGCGACTATTCTATTTATGGAACTTGGATTATGTCTTTCCGTTTTGACCAGCATCTTTTCTACCCTTTGCTTTGCCTACAGGATAAAGATGCCAATGGTAAAAAACAATTGGTGGATAAAGATACCAACGAACCATTGATAAAAATATCTCCTGTCGCTCTTAATCCAGGCGAAAAACGATTCGTGTCAGATGTTAGGAAATTCTTTGATGACAATAAGAATGGAATACTTTCGGGAAAAGAAATTTACCTACTCAGAAACGAGAGTCGCAAAGGTATTGGTTTCTTCGAAGCAAGTGGCTTCTATCCTGATTTCATCCTTTGGGTCAACGATGGGGAGCATCAGCATGTTACATTCATTGATCCCAAAGGCATTCGTAACCTGAAAGGATTACAAGATCCAAAGATTCAGCTTTACAAAACACTAAAGGAAGAAATTGAGCCAACGCTTCATGATGCAGACATCACACTCGATAGTTATATTCTTTCCAACACAGCCTACCAAGACGTGAATTTCTGGGGTACACGCTCCGAGTTTGCAGAGAACCATGTGCTGTTCGATGAAGATAACAAATATATCGAAACTCTTTTCAAAAGAATTGTAAATAGTTGATTGCAATAAAAAAAGATAATCCGTATAT
>Ga0256404_1013639_pt1 | contig 10227 bp, 8 predicted proteins | sample RumenRJG_01DNA_FD_185990 | JGI IMG/M metagenome (GOLD analysis project Ga0256404, IMG submission 185990) | Bovine rumen microbial communities from Lethbridge, Alberta, Canada - RJG_01 | ecosystem: Host-associated > Mammals > Digestive system > Stomach > Rumen | place: Canada: Alberta | collected...
TCATTTTCTTTGTTTTCATCTCTATAACCTCTCTAAGATGCTCTTTTGTTTGTTCCGGCGGTGTGTTCCGCATCGGTTATCTTATGGTTATAGGATACAGGTCTGACCGTCACAGCACCCGTCACAGGACAAAGAGCGTCAGGCCTCTTTTTGTGACGCTTTTTGTGACGCTTTTGGGACGGCTTTTCTCCCCATACAAAAAGGGAACTGCGGTCTCCCGCAGTTCCCCGGTTTGTCGGTGTATTTTTCGATTATTCGACGGACTGTACCAGCGCGAATACTTCTTCCTTGATCTTACGGTTCACTTCCGCTGCCTTCTCATTGCTGTCCTGAATGCTGTAGAAGTAGAACTTGATCTTCGGTTCCGTACCGGACGGACGGATGGCGAACCAACTGTCGTTGTCCAGATAGAAACGAAGCACGTTGGAGGGAAGGATATCCTCATATCCGTCCTTGTAGTCGATGACCTTGACGACCTTCGCGCCTGCCACCTCGGTGGGCAGATTCGCGCGAACATATTCCATCATCCTCTTGATCCTTGCCTGTCCGGCGAGGCCTTCCAGAATGATGTTGGGCTCGTCCTCATTGCAGTAGCCGTACTTGGCGTACAGTCCCTGGAGGACATCCCAGAGGGTCTTGCCCTGCTTGCGGTAATATGCCGCTGCTTCCGCCACCATCATACCGGCGGAGATACCGTCCTTGTCCCGGACCTCGGGGCAGACAGCATAGCCGACGGACTCTTCATATGCGAACTGGTACTCATAGCCCATCTTGGTGATCTCAGGGATCCTGCCACAGATGCTGGGGAATCCGGTGAGGGCCTCGAACATGCGGACGCCGTACGCCTCCGCGATGCGGGTGCTCAGGTTGCTGGTGACGATGGACTTGATGACCGCGCCGTTGGAAGGAAGGGTCCCGGCGTCTTTCTTTCCTTCAAGAACATAGTTCAAGAGGAGATAACCGGTCTGGTTGCCGTTCATCCACTTGTAGTTGCCTTCCTCGTCGCGGATCTCGATGACGAAACGGTCACCGTCGGGGTCGGTAGCCATGAGGAGTTCCGCACCGAATTCCTTGCCGAGTTTCTCCGCGAGGGCAAAAGCCTTGGGATCTTCAGGGTTGGGATATCCGACTGTGGTGAAGTCCGGATCGGGGTCCTTCTGCTCTTCCACGATCGCCCAGTTGTTGAATCCGCGGTCCTTCAGCATCTGACGGAACGGGATGGAGCTGCAGCCGTTGAGAGGAGTGAAGACAAAGGGGATGTCCAGATCCAGTTCATCTCCGCTGTGGATGGACATGGCCTCGATGGCGTCGAGATACGCACGGTCATATTCCGGTCCGAGGACAACGATCCTTCCGTCCGCCACGCCTTCGTTGAAATCGATCTTCTTTACGCCGGTGAACTCATCGACCTTGAGGATCTTCTCATACATGCCGTTCGCCACGTCTCTGCCGACCTGGCATCCGTCTTCCCAGTATGCCTTATATCCGTTGTAGATCTTGGGGTTGTGGGAAGCGGTGATGTTGATTCCAGAGATGGTTCCCAGATAGCGGACCATATACGCAAGTTCCGGTGTGGGGCGCAGGGACGGGAACACATATGCCTTGATCCCGTTGGCGGCGAGGATGGATGCAGCCAGTTCGCAGAACTCTCTGGAGAAGTGTCTGCAGTCATGGGCGATGACGACACCGCGGTCCATGGCTTCCTGACCGTGATCCTTGATGTAATCCGCGATCCCCTGTGTCGTCTTGCCGACAACGAGAAGGTTCATGCGGTTGGTTCCCGCGCCGACGATGCCGCGCAGTCCCGCTGTTCCGAAAGCAATATACTGATAAAAACGTTCTTCGATCTCGTTCGGATCATCCTTGATCTCCAGCATCTCTGCGTAGAGGGGATCATTTTTGTCCAAACGTTCCAGCCATTCCTGGTACTTTGTCTTAGCATCCATAAGGGATGTACCTCCTATATTAATAACCTTTATTTATTATAAGACACCTGTCCGGCAAACGGAAATGTCCGCCGCCAGTTTCGGCATTGTCTCCAAAAAAAGGGTCTTCTTTGAGACCATGTGACTAATAGTCCACTTCGTCTTCTTTCCGTCCGATGACCAGTCCCCGGACTCTCGCCTCGATGGCAAGCTCGGTGCGGTTCTTGAATCCGGTCTTCTGAAGCATATTGGTGATGTGCTTCTTGACAGTGGTGACGTCGATGAACAGTTTCTGGGCGATCTCGTTGTTGGATGCCCCCGTCGTCATTTCCCTGAGTACCCTGAGCTCTGAAGGGGTGAACTCGTAGCTCTTCGCGTTCCCGATGACCAGCTCCGGCGTGTGATCCGGATAGATGGATTCCCCCTTCATGGTGCGGTCCATGATCTCCAGCAGCGTGATGTCATCCGCCTCCTTGTACCAGAAGCTGTCGACTCCCGCCTCCCTTGCCTTTTTCAGGTAAGAGACTTCCGGCATGGAAGTGACTGCCAGGATCTTGGTATTGGGACAGTTCTTCTTGATCCTTGCCGCTTCCTCCAGGCTGTTGCTCCCGTCTGCCATGACGATATCCAGGATGACCAGGTCCACAGAATACTTCGAGCAGTAGATATGGGCGACCGACGCTGTATCCAGGGCGTACAGCAGTTCGTAGTCCGGGGCGTTCTCCACCATGAGGGAGAAGAGCTGACGGGACATGTTCTGATCGTCCACGACCAATACGCGGTATGCCATCGTTTAATCCTCCTTCGGGAAACTCAGTTTCAATATCAGTCCGGGGCCGTACTCCAGTCTCATCTCGCCCCCGTAGTTCTCCACATATCCTCTCAGGTGCTTGAGGCCGCCTCTTTCGGTGATTGGGCCGTCCGGCGGCATTCCGTTGTTCTCCAGGGAACAGCGGAACTCTTTTTCATCTTCCTCCATCGTCAGGTAGATCTCATTCCCTTCCGCATGCCGGAAGGTGTTGGTGATGGTCTCGCTGATAGCGAGGGCCAGGATCTCCCTCACGTCCTTCTCCTTCGGGAACTCCCCGTTCACGGTGACCTTGACTCCGACATCCGCTGCCGCCTTCAGCACCGGCGCGAACTCGTCGTGTTTCTGCTCCTTCACCTTCCCCTGAAGCAGGGAAAGGTTGGTGCTCCACACCTCCTGAAGCCCGTCCCGGTCGGCCTGTCCGCCGTCCGTGAGGTAACGCTTGGTGGCGATGAGAAGGCTGCCCAGATCGTCGTGGATCCGCACCTTTGCCTCCAGCATCTCCCTCTCCCGGGTGACATTGTCCACCAGCTGTCCCAGTTCCACAAGACGGTCTCTCTGCTGGGAAAGCTTGTCGTTCTCTTCCATCAGCCTGCGGCTCACCGCGTAGGCTTCGGTCACATCGTAGACCATGACCTCCACCAGGGGGATCTCGTCCACTTCATGTTCCTTCCTCTGGAACAGGAACGCCTTTGATTCATCCTCGGTCATGAGGATCGGCGTCTCGTTGTCCTCTCCGAACATCCTGCGGCTCTCCCGGTCCACCTTTTCCCAGATCCGGTTGCCGTCCCTTTCGTTGTTCTCCCCGAACAGTTCCTTTAGGATCTCCTCCGCGGCAAGATTGCTCAGGATGATCCTTCCGTTCTTCATGAACACAAGGATCCCTCCCGGCATCCTGTCGGTGGCCTCCTTGATCGATCTCGACGTGATCGTACGGTTCAGCTCCGCGTCCAGACGGTAGAGGAACAGCATCTCCAGAAGTGTCATCACCACAAGTCCTGTCAGCATTGCCCACAGGGGCAGCGTTCTCATCCACCCGAGAACGATCTCCTCGTTCCCGAAATCCTTCGCGATACAGATCGTCTCCATAAGCTGCGCCATGAGATAGGAGAGAAGCAGACGGATGACCGCACCGGTGGTGGGGATCCATCCCCTCTTTAGCCCGATGTTCCGGATAAGGGTATAAAGGCAGAATATCGTAAGCCCGAACGCCCAGACCCCAATGATCCCGAGGGTCGGAAGGTTGACATCATACAGCGCCATCTTCCGCCTCCTCTCTCTTCCAGCGGAGGAAGAGGGTTCCGTCATCCCATTCACAGGACGATCCGGGTATCTGCTGCAGTTTTTCTAGCAGCGAGTCGATCCCGCCGGGGATCTTCTCCGTCTTTATGGAGGAAGCCAGGAGCAGTTCTCCCTTTCCCCGTCCGTCCAGGGTGACCATACAGGTCTCAAGGAAGGGCATAAGCTTCTCGATCATCATTTCAAAGGTGTCATACATGGCAAGGGCGTCGGAACCGTCCAGATCCCTGTCCCCGCGGACCTGATAGCCGCTGGTGACCTTCAAAAGTTTCAGGTATTCCAGCGATTCCCTTACCGACAGGCCGACTTCCATCAGAGAGACGGTCAGGTCCTGCTGGGCGACGAGGAAAAGGTTCGCTCTCCTCTTCAGGTAAGCACAGTATACGCAGGCGATCCGGAGATTCTGTCTGTACTGCGCCTCCGTCCCGCCGTCCACATCGACGAGTTTCTGGATCTGCCTGACCTTGTCCTGCAGGTCCTCATTCAGCCGGTCATATAACTCATTTTCGATCTCGTATTCCGCCTTCTCTGCATGGAGCTCGTTCTCCTTCTGAAGGATGACGGTCTCCTCGCTGAGCTGTTCAGCCAGGTCCATCAGTTCCTCATTGAGTTCCTGGATGGGCGTCATATCTTCCGTCCAGAAAACATGTCCGCCGCGGATCGCCTTTTTGTGCAGGCGGATCGAGTCCGAGATCATCACGCCCCGGCTGTTCGCCCTGCTGAGGTCCTCCGCGGAGAGTTCCGTCGCGTTCCGGGAAGCATATACGACATTCCCCTGTCTGTCCGCGATCTGCGCGTTCCATTCCGATGCCCCGAAAAGATCCTCATACATGGCGTTGGACGGGATCAGACCGATCTGGATACACGCCTCCCAGAAGGACAGTATCCCGAAGCTGAACGCATCCTGAAAATGGATACGCATACCGACCGAGGCCAGGACCGAATCCTCTCCCCCCGCGATCCTGGGAATGAGAAGGACAGTGGCTATGATGAGAAGAAGTACCGGAAGCCAGGTTTTGCGGATATGGTAGGTGGTCCTGGCCTGATGAAGAAGGATCAGGAAGGAAGCCATCATCAGAAGCACGATCCAGGCAACAGCAGCATAATAGAGCCACCCGCGTTCATAAGCCTCCTCTTCCGCTCCGTTTAGAAAACGAAACGCCTGTTGATGGAGGTCATTGGTGAGGATCCCTAACAGCAGAAGGATACAGGCGGCGCCAAGCAGCATATCCCCCCTGTTTCTCTCTCTGTGTTCGCGCCCCACCGTTTCCGCCGTGTAGAAAGAGTAGAGTGGAACCATAAGGAGAGGGAGATAATAGAGATACCAGAGATACCTGGAAAAAAAACTGTCATGGGGAATGAACACATACCGCATCTCCCGGAAAACGAAGAGTGAGAGCAGGAGCATACCGATCACGGAGATGAATCTCCTCGCGTACCGGTGAATGATCCTCTTTCTCTCCACCATGGTCCAGTAGATGATGACGAAGATAACAAGATAGGAGCTGATGTTCCTGAAAGGAAAATCCCCCCTTCCTCCCAGAACGGACACAAGGATAAAGAAGACGGCCAGCACTGCGGTCATCCTGCGGTACGATTTGAGCCAGGCTCCCTTCATCCTTTTCCTTTCCCCATACAATGACAGGCGACACCTCTCGGCATCGCCTATTCTCATATCGGATTATTTTTTGCGGAACACGAAGAACTTCTGTCCGAGATAGTTGAGCGCGATATAGGCGCAGTTCGCCAGGATCCCCTTCACGGTATCCAGCATGTCGGCCGAGATGTTCAGCACCCACACTTTGGAGAAGAACCAGTCCAGGATCACCTTCCCCAGTCCGTAGGCGGTCACGAAGCAGATGAGGACCTCCAGCAGATATTTGGGGAGGAGCTTGCTCAGCGGTTCATCGGACTGGAATGTGTACTTCCTGTTGAGTACGAACGTGAAGATAAGTCCGATGCAGAACACGACCACACTGGTCGTCCAGTATCCCCAGTGGAAGAAGTTGTTGTAGACGTATGTCTCGATCCAGCCGATGGCTGTATTGGTAAGTCCTACGATCAGGTAGATCAATGTCTCCTTGGTAAAAAAGCCTTTTGCGAATTTCTGCCAGAGTTCTTTCATAAAGTGATCATCTGCCCCTTCGGCAGCGTCCTTTCTTGTTCAATTTGGAACCGATCCACCTTGCATTTTACCATATCGGAAACATAAAGAAAACGGAGCGCTCCGTGAAAGGAGCGCTCCAAATATGATTCCAAGGTATCAGCCGAAGAAATCTCTGACCTGAGCCAGGATCTTGGCATCGGAGAGTCCGTACTCATCCAGTACGTCATTTGCCGTACCGGACTGGCCGAACATGTCGTTGATGCCCACCTTCTTGAAGGCGAAGGAGCCGTTTCCGATCAGGGTGGATGCTACAGCGTCGCCGAGTCCGCCGATGATGCTGTGCTCCTCGATGGTCATGACCTTGCCGCACTTGTTGGCGTAGCGAAGGACGGTCTCCTCATCCAGGGGCTTCAGGGTGTGGACATTGACCACTGCGACGTTCTTGCCCTGTTCTGCCAGAGCGTTGGCCGCGTCCAGAGCGGGCTTGACCATAAGGCCGATGGCAAAGATGACACCGTCGGTGCCGTCACGCAGGACGTTCGCCTTGCCGATCTCGAAGGGCATGTCCTCTTCGAAAACGTAGGATGCCGCACGTGCCAGACGCAGATAGACCGGTCCGTCCAGTTCCGCTGCAGCGCGGACCGCCTTCTTGGTCTCGTTGGCGTCGCAGGGGCAGATCACTGTCATGCCGGGGATGACGCGCATCAGAGCCATATCCTCGATGGACTGGTGGCTGCCGCCGTCCTCACCGACCGTGATGCCGGCGTGGGTCATGGCGAGTTTTACGTTGAAATGGGGATATGCGACCGAGTTGCGGACCATCTCATAAGCGCGCCCTGTGCCGAAAATGGCGAAGGTGCTGGCGAAGGGGATGTATCCCATGGTGGACATGCCGGCGGCGATGTCGATCATGTTGCATTCCGCGATACCGCAGTTGAAGAAGCGGTCCGGATAGGTCTCGGAGAATTTCAGTGTCATGGTTGCATGGGAAAGGTCTGCATCCAGGACGACGATCTTGTCGTCTTCCGCTGCGAGCTCAACTATGGCCTCGCCGTATGCCGCGCGGGTAGCTTTCTTTTCACTCATGGTTACGCCTCCAGTTCACGAAGCGCCTGCTGACGCTGTTCTTCATTCGGGGCCTTGCCGTGCCAGTTGAAGTTGCCTTCCATGTAGGACACGCCTTTGCCCTTGACGGTGTGTGCGACGATGCACTTCGGCTTGCCGGGCTCTGTGGGAGCATTCAGCGCGTCGATGACCGCCTCCAGATCGTTTCCGTCCGGCAGCTCGATGACGTGGAATCCGAATGCACGGAACTTTGCGGGGATGTCGCCGAGGCTCATGACGTCGTCATTGGCTCCGTCTATCTGCAGTCCGTTGTTGTCCACGAGGACGGTGAAGTTGTCCAGCTTGTAGTGGGCTGCTGCCATGGAAGCTTCCCACACCAAGCCTTCCTGCATCTCGCCGTCTCCGACGATGGTGTAGACCTTGATGTCCTTGCCGGCATGCTTCGCGCCGAGCGCCATGCCTGTCGCAATGCTGATCCCCTGTCCGAGGGAACCGGTAGCTGCGTCAACACCGGGGATCTTCTTGCAGTCCGGGTGTCCCTGAAGCATTGCATGAAGCTGGCGCAGATGTTTCAGCTCTTCTTTGGGGAAGAACCCTTTCTCTGCCAGCACGGCATAGTAGCAGGGGGCCGCGTGGCCTTTGCTCAGCACGAACCGGTCGCGATCCGGGTCTTTGGGATTTTTGGGATCAACACGCATTTGGGTGTAAAACAGCGCTACCATCATTTCGACGGCGGACAGGCTTCCACCCGGGTGACCGCTCTTGGCGTCCGCGACCTCATTGATGATGTCGATACGGACCTGGCGGCAAACCTCTTTCAATTCCTTGATATCCATGTTTGTCTCCTATTGTATTTTTTCCAGCAGGAATGATGTGCCTACAGTATACCACACTATCCCTGCGTTTTCCTCTTTAAATCATTCGGCGTTCCAGACAGCGGTCAGGCACTCCCAGGGGCCGAGAACAACGGCCCGGTCTTTTATCTCCGTTCTGCCGGTATTGCTCAGAAGGACTTCCGCCTTTTCCGCGGAAAGTTCGCCGGGAAGCGTAACGGTGACCTCATGATCGGTGAAGTTGTTGAGGCTCGCCAGCGTCTCTCCCTCCGCCTTGCGGAGATAACTCATATGCTCATCGCTGTCCAGGTCGATCCAGCAGGTCTCCCCTCGGATGATGCTTGGCCTTCCATGGCGCAGTCTCAGCAGTCTGCGGTAGAAATTGAGAACGGAATCCGGATCCCTGTCCTCCGCCTCCACGTTGACCGTACGATATTCGGAGCCCAGACGCAGCCACGGCGTACCCGTGGTAAATCCGCCGTTGGGACTGTCGTTCCAGGGAATGGGGGACCTTCCAGCATCCCTGCTTCTTGCGCGGAGGATCTCCAGAACTTTCTCCGGATCCTCTCCCTTTTCGACCACATGTTCCTGCCAGTAGTTGTGGACCTCCACATCGTTGTACTCATCGATGGAACCGAAATCCGTGTTGGTCATGCCCAGTTCATCTCCCTGATACACGTAGGGGACGCCTTCCAGAAAGTACATGGCGTTGGCCAGCGTCTTCGCACTGCGGACACGGTACTTTCCGGTGGTCCCGAAACGGGACAAAGCCCTGCACTGGTCATGGTTGCCTATAAACAATGCGCAGTATCCCTTCCCATGAAGACTGCTGATCCAGTGATCCATGGTCTTCTTGAGATCGCTCACCCTGAAAGGCAGCGGCTTGAACTTGTCATAGCCCTCCTGGTCGAAGTTCAGCATGTCGAAGAAGTAGAGCATGTCGAACTCTTCCCTGTCGGGATCGCAGTACTGGATCGCCTTTTCCACCGGGCAGTAGGCGAGCTCCACGACGGTGACCAGACCCTTCGGTCCCAGTTCCCTCCTGTAAAGCTCATGGATATACTCATCCACTCCCGGCCGGCTGACATAGTGCTGGGAGGCGAAGCCGTACTTCTCCCCCGGAGCTGTCTCCACGTCCGGGAAGGTCTGATCCTTGTCCGCGTTGTTGAACGCGTCCAGACGGAATCCGTCCACACCGAGATCCGCCCAGTAGGCGATCACATCGGCGACTTCATCCATGATCTTCGGGTTCTGCCAGTTGAGATCCGGCTGCTTTACCGCGAAGAGGTGCAGATAATAGTCCCTGGTCGGCTCATTGTACTGCCAGGCGGATCCTCCGAACACACTCATCCAGTTGGAAGGCTCGGATCCGTCCTCCTTCCCCTCGCGGAAGATGTAATAATCCCTGTACGGGCTGTCCTTGGAGGACGCCGCGCTCTTGAACCACTCATGCTCATCCGAAGTGTGGTTCACCACCAGATCCATGAAGAACTTCATGCCCCTCTTGTGGATCTCGTCGCACATGGTCTTCCAGTCCTCCAGCGTACCGAAGCTGGGGTCGATATCCCGGTAATCGGCGACGTCGTAGCCGTTGTCCGCCTTGGGAGAAACGAAATAGGGGCAGGACCAAATGGCGTCCACGCCCAGGCTCTTGATGTAATCCAGTTTGGCGGTGATCCCTGCCAGATCCCCTTCGCCGTCTCCGTCACTGTCGAAAAAACTGCGGGGATAGATCTGGTAGAATACGGCATCCTGCCACCAGTTGCGGTCTTTGTTACTCATTATTTGACTCCTTTTCGTGAAGCCTCACATGACTTAAGTCACGTGCTTCCTATTGCCAGTACAGTGTCAACTGTACCGGTTTCCCTTTAGGGGTATCGGACAACCTTTCCACCATACAGCCTGAACTCAGATCTCTGTCAGCTTACGCTGCCAGCTCCGCATTCAGACTAATCAACGTGGATAAGGTGCAGGTGCTTCTCTTGGTAAGCGCAGGATCTTTTGCCTCCGCTTCCAACCTCTCCTTTTCAGGCAAGGATTTTGTGATCTCTCTGATTAAATACCGTGCCCCAATGTTGTAACTTGCATTCAGATCACAGTTATATATTTTCCCGCTCTCAAACTCGCACAGACTGTAGTTGCCATTACACTTTTCGGCTTCTTTTCCTCTTTTTACTTTTCCGCTTCCGT
>Ga0256404_1013643_pt1 | contig 10224 bp, 8 predicted proteins | sample RumenRJG_01DNA_FD_185990 | JGI IMG/M metagenome (GOLD analysis project Ga0256404, IMG submission 185990) | Bovine rumen microbial communities from Lethbridge, Alberta, Canada - RJG_01 | ecosystem: Host-associated > Mammals > Digestive system > Stomach > Rumen | place: Canada: Alberta | collected...
TTTTGTTTTGCACCATAAAATTAGTGAAAATTCTGCAAATGACAAAACTCTGAGGAACTTATTGTTCCTCAGAGACTTATAAAAATTATTAATAGAAAATTAAACGCTTTGTTGCGGATTTAAGGATATATTCCATAATATAAACTTATCGGAAGTTGCATATGGATAATATACTGGCACTGTCTGAAGAAGACATAAAACTACGGTACATTACTCCATCCATACTACAAAAGGGATGGTCGGTAGAAGACATAACTATGGAGACTAAGGTTAAACTTACAGATGGCAAGATTAACCTTAGAGGAAATTTAGTGGCTCGTGGTAAAGCTAAGTTTGCAGACTATATGCTTTATTACAATCGTGCCACCCCCATTGCCATTGTTGAAGCCAAGGACGCAAATCATACAGTCTCATTTGGAATGCAACAGGCAAAGGAATATGCCCAAATGATGGATATTCCTTTTGCTTTCAGTTCCAATGGCCAAGGTTATCAAGAATATGATTTCCTAACAGGAAAGGAACGCTCTTTCTCGATGGATGCCTTTCCAACGAAAGAAGAATTATATGCTCGATTCCTTACTGAGAGTAATGGTGGTAAAGGCTTCTCGGATGAAGAAAAGAAAATCATCAATCAGCCGTACTGCACAGGACAAGACATTTTCCCACCTCGATACTACCAGCGTAACGCCGTGAACCGTACCGTCAATGCGGTTGCACAAGGTAGAAACCGCTTGTTGCTTGTCATGGCGACAGGAACGGGTAAGACATATACTGCTTTCCAAATAGTTTACCGTCTTCTCAAAGCTGGTTTAGTAAAGAAAGTCTTGTATCTGGCTGACCGAAATGTTTTGGTTGACCAGTCTATTCAGCAAGACTTTAAGCCCCTGTCAAGTACAATCCATAAAGTAGATTATCAGGGCGACATTGAAACACATGGTGGACACTTAGCATACGAAGTATATTTCTCTCTTTACCAGCAGCTAATTGGGAAAGAAGGGAAACAGAACTACAAGGAGTTGTTTAAACCAGAGTTCTTTGATATGGTCATCGTTGACGAGTGCCATCGCGGAAGTGCCAAAGATGATAGCAACTGGCGTGAAATACTGGAATACTTTGAAGGAGCAATTCAACTGGGTATGACTGCAACCCCAAAGGAAACTAAATACCAGTCCAGTATCAGTTATTTTGGGGAGCCTATCTATACATATAGCCTAAAGGAAGGTATTGAAGATGGTTTCCTTGCGCCTTTCAAGGTTGTAAACATTACAACCAACATCGGTGATGAATGGCGACCTGTTAAAGGACAAAGAGACATAAACGGCAACCTCATAGAAGACCGCATCTATAATAACTCTGACTATGATTACAATATCATCATAGAAGATAGAATCAGAGAGGTTGCACATGAGATAACCCAATATTTGAAGAGCACAGATAGGATGGCAAAGACCATTGTATTCTGTGCTGACGAAGACCATGCCGACCGTATGCGCACAGCACTTGTCAATGAAAATTCCGACATGTGCAAGAAAAACCCAGATTATGTAGTGCGTATCACAGGCAGCGACCCTTATGGGCAGTCAAAACTTGACTACTTTATTTCCGTCGCTTCAAAGTACCCTGTGATTGCAACAACCAGTAAATTACTCTCAACAGGTGTGGACTGCAAGATGGTGAAACTTATCGTACTTGACCAACGTATAAACTCCATGACAGAGTTTAAGCAGATAGTTGGTCGTGGCACCAGAATCCGTGAAAAAGAAGGTAAGACCCATTTCACAATCATGGATTTTCGTAATGTGACACGTTTGTTTGCCGACCCCGACTGGGATGGTCCGATTGAAGTTAACGACAATTATGTAAAGGGCACACCAAAGCCTTATCCAGAGATTGAGGAAGAGCCAATGGGTGTGAGCGAACCCGAGCCGGAACGTCCGCCTAAACCTATTGTTGATAAGGATGGATGCACGGTTGAGGTTATCAATAAAGTAGTGTCTGTATATGATGCCAATGGCAAACTTCTTCGCACAGAGAGCATCACAGATTATACCCGAAAGAACATCAACGACACCTACGTCAATCTTGATGACTTTATTCGCAGATGGAATGAAGCAGACAAAAAAGCTGAGATTACAGACCTACTCCGTGAGAGCGGTATTGACTTACAGGCATTGAAACATGATAGAGGCATGGATGATATTGATGATTTCGATTTCATCTGTCATATCGCTTATGGAAAGAAGCCGTTGACTCGACGTGAACGTGCTGAGAACGTGAAGAAGCGCGACATCTTCAACAAGTATGGTGCGGAAGCCCGGAAGGTACTTGAAGCATTGCTCGATAAATATGCCAATGATGGTATTACCCAGTTGGAGAATAGAACGGTTCTACGCCTTGATCCGTTTCGGCAAATGGGTTCACCAGCCAACATAGCAAAATACTTTGGTGGCAACCAGCAGTATTTTTCAGCAGTGAAGGAACTTGAAAGTTTAATTTATAGCAGTATAGCATAACCAGATATGGCACTTAACAATTTTGTAAAGAGCATCAGAAACATCATGCGCAACGATGCAGGTATCAATGGCGATGCCCAGCGTATCGAGCAAATTGCATGGATGTTGTTTTTGAAAGTATATGATGAGAAGGAAAACGATTGGGAGTTTGATGAAGATAATTATAAGTCGTTCATACCTGAGAATTGCCGATGGCGCAACTGGGCGAAAGATAATGGTGAAGGTGAAGCGATAACTGGCGATGCCTTATTGGATTTCGTTAATAATACACTATTTCCAACGTTGAAAGGGTTAGAGGTTAATCCTTCAACGCCGATGCGTAGTGCCATCGTTCGTACTACTTTTGAGGATGCCAACCAGTATATGAAGGATGGCGTTTTGCTTCGTCAGGTTATCAATGTCATTGACCAACTTGACCTAGGCAACTATGAAGAAAGCCATGCTTTCGGTGAGATTTATGAGTCCATCCTGAGAGAGATGCAGTCGGCAGGCTCTGCAGGTGAGTTCTATACACCACGTGCCTTGACAGACTTCATGGCAGAAATCATAGACCCTAAAGTTGGTGAAAAGATGGCAGACTTTGCCTGTGGTACCGGTGGGTTTTTAACGAGCTGGCTAAAAGCTCTTGACAAGAAGGTGAGGACGGCAGAAGATAAAGAGGAATATGAAAATTCAATCTATGGCATTGAGAAAAAGCAATTCCCTTATATGCTGTGCGTCACAAATATGCTCCTGCATGACATTGATTCTCCAAGAGTGATGCACGACAATTCTCTGACAAAGGATGTGCTTAATTACACGGATGAAGACAAGTTCGATGTCATACTTATGAATCCACCATACGGAGGTAGCGAGAAAAATGACATAAAGCAGCACTTCCCATCTGATTTGAGTTCCAGCGAGACAGCCGACCTATTTATGGTTCTTATCATGTATCGTCTTGCCGAAAAAGGCCGTGCTGCGGTTATCCTTCCAGACGGTTTCCTGTTTGGCGCCGACAATGCGAAACTGGCAATCAAGGAAAAACTGCTTCGTGAATTCAACCTTCACACTATTATCCGATTGCCTGGTAGCATTTTTGCACCTTACACATCAATTGCCACCAACATCCTTTTCTTCAATAAAGAAAAGGCAGAAGGCGCAGAAGAGGGATTTAGCACGAAAGAAACATGGTTCTATCGTCTTGACATGCCAGAAGGCTATAAACATTTCTCTAAGACAAAGCCCATGCGAGCTGAACATTGTCAGCCAATCATCGACTGGTGGACTAATCGACAAGAGATTGTGGATGCAGAGAACAACGATGAGAAATCACGCTGTTTTACTGCGCAGCAGCTTCTTGACATGGATTGTAACTTCGACCAATGCAAGTTCCCAAAGGACGAAGAAGAAATTCTTCCTCCAGCAGAACTCCTCGCCGACTACTTCAAGAAGCGCAAGGCTCTCGACCACGAGATAGACAAGACGTTGGCAGAAATACAGCGGATATTAGTAATAGAAATCAGCAAGGATTAGTACCCCCCTAAAAATGACGGACAATGAAAGACTTGACAGTTTCAAATATAGAACGCCAAAATGTACTCAACAACCGTTTTGCTGTTGACGAAATCCAAAAGCGACTTGACATTTCAGGTATGTTTTTCGAAGGTGAATATTGGTTGACAAAAAAAATGGTTGCTGATTTTTATGCTGTTGATATATCTACTATTGATAGATACCTTGGATCCAACAGCGAAGAATTAAAGCATAACGGATATGTTTTATGTAAGGGTAAGTCGCTGAAAGAGTTTAAGTTGCAATTTGCTCACCTTATTAATGAGGCGAGCAAAACCACTCAATTGGGTCTCTTTAATTTTAGGGCTTTCCTCAATATTGGTATGTTGCTTACGGAGAGTGAAAAGGCAAAAACTTTGCGTAGCATGATTCTTGATTTAGTCATTGCAACGATACATGAAAAAACAGGTGGAGGCACAAAGTTTATCAACAGGAGGGATGCCAACTATATTCCTGCTGCAATAACAGAGGAAAACTACCGCAGAAATCTCACTTCGGCAATCAGTCAATATGTACAAGGACACCATACTTACAAATATGCGCAAGTGACTGACCTTATATATAAAGCGGTATTCAAGGAGAATGCGAAAGAGTACCGTGAGATACTATGCCTTGACAGCAAAGACAATGTGCGCCACACTCTGTATGCAGAAGTCCTGTTGGTAATTTCATCTTTTGAGAATGGAGTCGGAGCTGCTATACAGGAGCAATACAAGCAGAATGGTAAAAAAAAGCTGACTATCGAGGAAGTTGAGCAGATTGTTGGTGAACTGGCAGAGAATCCGATGCAGAAGCCTTATCTCAATGATGCCAGAACCAAAATGGCTTCGCGCGATTTCAGTTTTCGTGATGCCTATCATGGAAATATCGCTGAGTATCTTAAAGCTGTCACCCCTGAGGAATTTGAACGGTTCATCGGAGACAAATCGGTTGACTTTGACCATATTTTAGAGAGCAATAAAGATGTGCTCAAACGCTTAAAACAGGCAGAGGATGAATAACGAGATACAATTTATCACTTACGAAGAAACATTGATGGTCTATCGTAAGATGATAGATGCCAGTGATGGAGGTTTTGCTGGAGTTCGAGATGAAGGTGGCATACTTGCCACATTGGACTTCGTGCAGAATGACATATACTATCCGACCTTTGTGGAAAAGCTCTCTTATCTGGTCTTCAAGTTCTGCTCGGGGCATTATTTCAATGACGGGAACAAGCGTATAGCCTTAACCTTAGGAGCGTATTTCCTTCATAAGAATGGTTATCCTTGGGAGGCTTGCATATTCATGCGTCAGTTAGAGGCTATAGTTTATCATGTAGCCGCTTCGCATATTGACCAGGACCTTCTCTTGCGAATAATGAGAACATTTATGTCTGGAAAAGATTATGACGAAGAACTGAAAATTGACATCGCCAATGCTATGAGTAATGGCGAGTTAGGTATAAATGGTGAAGATTACAACAAAGAAAACTGACAATGAAATATATTAAGATTATTCTTCTCATACTCTGTTTGTGTTGGGGACTTTTGTCCAATGCACAGACTGTTGGATATACATATAAGGCACTTGCTGCAGAAGGTTGCAATATGAAGTACAGCGTTGCGAAACAGGATACGATGTACTCCATCGTTGCCACAGTACGCTCTGACAGGATGAAGTTTCTCAGTGAGCCTACAATGAAGATAAGAACGTTCTCTGGAAAATACCTTGAACTAAAGGGTACTGTGATTGGCAATGGGAGTCAATCAGCGGGCATTGTCAGTGGCAATGTTGTAATACCCGTAACGGAGGTAAGTTCTACCGCCCAGTTTTGGATTACTCCACAACAGTTTGAAATCTTGAATGAGGGTGTGGCAAAGATACGTTTGTCTATGACGCCGATGAATCATGAGCGAACATTCAAGAAAGACAAGATTGGGAAGAAACTCTATCAGTTCTACCAGCAGGAGAAACAAAAAGATGAAAACTTCTAAATCAATTAGAACAGAATGAACGGGAAACAATTAAAAAACAGCATACTGCAATGGGCTATACAAGGAAAACTTGTACCCCAAGACCCCAATGACGAACCAGCAAGCGTACTGCTTGAAAAGATTCGTCAGGAGAAAGAACGCTTGATCAAGGAGAAGAAAATCAAGCGAGACAAGAACGCGTCTATCATCTACCGTGGTGAGGACAATTCCTATTATGAGAAGTTTCTTGCTACGGGGGAGGTAAAGTGCATAGATGCGGAGATACCGTTTGAGATACCACAGGGGTGGGAATGGGAGCGTTGGGGTAATATATCCCAATCTATTCAATATGGATATAATGCTCCGGCATTGGAACATGGTGCAATAAAAATGGTTCGCATTAGCGACATTCAAGAAAATTGCGTTCTTTGGGACAATGTGCCATATTGTCAAATCGAAGAAAACGATATTGATACATACCTGTTGAAAGTAAACGACATTCTCTTTGCACGAACAGGTGGTACTGTTGGAAAATCGTTTTTAGTTGAGGAAGTACCAGAAAGAGCCATTTATGCAGGGTATTTGATAAGAACGAGATACAGTTCTTTACTTAATCCTCGTTACATGAAATTATTTATGGAGAGCCAATTGTATTGGGAGCAACTCAAAAATGGTACAATAGCTACAGCTCAACCAAATTGTAATGGCAAAACACTTGCAAAAATGTTGCTGCCTATACCTCCAACAAAGGAACAAGATAGAATAGTTGGGAAACTAACACAATTGTCTTCATTCTTAAATAATTATACTCTTTGTCAAGAGAGATTGAATCTGTTGAACGAGGAGATAAAGGAACAGTTAAAAAAGTCCATTTTACAGGAAGCAATTCAAGGAAAACTTGTACCGCAAATAGCAGAAGAAGGTACAGCGCAAGAACTGCTTGAACAAATAAAGGCAGAGAAGCAGAAACTCGTTAAAGAAGGCAAGCTAAAGAAGTCAGCCTTGACTACTTCTACTATTTTCCGTGGTGACGATAACAAGTATTATGAGCAGGTAGGCGAACATTGTGAAGATATAACAGAGGAAATACCATTTGAATTGCCTGCTTCATGGAATTGGACAAGAGGTAAAATCGTGTTTATGCCAATGGAGTCAACAAAGCCTACATCCGATTTTATCTATATTGATGTAGATGCAGTGAACAACAAATTGAACATCATAGACAATCCTAAAAAGATTAGTATTGATAATGTGCCAAGTAGAGCAACAAGGAAACTGCACCAAAATGACATCCTCTTTTCTGTGGTGCGCCCTTATCTAAGAAACATTGCACTGGTCGATGATACTTACAAAAGCGCAATAGCAAGCACAGGCTTTTATGTGATTACACCAGGAGTAGGATATTTCCCTAAATTCTTGTTCTATCTAATGTTATCTAACTATGTTGTAGATGGGCTGAATACGTTTATGAAAGGTGACAATTCACCATCCATCAACAACAGCCACATTGAAAATTATCTATACCCATTACCACCATTTAAAGAGCAGCAACGTATAGTTGCCCAAATAGAAAGACTATTTGAGCAACTGAAATAATGCGTCAATTCGCTGTGCTATTCGTTCTTGTTCTTGATATGGCGGTATTCCTATTGGGAGATTGTAGAATAATTCCTTATTGAGGTGTGGTATTGCCGCACCTCTTTTTGAATTGCGTAATGCCTCCTTGTAAAATAGGATAAAAGCCAATAGATATGGCTTGTACATTGCCGTACTTAGCCATAACTGCTTGAAAGTACTACCCATATATCCATCTACTGGCACATTAAATACTTCACCCGAGTTTTCACCATCCACGAGGATTATGCTGTCGTTTACTCTGACGAATCTTCCTTTATCAAGGTATGTTGGTGACGATTTGCCACGAAGATACTTTGCGTCAAGGCAGATACCCTTCCCACTCATCTTCACCCCATCAATGAGTTGGCAAACATCCTTTAATCGTACCACGCACCAACTATTCGGATAATCACAAGGTAACTCTATCTCAACGACTTCCTTGTTTATCCTCTCATAGTACTTGTTATTGTCACCTTTGTAAATGATGGTATCAACCAAATCCTTCTTCTTTAACTTACTTTCCTTGACAAGCCTTTGCTTCTCATCTCTAATACGTTGAAGTAGAATGGAAGCAGGTTCATCACTCGGGTCTTGGGGAACAAGTTTGCCTTGGATGGCTTCCTGCAATATACTTTTGCGAAGCAGCGGTCTTATACTTTGATTAAGATGATTATGAGCATCCTGGCTATGAGCGTATTTATCTACATATGGTAATACTTCTCTTATCTTTAATACTATTCTTTGCTGCTCTTCTATGGGTGGAACAGGCATTAAGTGCTTAATAAGTTTTCCTCTTGAAATATTGGGCTGAGCACCTCCTTCACCTTTCTTGATAAAATCAAGTTGGCTACCCATCAGGAAATAGAATAAGAACCAGTTGAAAACTCCAATAGGAGTACATGCACAACAAGCTTGATTTGTAGTCATTTCTTTTCCAGCAATAGCGACTTTGCCTATAGTTGCTCCATACATGGCAATCATCACATCTCCGATTTTGTTTAATCGTAATGAACATTCTCGCAAGGCTTTCTCTGTTATCTTTATCTCCGTATCATAGACTACATCGTTATTGAGTTCTCCAGTCCTCAACCACAAAATATTTCCATTGTAATAATCAAGATTACCTTTTGCAGGAGTAGCGCCAGCTCCCCATTCGCCAATGCTCCCCATTCTACACCATTCCCATCCCTTTGGAATCTCAAACGGTATCTCCGCATCTATGCACTTTACCTCCCCCGTAGCAAGTATCTTCTCATAATAGGAACTCATAGAAATAGGTTATACATATTGTATAGAGGGCAATGTCGCCCAATAATACAATATAAATATGACAGAAAACACATTTGAAAACGTTTTGCGCCAGGCAAATATGGCGCAGAACACAATTACGGCATACCTGTATGCTGTAAAGGAGTTCAACTCTAAATTTAAGGAGCTGAACAAGAAGAACCTGTTGGTCTATAAGACCTTCTTGATTGAAACGTATAAGCCAAAGACGGTGAACCTACGTATTCAAGCCATCAACAAGTACCTCGACTTTATGGGGAAGTCCAAACTTCGCCTGAAATCTGTGAAGGTGCAGCAGCGTACCTATTTGGAGAATGTCATCAGCAATGCTGATTACCTCTTCTTGAAAAAGAAACTGAAGCAGGAAGATAACAAAGAGTGGTACTTCGTGGTTCGTTTCCTCGCAGCAACTGGGGCACGTGTCAGTGAGCTTGTGCAGATAAAAGTAGAGCATGTACAGGTAGGGTATTATGACATCTATACCAAAGGCGGCAAGATACGCCGTATCTATATCCCGAAGGCTCTACGAGTAGAAGCGGCAGAATGGCTTGAAGACTCGAAACGAACGACTGGGTATCTGTTCTTGAACCGTTTTGGTCAGCGCATCACTACCAGAGGCATAGCGCAACAGTTGAAGAACTATGCAGCGAAGTATGGACTCAACGAGAAAGTGGTATATCCACATTCCTTCCGTCATCGCTTCGCAAAGAATTTCTTGGAAAAGTTCAATGACATTTCTCTCCTTGCCGATTTGATGGGACACGAGAGTATAGAAACGACACGTATCTATCTCAGAAGAACCGCAAGCGAACAACAGACTATTGTTGATAAGGTGATAACGTGGTAAAAATAGAAGTGCATCCTCGATTTTCTACTGACAATGTAGAATATTGGGATGCACTTTAAACTAAGCTATCCTGTGGAAGTAAATCCATAAGGAAAATAGAGAACAGGCTTATTGGTGCAATGATGTAGAAAAGCCGTTGTGACATCCAAATACTTTGCCTCTGCTGACAATATCCGCCATGTGTTGTGTCTGCTTTCGGAATATAGCATCTTGCTCCTTCCTATGTTGGCTCAAAACTTTGCGCTCGTATTCTATTGCCTTGCGGTTGGTCTTCTGCACCTGAGTTACGTTGCGTTCGTACAAGTTGAAAAGGTCAGTGAGTTGGGCAAATTTAGATAAAATTCCCGAATTATAAGCCAGTTGAGATAAAAAACTTAATAGATTTCCTCCCCCCCCCATGCGCTGATAGCAAGAAAAATCAAGGCCAGCATACGCTCAATCCTATTTTACG
>Ga0256404_1013644_pt1 | contig 10224 bp, 9 predicted proteins | sample RumenRJG_01DNA_FD_185990 | JGI IMG/M metagenome (GOLD analysis project Ga0256404, IMG submission 185990) | Bovine rumen microbial communities from Lethbridge, Alberta, Canada - RJG_01 | ecosystem: Host-associated > Mammals > Digestive system > Stomach > Rumen | place: Canada: Alberta | collected...
TCAACACAGCTTATATTCTGCGATATGGGTGTTCCGAATATCAAGGCAGAGCAGCCTGCAAAAACGGATACAGAGGACGAAGAAAAGGTCAATGACGATGCTATTGAAGAAGTCGGAAAGATCTCCATATATGACGATATTCGTGAGAAGCTCGTTGCAAAGGGAGTTCCGAGGGAAGAAATAGCATTTATTCACGAAGCTAAGAATGAAACAGCAAAAGCTGAGATGTTCGCAAAAGTTCGCCGTGGTGACATAAGAGTTCTTATAGGCTCGACTGCGAAAATGGGCTGCGGTACTAATGTACAGACAAAACTTGTTGCATTGCACGATCTGGATGCTCCGTGGCGTCCGGCAGATATGGAGCAGCGACGTGGACGAATGGTAAGACAGGGCAACGAGAATAAAAAAGTCCACTTATTCCGCTATGTTACGGAGAAAACTTTCGATTCTTACTTATTCCAGACTTTGGAGAACAAGCAGAAGTTCATAGGACAGATTATGACATCGAAGTCCCCGGCAAGAAATTGTGCTGACGTAGATGCTAACGCTCTCTCTTATTCTGAGGTCAAGGCTCTCTGTGCCGGAAATCCTCTTATTAAGGAGAAAATGACACTTGAAAATGAGATAGCAGAGCTTAAAATGATTAAGTCGAGCTATGACAATCAGCATTATCAGCTGCAAGATAATGTTCTGAAGAAGTATCCGACTGAGCTTGATGCGACTACAAAACGTATTGAGTGTATAAAGAGCGATATTCAGCACCTTGAAACGGTTCCGGACAGGCTGAATGAGGACGGAAAGAAGATACTCGATATTAAGATCTGTGGTGTTAATTACAATGACCGTGAAAAAGCCGGTGAAGCTCTGCTCTCAGCTATGCGTGAAAAATGTGGCTCTCAATTTGAGAAAATGGAAACACTGGCTGAATATAAAGGCTTCAAGATAAGTATTTCTTTCAATACCTGGCAGCAGCAGTATGTAGCGGAGCTGAAACGTGAAAATCTTCCTTATCGTATCAATCTTGGTACATCGACAACCGGAAACATAATAAGAATTGAAAATGCTATATCAGGACTGCCGAAAGAACTTGAAATTGCGACCGCAAGAGAAGCAGAGCTGAAAACGCTTATCGAGGAAGGCAAGCTTGAAATGAACAAACCGTTCCCACAGGCAGCAGAGCTGCACGATAAAATGGAACGTCTGGCTCAGATTGAGATAGAATTGCAGCCTCCGGAGAAAGTTACCGGCAAAGATGCTAAGGAAAGCGATAAGCAAACAGCTGAGAATACTCAGGAAAAACCGTTATTCTCTCGCAGCATACAACGTGATTTTGCTGAAAAGGCTAAGAATGAAAGTCCAGATAATTCTCAGGAGAAAGAAGCATTATAACAGAATAAGCGGAGCTTAACGGCTCCGCTTTTCATAAAATAGTATCATTTTTGAAAAAATCATCAAATCTGCCTGTCTTTCTGGTGTATTCTTCTCCGAATATTTTGATATACATATCAAATTCTTTTTTTCGATGTGTAGGGGTTTTTAAGTATTCTTCCCATTCAGTATCCAGTTTTTCTTTAGAAAAATGTTCAGGAAGTTTTATTTTCTTATTCTTAAACATAAGCATCCCTCCTTACATATAATGATACTGAAATAATGTATTTTGTTACAGAAGTATGAGATGTTTGGATATTAGCACAAAAATCAATCAAATAGTTTGGGCAACAATATCAAAGAAAGGAGTATATTAATGAAATACGGATATGCAAGAGTATCAAGTACAGACCAGAATCTTGAACGCCAGCTGCTAATGCTGCGTGAGCATATTTCGGATGATAGGTACATAATCACTGATAAGGCAAGTGGAAAGGACTTTAATCGTAAAGGCTATAATACACTTGTAGGGACAGCTGAGACTGCTCCTATGCTGCACTCAGGAGATCTGCTTATAATCACTTCTCTGGACAGGCTCGGCAGGAACTATAAGGAGATCAAAGATCAATGGCAGCATATAACTTATGACCTTGATGTTGATATTAAGGTATTGGATATGCCGTTGCTCGATACAAGTCAAGGCAGCGATAGTCTTGACAGGCGATTTATTGTTGATCTTGTATTGCAGATTCTAAGCTATACAGCTGAAAAAGAACGTGAGAATATACTAAAAAGGCAGCAACAAGGCATTGAAGCTGCAAAGGCTTCTGGAAAATATCTCGGCAGACCTAAAGCGAATTTCCCTGAAAACTGGGAAAACATCTACAATGAATGGAAGTCAGGCTCAATAACTGCTGTTCAAGCTATGAAAAACATAGGATTGAAAAAGACTACGTTTTATAAGCTTGTAAAGAACTATGAGAAAAGTGTGTCACCGTGACACACTTTTTTATTGCAAATGTTAAACATCTATGTTATAATGTTTATACAAGAGAATCTATAATTATACCATAAAGATTACAGGAGTGATAATATATGTATTCAGTTTATTCAGCATTATACTTTTCAAAAATAGAATTATTAAGTATTCCAGAACACGATACAATAAGTAGTAAATTTGAAAAATTCAAGAACGAATATAATAACGTTTTCGACAATTATAGTGACGAATTAAAATCAGAAAATTTTTACAGTACTTGGAAGGCTAAATTTAAAAGTAATGAAAAAGGCGAAATAATTCCTGATAAGAAAGCTCTGGAATATTTTGAAAAATACCCTAAAAGAATAGAAGAAAATATTGAAACTCTAAAAAAGTTTATAGATGCAGAATTGTTAAGGATAAAAACGATCAATGATGCTGAAGATGAAATGATTTCATCAAAAAATGATAAATTAATTGCTTGTGCAAAAGAATTAGAATCATCTAAAACTAAAGGATATGTAAATACAATCCTTGATGTGGTTAAAAAACTGATATTCATAAAAGAAACTGTTGAATTAGGTGAATTCACGAAGAAGATGATGGAAATGTTTGAAAAAATGTTGCGTTAATTAAGCTTTCAAACATCGAATATACCGTATTGTATGGCTTTCATATCATTATTTTAAGTGAGGGATATAAAATGACTGATAAAGAACAGAAAAAGGCTGCAAAGGAGTTTGCAGCACGTTGGCAAGGAAAAGGCTATGAAAAAGGACAGTCGCAGCAGTTCTGGATAGATTTGCTTGTGAATGTGTACGGAGTAAGTGATATAGCCGGTTTTATCAGTTTTGAAGATCAGGTTATGCTCGATCATACAAGCTTTATTGACGGTTTTATTCCGTCAACACACGTCCTGATTGAGCAAAAGAGCTTAGATAAGGACTTGCGAAAAGGCATAAAGCAGTCAGACGGCTCTATCCTTTCTCCGTTTCAGCAAGCAAAACGCTATTCTGCGGAGCTGCCATATTCAAAACGTCCTCGTTGGATAGTTACCTGTAACTTCGGTGAATTTCTCGTTTATGATATGGAGAAGCCAAACGGTGAACCTGAGCAGATATTCCTGAAAGACCTTGCGAAAGACTATTATCGTTTACAGTTCCTTGTAGAAACGGGCAACGAAAATCTTAAAAAGGAAATGGAGATTTCCTTAAAAGCCGGTGAACTTGTCGGAAAGATGTACGATGCTATCCTCAAGCAGTACTCCGAGCCTGATAGTGAGGAAACTCTGAAAAGCCTTAATAAACTATGCGTTCGTCTCGTTTTCTGTCTGTATGCAGAGGATGCTGATATATTCGGCAAACATCAGATGTTCCATAACTATATGAAGCGTTTTACGGCTCGTGATTTCCGTAAGGCTCTTATAGAGCTGTTTCAGGTTCTCGATACAAAACCGGAAGAACGTGATCCTTATATGGATGATGACCTTGCAGCATTTCCTTATGTCAACGGCGGTTTATTTGCCGATGAACACATCGAGATACCTCGCTTTACTGACGAGATCGTTGATCTTATTCTCAGAAATGCAAGTGAGGATTTCGACTGGTCTGGAATATCACCTACGATATTCGGTGCGGTATTCGAAAGCACTCTGAACCCGGAAACAAGACGTTCTGGAGGTATGCACTATACCTCGATTGAGAACATTCACAAGGTCATTGATCCGCTTTTCCTTGATGAGCTTCGTAATGAGCTTGAAGATATAAAGTCAAAATATAAGGTTGATAAGACAAAAAAAGCAAAAATTGAGGAATTCCGTGACAAACTCGCAAGTCTAACATTCCTTGATCCGGCTTGTGGCAGCGGAAACTTCCTTACAGAAACATATATAAGTCTCCGCCGACTTGAAAATGAAGCATTAAAGTTTATTCTTGACGGTCAGATGATGTTTGACATAGATCCTATTAAGGTCAACATTTCCCAGTTTTACGGCATTGAGATAAACGACTTTGCTGTTACGGTAGCTAAAACAGCTCTCTGGATAGCAGAAGCTCAGATGTTGCAGGAGACTGAGGAAATAGTTGAGCATAATATTCCGTTCCTTCCTCTGAGATCGTATGCGAACATTGTCGAGGGAAATTCACTCCGCATAGACTGGGAAAGTGTAGTTCCTAAAGATAAACTATCATATATTATGGGTAATCCACCTTTTATAGGTAGTAAATGGATGACAAATAGTCATAAAGAGGATACAAAATTAGTTTTAGGCAAATGGGAAAAATATGGTACTCTGGATTATGTGGCTTGTTGGTATAAAATAGCAGCTGATTATATAAACGGTACATCAATTAAATGTGCATTTGTTTCTACTAATTCTATTTGTCAGGGTGAACAGGTATGTAATCTTTGGAAACCACTTTTTGAAAAATATAACATTCAAATTGACTATGCACATAGAACCTTTAATTGGGATAGTGAAGCAAGTATTAAAGCTCACGTTCATTGTATTATAGTTGGATTTAGTAATAAGAGTAATGGGCAGAAGAAGATTTATGACTCGAATCGTGTTCTTTATGTAAATAATATTAGTGCATATCTTACTGACTCAGATAATATTTTTATTGAAAGTCGTAAAACACCGCTATGTAATATACCCGAAATACATCAAGGCTGTAAATTCGTCGATGGGGGTAATTTGATACTTACTGAAGAAGAAATGAAATTACTAAATAAAGAAGAACCATTATCTGCAAATTTTATTAGACCATTTATGATGGGAAAAGATTTTATTGATCAGAAACCACGATATTGCTTATGGTTGCTCAACGCCGATCCATCATTAATAAAGAAGTGCCCAAAAGTTCTAAAGAGAATTAATATGGTTAAAACTTTTAGAGAAGAAAGTTCAAGTCCTGATACAAGAAAATTTGTTGATACTCCAACATTACCTGCAAGAATGAGCTATTACAGTGATGATAAGAATGTTGATTATATTGCAATCCCCAAAGTATCATCTCAACGGCGTAAATATATCCCGATTGGATTATTAAGTAAAGAAATCGTATCTGGCGATAAAGTTTATATTATGCCATATGCTACACTGTTTCATTTTGGAGTATTGATGTCAAATGTTCATATGGCGTGGGTGCGTTTAGTATGTGGCAGACTAAAAAGTGACTTTAGTTATTCCAACACTATTGTTTATAATAACTTCCCATGGTGTACACCAACAGAAGAACAGAAAGCTGCAATAGAGCATACTGCTCAGATGATACTCGATGCAAGAGCAAAATATCCTGACAGTTCCCTCGCTGATCTCTACGATGAGTTGACAATGCCAGCTGAACTGCGAAAAGCTCATCAGCTCAACGACAAGGCTGTTATGGCTGCATACGGATTCGATTATAAGACAATGACTGAGAGTGAGTGCGTGGCAGAGCTGATGAAGATGTATCAGAAGCTTGCTAACATCAAATAATCAGTAAACTAATGTTGATAAGAAGGCTGTGATGATATATGACAACTTCCGAGATAAGGAAATCATATCCTATTAATGCTTTTATAGACTGGGTAGATAACAGTCGTAGAGTAGCTAAGTTAGATCGTGACATTACTGTTTACTATGGCAGAGCAGATGTATTACACTTATTTGAATACTTTATCTCAGTTTTATTCTCCGACTATGAAGCAGAGGTCTTTCACCTTTATTATCGTGATAATGTTTCGATTAAAGCGATTTGCAAACGATTCGATTTAACATCAAATAGTTTCAAGAACCTTAAAGAACGGCTTTTATCTAAACTTGATAACTGTCCTTTCGTATATATAATCACTCTCGGTTTCGATTCTTATGAGAAAATGCTCACGGAAAAAGGAAAAAAGCAAGGGTTTGATGAAGGATATAAGGAAGGATATGCTGAAGGAGCAAAAATAGGCTACAATCAAATTGAAAAAGCGAAGGAATTCTCAGTAAGACAAGGAGATTCTAATCTTAAAGATATAAAAGAACTTCCACACATACTATTGGAAGATCTTGCAACATTGGAGGATCTTCCTCTATCAATTCGTGCATATAATTGTTTGCATAATTATGGTCTACGCACACTCCGTGATGTTGCAGCTCTACCTCCAAATGAGCTTATTCGGATCAGGAATATGGGTACTTCAACATTTACAAATGTTGTTGATGTCCTTGTAAGTTTTGGAGTTGACAAAGAACCATATTCCAAATGGCTATGTAGTAATAATAAGGAATAGAACAGGAGTGTGAAACTTGACTAATAAAGAAGTTATTGATAGAGATACCTATAAGAAAATCAAGAAGATGAACCGTGAAGAACTTACAAAGTTCATTCTCCGGTACGGCGATGAGCTTATGGGCAGCGAGGATAAAACGATAGATCTCCCGGCACTTCAAGCAGAGCTGAGTAAGATTAAAGGTATCGGGGATAAACGACTGGAAGAAATAATGGTCGTTATCGAGAAATTCCTGAATGTATAGGAGGAAACTATGTCTTGGACAACAATTAATAGAAACTTTATGAAGCATATCTATTCCTGTGAACACTCTGACAAGGAAATGCTTTTAAACTTTATTAATGCGAATGGTTTTTCAAAAATGACAGAATGCGATTTACACTGGAATGTTAAATGGGTTCTTGTTCAAGGCGGTTATATTGGTTCGTATAATCCTTTGGGTACTGCACCGCCTTATATAGATCATAGCCAATACTTTAAAAATACAGATACCGGTGTTTGCTGCCTTACTTATAATACTTACGAGGATGTAGATACAGTCAGAGCTGCTCTTGTAAAGTGGTCTGCAAATAGCGGTTTAGAATTTGAAGTCTATGAACCTGAACATAGTTGGTATTATCCTAATAAAACTTGTTTTGTTGTGATTCATCTTTCAGGGAATGAAATAAAACTAAAATAGCGACCGTTCGTAAAGGTACACCTTTACGAACGCTTTCAAACCGCTCAGAAATTGGCGTTTTTTACGTTCGGGAAAGCCTTGTTTTAGTATACGGACGTTCAGCCGTTTTAGTACACCTTTATGAACGGAAATACAGCTTTAGATTTGACTATAAAAAGATGAAAGCAGACCATAACGGTCTGCTTTATCGTTTACCATAGACCTCGAATTGCTCCACTTAGCATTGCAACTCCTCCGCCTATTATTGCAGAGTCTATTATGCAGATAGCTGTTAGCATCTATCTCACCTCCAGTTCTTTGAAATTCTGTTTTCCTAACGATATTATTATATCACGTTCCGCCCTAAAAGTCAAGCATTTTTTGGATAAACTGCACATTTTTATGTTTATACCATATTTATACATACAGCTATATGTACAAAAGCAATACGATTATAATTGAAAAAGGACTGATTTCTCAGTCCTTTTTCTTTATTCCCACATATCCGAGATAAGATCTCCGAAGAATTCAGAAGCACCTTCTAATTTTAGCTCAATAGCAGCTGCTATTTCTTCCGCAGCAAAGAACAATGCACTCAACAATCCTAATGCGAAAGAACATAGTAGAACGGTCTTTCCGTCCAAATCTCCGAACCGCCAAGCAAACAGCATTGCTCCTAAACAAAGAGCTGAGAATACTCCAAGTAAAGAGCCTAACATTTCTGATAGCAGCACAAATGGCAGCGAACAGCCCAACACTACAAACGATAATATATGAAAAACTGTTTTCAAAACGAATAGAACTATTGTTGCTATTGCTTTAATTGGAAATAGTGCAACTGCCATAATATACTCCCTCCTGAGTGTGTCACGGTGACACACTTATTTTACTTCTGAGATCTCCCAGTACTTCTTGTCAGGTATAAGTTCATCAGCTGATCCGGCAAACTGTACCTTAACTTCTTCATCGCTAATGAGCATTTTATCGTCCTCGAATAAGACATTTCCGACCTCGGTGCGATAGTACATTTCAAATATCTCACCGCTGCCATAGCGTTCTACGGTCAGTTTATATATAGTAAATACCATATTTTCAGGCAGACCGCTTGCAGCAGAATCATTGTAGCTCGCTGCTGTTCTGGTAGCCAAATATGTTTTCTCAATCTCATAGTCGTTTATTCTGCAATTCATTGTTTTATCCGTAGCTTTGCTGTTTCTGCCAAGAACAGAGTCTATGCTTTCTTGACCATAATCATTATGTATAGTGTTAGTAAAGTCCTTAGTTGAATCCTTAATATTAATCATTGTTTTTTCAAAGAAATCGTTCGCAGCCTTTTTATCAACTTCGTCAGCATTTTCAATGAAAGACTTGCTTTTAAGTCCTGATACTATTGCAGGAGTATCTTCATAATACCATACATTCTCATCAATATATTTAAGCTCCTTAGAGTATTTCTGCTTGAAAGTGGACTGTAATGTGTTTTCTGACATATATATGCTGACTTCATCACCATTTATAAGATCGTTTACTTTGCTATGGTCAAGAGCCTTATCATCAGTATTCAATACACTTATTCCGTAAATCTGTTCGAGAATATCAGGTGTTATATCGTTGCCAAGATCTGATGCAAGCTTATCCCAATCAACTATTACCTCAACTTCTGAATCGTGTTCATAGCCAGTAAAATTAATTGTGATATAGTCCTCAAGATAAAACCCTTCTTCTTTTCGATTGGTATGCTTAATAATGCCGGATTTTGAACTTGAATTTTCTGTTTTATTCAAAGCATCATCTTGATAATCATCACGGAGCTTCTGCCAATCAACATCAGTTGTCGGCTCCGTTTTATCTTCTTTAGAATGAGTTTTTTTAGTTGTCGTTTCACTATCACTATTCTCAGTGATTATAGTAGGCGTTTCGACAACTTTTGATTTCGAGCTGCTCTTATCATCTTTGTCACCACAGCTTGTAATGCAGGCAGTCATTGTAAGAGCGATTAGTATGGTTGATAAGCGTTTGATTTTCATATTGATTCCGCCTTTCATAAATATATTAATACCTTACAATTATATAATACTCAGCAGCTTATGTCAAGATTTATGACTAAAATACATCTCTAATGCTTTGGCGATAGTGTCCTCAACTTCCTTGTCTGATATGTCTGGTTTAAAATACTTATTGACAACTGAGCTGCTTATAGAACGCTTTTCCGGCTTCTGTATGGAGCTTTTGCGTTCAAATAGTATTCTTATATCTTCTTCCGTTAACTCGCCTTCAGCGTTATCAGAGAGTGTTCTGAGCTGCTTTGCCATTGAAGCTGAGAATATGACTTTTTCTTCATCAAGAACAGTTGCAAATGCTGTCTGCTCATCCTCTGAGAGTTGAGCTATAACATCAACAGCAGCTATATTAATGATTTTGTTATCGATCATATCCTGAAGCTCAGGTATAAGAGTGTGGACGTTAATATATCTGTACATTGTTTTCTTAGATATATCGAATTTAGCAGCGATTTCCTCCGCTGTCAAGTCCTCACTCTTTCTGATTTCCATATATCGTGCGAATATTCTGCCGTACTCGCTCGGCAGCGTTCTGTTCCTCTGGATATTGCTTTCAGCAAGTACCGTATACATTTCCTCGTCTGTGTACTTCCGGACAATACAAGGCACTTTGAGCTGTCCTATCTGTTTAGCAGCCTCAAGTCTGTGATGTCCGGCGATTATCTCATAAAGATCACCTTTAGCTCTGACTGTCAGCGGAGTGACTATGCCAATATCCTTTGCACTTGCAGCTATCTGGCTGACTTTCTTTTCGTTCAACTTGAAAGGCTGCGTATTGCCGTATTTGTCCACAAAAGGGATCAGCCGAGTTGTTTCTATGTAGATGATGTTCTCTTTATTGCTGCCCCATACGCTTGTATAGCTTTCTTCAAGCTCTGCCGGTATGTTGTCCTCAATCTGAT
>Ga0256404_1013647_pt1 | contig 10223 bp, 5 predicted proteins | sample RumenRJG_01DNA_FD_185990 | JGI IMG/M metagenome (GOLD analysis project Ga0256404, IMG submission 185990) | Bovine rumen microbial communities from Lethbridge, Alberta, Canada - RJG_01 | ecosystem: Host-associated > Mammals > Digestive system > Stomach > Rumen | place: Canada: Alberta | collected...
TGGTCGGCTGCACGGCGCTGACCACGCTCAACTGCTACAGCAACCAGCTGACCTCGCTCGGCACACTGCCCAGTTCGCTGCAGACCATCAACTGCTCGAGCAACCGCCTGAGCGGCACCCTGAGCATCACTGGCCGCAGTGCACTCATGACACTGGACGTGAGCAGCAACACCGGCCTGACCACGCTCGAGTGCTACGAAAACGCGCTGTCCTCGCTCAATGTGAGTGGCTGTACATCGCTGACCACGCTTGCCTGCGACGGCAACCAGTTGACCTCGCTCAGAGCGTCAGACTGCCCTGCCCTGCGCCATGTCGAGTGCTACAACAACCAGCTAAACGAGGAAGCAATGTCCAGATTTGTCAGCGACCTGCCCAGCATCCCCACGAGCGAGGAGGCCGGCAGTCTGCTGGTGCTGGGCAGTGACAACGAGGGCAATGTGTTCACCGGCTCGCACAAGGCTGACGCATCGGCCAAGCATTGGAACGCACTGATGAGTGACGGCACGCCCATCAGCAGCGGCAAGAACGGTGACATCAACGGCGACGGCACGGTCGACGTGACCGATGTCAACATCATCGTCAACATCATGCTCGGCAAGGACAGTGCCAGTAACTATCCCGGCAATGCCAACGTCGACGGTCAGGGCGACATCGATGTGAGCGACGTGAACGTCATCGTCAACATCATGCTCGGCAAGGCATCAGACACTTCCCAGCCGGTGACGGTGACCTACGACTACATGACCGAAGCGAGCCTGCTGGCAATGGGATTCGCCGACAGTGAATTGTCACCAAACATTTCTAACTTTGTCTACCTGGAGTCCAAGCAGTTGAGTGACCAATACGCCACCATGGATTATAGGCATTTTATGCTGGTTAACCTCTCCAACACGAACTACGATCTGTACTTTTGTTCAGTTAACGATGCAGTTCTACAGGACTGGGATGTGACGGGCGGTCAACTGGTGCTGACACCCAAGAATGGCAAGAAGATCACTAAAGTGGTTGTTGAGTCGTTTAGCACCAACGCAGCCAGCAGAGTTGCCATCTCGGGCAACAGCTCATGCTCCACTGCGACCGACGGCGCGTTGACTACCGCCACGTTCAGTGACAGCGGTGCTGGCACGGTCACGATTTCGGGTGAAAAGTCAGTGATTAATAAAATCAGTGTGACGTATCAGTAACTTAACTTTCTAATGTGGTTTCTTGGCAGTAGTTAAGGGAGTTAAGGAGTCAAGACGTCACATCATCATTGATAATGCAGGGACGCTAGGCAACTCAACCCCACCCCTGACCCCTCCCCTGGCAGGGGAGGGGAAAAGAGATTACAATCTGTAAGCACTTTATCGAACTTGCGAAACTTATTTCACTTAAAACTTAACCCGGCAGGCACCTGCAATCGGGTGCCTGCCACAAAACTTGATTTCTATGAAACACTATTTACTCATTCTTCTTGCACTGATAGTGGGAGTCACGTCGGCACAGGCTGAAGCCCACTACCAGTTCTGGATTGGCAGTACCGAAGTCACCAGCGACAACTTCCAGAACATCCAAGATGCCTCCATCAAGAGTGGAACTGCCAAGTATGACGCCAACAACAACAAACTCATCCTCACCAACGTCACCATCCAGCCCAACAGTGGCACGCGAGCCATACGCAACCAAAACTGCACTGACCTGACCATCGAGTTCAGAGGCACATGCTTGCTCAAGACCCAAAATGCCGATGCACTTCGCGTTGAATCGGGAGCTGAGGTCGATGGCAGAACAACGATATACGCCACCAGTGGCAGTGTGGTCACCATAGAGAGTGTGAACGCCAATGCCATCTCCACACAGACATTTATGACAATAAAAGGCCCAGGAACTTTCAACATCACCAGTAACTATAATGACCAGACTATCTTGTGCAAAGGATGGAAGCCTTCAGCAGGATCTATTGTCACGGGTGGTGACATTGGATCATTGTGTTTTAGAGATAATTGTAACGTCTCCATCAAAAACACAGGTAATGGCAACTGCATCAAGGGTGACAATTATAGCGAATTGGAATTCTCTAAGGGCACAGTTGTGTTTGACAACAGCGCCAACAAGCCTTGTATCGAGAACATAACAACCGATGATGAAAGAACTAGCATCTACTTCAGAAATAATTCGGCCATCCTCGACCCTTTCGGTGCCGAACCGGACGACAAATCCATCGTGCTTAATGGCGAAAAGGTCAAAGGCCACCTGCTCATCAGCAACGACTATGTTGCCCTCATCAACGCGGACTACTTCCCCAGTGCGGCCTTCCGTGTCGCGCTGAAGGAACTTTTCCCCAAGAGTTACATCACCAGTAGTGACGTTGAAGGACTCACCACGCTGGACTTGAGCAACCGCAACCTGGGTAACGTCACGGGCATCAATTACCTGTCAAACCTCAAGACACTCATCCTCACCAACAACAACTTGACCTCCTTTGGCTATGAACTGCCCGTTTTGGAAACCCTCTACTGCGACCAGAACTCGCTCCAATCAATTAATCTGTCGGGCATGCCTGCCCTCAAGAAACTCGATTGCCACGAGAACGGCCTGACCACGATTAACGTGAGCAACAACCCTGCGTTGAACTATGTCAATGCCGCCGAGAACAGCCTGACAAGCTTCAATGCCAGCGAGAACAATGCTGCCCTCGAGCGACTCTTCTTAGGCAACAACAATTTCAACACCCTCACTGTTTTTATGCTCTCGGGGCTCAAACAGTTGGGCTGTGCAAATTGCACCAACATGACCAGCCTCGAAGCAACCAATTTGCCCAACTTGACCTCGATAGATGCGGCCGGCTGCTCATCATTGACCAGATTGTCGTGCTGGGGTAGCGGCGTAAACAGCCTGAACGTGGCGAATTGTACGGCACTAACCCAACTGCGTGCCTCTCGTTGCAAATTCACCTCCCTGTCAATCAGTGGCTTCTCGCATCTGACAACGCTTGACGTGTCGGGGAACACCTTGCTCAAAACGCTCTACTGCAGCGGCAACGCGTTGAGCATTCTCAACTTTACCGGTTGCTCGCTACTGCAAAGCATTGACTGCAGCAACAATGGCTTGACCGGTCTCGATACGAGCGACTGCCCGGCACTGAAGACGATCAACGCCTCAAGCAACAACTTCCTGGAACTGAACATCACCGGCATGTCCAAATTGGAATCGCTCAATGTGTCGAACTGCTCAAGACTCAAGTTCCTGCACTGCGAAAACAACGCCCTCACGTTGCTCAATGTAACGGCATGCCCGCTGCTTCAAAACCTAAACTGCTCATACAACAAGTTCACAACCCTGACCATCAGCGGCAACAGCAACCTCGTAAGCTGCGATGTGAGCAATAACCCCTATCTCAAAACACTTGATTGCAGCAACAATGCGCTGAACAGTTTCAGTTTTAACAATTGTAGTGCCCTGGAGACGGCCAATTTCTCGGGCAACCCTGGCGAAGGCCTACAACTGAGCATTGTCAGGTTGCAGAAACTGCGTTCGCTGAACCTGGGCAACGTGTCGGGAATGACCAAGCTGACCATCAACGAGGCTCCACAACTGACCTCGCTGAACATCTCGGGCTGCAACAGCATGCAAATCCTCTCGGTCAAGTATACGGGACTCACGCAGCTCACTGCCAACAACCTGAGCAATCTAACCACCTTCTACTGCGAGCAGAACAACGCGATGACCCAGCTGCAGTGCTGCAACAACCCCTGCCTACAATACATGGAAGCCATCTGGAATTCATCGCTGGCTACGCTCAACTGCACCGACAACACCGCCTTGACCCAACTGAAGTGCTACAACAATGCGCTCACCACGCTGAATGTCACCGGTTGCACTGCGTTGGAGACCCTCGTGGCCTCGCAGAACGCGTTAGTCAACATGACGATACAAGGCACGTCACTGACCACGCTCGATGTATCAAACACAACATCGCTGACCACGCTGGACTGTCAGTCAAACGCCTTGTTGTCATCGCTCAACGTCGAGGGCTGCACAGCGCTGGAGAATGTCTATTGCCAGAACTGCGCCTTCACCGAACTGAACCTGCGCAACCTTCCCGCCCTGAAACGGATAGATGCCAGCAACAACAACCTGACCAGCCTCAATGCTGCCGGAAGCACGGCCTTGCAACACCTGCTGTTGCAGAACAACCCATCGTTGAGCAAATTTAATATCACGTTTGAGAAAGGCGAACTGTTAGAGCTAAACATCAGCAAGACCCAAGGAATAGCTTACGATTACGTGGGTGGCATGCCCAAGCTGCAAGCACTGTACATGGACGAGACCTCTTCGTCCTATAGTGTTGATATCCATAACAATCCCTGCCTGACCACACTGAGCATAAAGAATTGCCCACAGTTGCAAAGCCTCTATTGCGACAACAACGCCATCGCCAATCTCGACGTGTCGGGCAACACCCAAATGCAATCCTTCGCTTGCTCGAACAATGCACTCACCTCACTCAGGCTCCAAAACTGCCCCGCCTTGCGCTTTGTGAACTGTTTCCTGAACCAGTTAAGCATCAGCGCAATGACCACATTGATAGGTGACCTGCCCACCATACCGGCGAGCGAGAACCCGGGCAATCTGCGCGTGCTCGCCGCCACGGGCGAAGGCAATGTGTTCACCAGCACTCACCAAGCAGCCGCGACAGCCAAACGCTGGAACGCGCTGATGAGCGACGGTTCGCCCATCAGCAGCGGCATGCGGGGCGACATCAACGGCGACGGCTCGGTCGACGTGACCGATGTCAACATCATCGTCAACATCATGCTCGGCAAGGACAGTGCCAGTAACTATCCCGGCAATGCCAACGTCGACGGCCAGGGCGGCATCGATGTGAGCGACGTGAACGTCATCGTCAACATCATGCTCGGAAAAAATTAAGGTAATGCTCAATGGCGGAAACGCTTGATGGGTGAAACCCCACCCCTGACCCCTCCCCTGGCAGGGGAGGGGAAATCGGGAGGACAGCCTAGCGAGGGAAGCCTAATACACTGGGGTCACTGGACGCGTCTGGTGACCCCAGTGTCATGTTCTAGTTTTTTACATTATTTAATATGTTTAATAACATAAAAGGTCCATTGACTGCGGCAATGTCGAAAAAAAAAAGTAATTTTGCGGTCGCTTAACATAAACACAACTAATTTAGGTTTACCATAATGACTAACATCAAGAATTTCAACGACCTGACATCGCATCTGGTCGCTAGAGGAACGAGAAAACGTGTGGCCATCGTGTGGGCCGCCGACGAGTCGACACAGTATGCCGCCATCCGTGCGCTGAACGACGGATTTATCGACGCCATCTTTGTGGGTTGCCGTGAGCAGCTGGAGCAGCTTGCTGAGCTCAAGCCTCATGCCGATCACATCACCTACGTCGACACTGACGACAAGGACAAGGCCGCCGCACTGGCCGTGCAGATGGTACGTGATGGCCAGGCCGATGTGCTGATGAAGGGTCTGATCAACACCGACAACCTGCTGCGTGCTGTGCTGAACAAGGAAACCGGCATCCTGCCCAAGGGCAATGTGCTGACCCATGTCACCACCGCCGAAATTCCGGGCTATGACCACCTGTTGTTCTTCACCGACGCAGCCGTCATCCCCTGCCCCACCCGCGAGCAGCGCATCGAGCAGGTGCGCTATGTGGCCGGTCTGTGCCGCGCCTTCGGCGTCGAGGAGCCCAAGATTGCCCTGATCCACTGCAGCGAGAAGGTCAACGAGAAGCACTTCCCGTTCACCGTCGAGTATCGCGAGCTGGTGCAGATGGCCCAGAACGGCGAGTTCGGCAAGTGCATCGTCGATGGCCCGCTGGACGTGAAGACCTCTTGCAACCTGCACAGCATGGAGACCAAGGGCATCAACTCGCCCATCCATGGCGAGGCCGACGCCGTGATATTCCCCGACATCCAGGCCGGCAACGTGTTCTACAAGACGCTGACCCTGTGGGCCAAGGCCGAGACTGCAGGCATCCTGCAAGGCCCCAGCGCACCCGTCGTGACTCCGTCGCGCAGCGACAGTGGCGAGTGCAAGTACTACAGCCTGGCAGTCGCTTGCATGGCCTGATCAATGCTCAATGATTGCTTTGTAGAATCTTATATTCTCAATTTTCAATTTCAAATTCATCAAAAATAATGCATATTTTAGTTGTAAATCCTGGTTCGACATCGACCAAGATTGCCGTTTTTGAGAACGAGAAGGAGCTCTTCCACAAGAGCTTGTCGCATCCCGTCGAGGAGATTGCCCAGTTCAAGGCCATCACCGACCAGTATGAGTGGCGCAAGCAGCTGGTGCTTGAGGCCGTCAAGCAGGCCGGTTGCCCGTTTGACTTTGCAGCAGTGGTGGGCCGTGGAGGTCTGCTGAAGCCCATCCCCGGTGGCGTGTATCGCGTCAACGAGCAGATGATGCACGACGTGCGCACGAGCGAGCACAGCCATGCCAGCGACCTGGGTTGCCTCATCGCATATGAGATTGCCAAGGACATCCCCGGCTGCCAGAGCTTTATCGCCGACCCCGTTGTCGTCGACGAGTTGTGTGACTCGGCACGCATCTGCGGCTCGCCGCTGATGGAGCGCCTGAGCATCTGGCACGCGCTGAACCAGCGCGCCATCGCCCGCCGCTTCGCCAAGGAGCAGGGCAAGCGCTATGAGGACTTCAACCTGGTGATTGTGCACCTGGGTGGTGGCGTGTCGGTCGCCGCTCACGAGCATGGCAAGTGCATCGACGTGAACAACGCCCTGGACGGCGAGGGTCCGTTCGGCCCCGAGCGCGCCGGCACCCTGCCCGCCAGCGGCCTGATCAAGCTGTGCTTCAGTGGCGAGTACACCGAGGCCCAGTTGCTCAAGATGGTGAGCGGCAAGGCCGGTCTGGCCGCACTGCTTGGCACCAACGACATGCGCGAGGTGGAGCGCAGCATCAACGAGGACCACGACGAGAAGGCCACCCGCTATACCGACGCGATGATCTATCACATTGCCAAGGCCATCACTGCACAGGGTGCTGTGCTGTGCGGCAAGGTCGATGCGATCCTCATCACCGGCGGCATGGCTCGCTGGGGCTATCTGGTCGAGGGCCTGAAACAGCGTTGCGGCTGGATGGCTCCCATCCATTGCTATCCCGGCGAGGATGAGCTGGAGGCACTGGCACTGAACGCACTGGATGTGCTCAACGGCACCGTCGAGGCTCAGGAGTACAAGTAACTCATAATTTATAATTTATAATTTATAATTCATCGTTTATAAGTTATAATTCACAAGTTATAAGTTATAATTAAGGATTATGGGTTTTGCACTTTGAGCAATTATCTATAACAATCATACCAGTGGGGACGAGAAACACACTCGTCCCCATTGTTGTCAAGCGATAAAATCGGAGAGAAAATGAAACGGATTTGGTTAATGATGGCGGTGGCAATAGCCACCTTGACCACTTGGGCGGTGGACTTTGACCGCTACTTCACCGACGCGACCCTCAGGCTGGACTATGCCTTTGCGGGCGATGCCGTCAAGCAGGATATATTTCTCGACCAACTGTCGCGTCTGCCGCGGTGGTGGGGCCGTCGCGTGCGCCTTGATGAGGTGCCAGTGGCCGGCGACGGCGACATCACCGTGCGCGACCATAGCAGCGGCGCGATCATCTACCGCCACTCGTTCTCGAGCCTGTTTCAGGAGTGGATTTCGACCGCCGAGGCCAAGACCGTGCGCAAGTCGATGGAGAACGTGTTCCTGGTGCCGATGCCGCGCGACACGGTCGACATCACCATTGAGCTGCGCGACCCGCATCACCGCACCACTAGCTCGCTGACCCACCAGGTGGTGCCGAGCGACATCCTCATTGCCCATCGCGGCGAACGTGGAGTCACGCCATTTGTCACTTTGCAGCAAGCGGCCGACACGCTGCATTGCATCCACATCGCCTACGTGGCCGAGGGCTACACCGAGGCCGAGATGCCGCAGTTTCTGGAGCACTGCCGCGAGGCGATGGAGGCTCTGTTCAGCCACGAACCGTTCAAGAGCCTGCGCTCGCGGTTCAACATCGTGGCAGTGCAGAGTGCGTCGCACGACAGCGGCGTGAGCGACCCTGGAGCCGGCATCTGGCTTGACACCGCACTGGGTTCGCACTTCGACACCTTCTACAGCAAGCGTTATCTGACCACGCTTCACCTCAAGCAACTGCATAATGTGCTGGCCGGCATCCCCTATGAGCACATCATCATCCTGGCCAACACCGAGCACTATGGCGGTGGCGGCATCTACAACAGTTACAACCTGACCTACACGCGCGGCAAGCACTTCCGCCCCGTGGTGGTGCATGAGTTTGGCCACAGCTTTGCCGGTCTGGGCGATGAGTACCCCTACGGCGACGATGACCCGCGCTACTTCAGCGACGTGGAGCCGTGGGAGCCCAACCTGACCACGCTGCACGACTTCGGCTCGAAGTGGGCCGACATGGTTGCTCCCGGCACGCCCTGCCCCACCCCCGAGAGCCAGGACAGCACCATGATGACGCGTCGTGTGGGTGTGTTTGAGGGTGGAGGCTATCTGAGCAAGGGCGTGTATCGACCTGTGCAGGACTGCCGCATGCGCACCAACGAGGTGCCCGAGTTCTGCCCCGTGTGCCAGCGAGCCATCCGCCGCCTCATTGAATTCTATACCGAGTAATTTTACCGGACTTCCTTTTTGCCACGCAAAGGAATTGCACCAAATTGCAAAGTTGAGAGTCACCAAAAGCACCCTCAAAGGTTACAAAAATTTTTGAGAGGCACCAAAAGCGTCTCTCAAAGAAATTGCATCCAATTATTGTGCTGATGCCAAAAGATATCTACACTGCTGGTGGCTAGTTGGTCTGGCCATTGACTTGTTCTAGCAGTTGCTTGGTCTCCTCGGGCGACAGCCTGTTGGGAAAAACAAGAGTCCCGTCATTGATGGGTTCAATTATTGTTGGGCAACACAGCAGCTTTCCCTTGTAGACGACACCGATTGCGCGATCCAGATTCTCGGTCGTCATCTCAGACAATTGTTTCGCCCCTTGTTCGGTAAACACCAGTCTGATGTATTCGTCACCAATGTCGGGGTCGCTCTCGATCTTGGCGCTGGCAACGGCTTTGGCAGTGATGCGCGGCATACCCTTGAGGGCATAGAGGTAATTGATGTTGACGGTGTCGGTGACAACCATGCTGCCAGAACTCATGTCAAAATCATACTCCTGTTTCACATACCAGAATAGTTTGATATCATCGGGCAGAAAGTTCTGGCCATACTTGCTGACGATGTTGTTAACGACAGTCGTGTCGCCCTCGGTATGGTAAACCACAGGTCTACTTTCATATTCACCCATGTAGTATTGAATCACCACAGAATCACCATCTGCTTGGGCTGTTGTGAGCATATTGACGAACGCATCGCCAACTTCGGCATTGGTGTAAGCCTCATAGAAGAGCAGCTGCGACTCGTCGACTGGGCCATCTGCATCTTTTCCGTTCCCCTTGCATGAGGCGACAGCCAGCAACAAGGCTACAGCTACCACAATTATGCCCGTTACGGTAAGTTTTACATTGCCAAGGAATTGTTCCATAACTACAGTTTTTAGCTAATTACATGTGATTTATTCTATTTTTTCGCAAAGTTACGTCTTATAACATTAATACGCAACAAAACTTAAAAAAATTTCCCCCTGCGCCAGTGAATGAGGGGGAAAACCTGGAACTATTGTACAGACTAATAGTCCACTGATTTAATGGTTAGGAGCCCACCTCGGTGCCGGGCCATGAGGCCACCGCAGTGCCGGGCCAGGAGGCCCGTTCGGTCGGATTTGTAATCCGACCGCATTTGAGTATAAGGATTTGCAATCCGAAATAAGCGCATTATAAATGCTTATACTCAATCCTGCCCCCGTTCGGTCGGATTTGTAATCCGACCGCATTTGAGTATAAGGATTTGCAATCCGAAATAGGCGCATTATAAATGCTTATACTCAATCCTGCCCCCGTTCGGTCGGATTTGTAATCCGACCGCATTTGAGTATAAGGATTTGCAATCCGAAATAGGCGCATTATAAATGCTTATACTCAATCCTGCTGGATTGCAAATCCAGCAGAACTAGGAGGCCACCGCAGTGCCAGGCCAGGAGGCCAACTCGGTGCCGGGCCAAGAAGCGACCTCGGTGCCGGGCCAAGAGGCCAACTCAGTGCCGGGCCAG
>Ga0256404_1013648_pt1 | contig 10221 bp, 8 predicted proteins | sample RumenRJG_01DNA_FD_185990 | JGI IMG/M metagenome (GOLD analysis project Ga0256404, IMG submission 185990) | Bovine rumen microbial communities from Lethbridge, Alberta, Canada - RJG_01 | ecosystem: Host-associated > Mammals > Digestive system > Stomach > Rumen | place: Canada: Alberta | collected...
ACACCGGAACATTGGGATGCCTGCCGACGCAGTCGATTGCCAGAGCGTCTTTTCCGCGGCGGTCCATGATGCTTGTGAAATCATACTTCATGCTTTTACCCCTCCTCAGAATTGTTCATCAAACAGTTTATATGTGAAACTATTTCAAATTGTAGCACGTGCAGGGTTGTTTGCAAGGCCGGTTTTATTCTTAATACGTACAAAACCTGCAGAGTTTTCTGCAAGGTCAGCAGCCTGTGAAGCGCGCCGTCTCCATGGAATCACCCTGTCTGTTTTTTCTGCTGTGCAGCGTCTTGTTCACGCGGCGGAACCAGCCGATGCGGTACTGCAGAACTTTGAAAAAACTGTCAATCTCTTCAGGTGTACAGTGCCCGAGAAGGTAATTGACCTGCGACAGCATGCCTTCACGGTCATAATTTCTGTGGGCCTCGCAGGTTTTTTCCCCGAGTTCAGTCAGATAGAGCCGGTATTCTCTTTTGTTTTCCGGATTCACTTCCCGGCGGATCAGCCCGTTTTTTTCAAGCTTAGAGGTGATCTGCGAAATGCTGCTTTTTGTACGGTCAGAAATCTCGGCAAGACGCTTTGAAGTCAGACCCTCTTCCTGCTGAATGGAGTTCAGCGTGTGCGCTTCAACTTCGCTGAGTGTGATACCCGTTCCGTAATCGCGGACCATCAGTGAGTAGCAGTTCATCACCGACTGATACCTGTAGAGCGCGTCTATTTTTTCATCAAGGTTTTTCAGAGCCTTTGAAATCTGCTGCAGCGGAATCATTCTAAAATTATCACCTCTGATGCGTGTCAGTGTTTTTTCTCATGCCGAATAATGCCATTATATCACGTTTATATAGTTTAACCATTGAACTTAATAAAAAAAGAAATGTATGTCCGTAGCTGATTTTGTGATGATTTTGACAAAAAACGGCACTGACCACTCTGCAATAAACAAACCAGCCCGCGCAGTTCTGCGCGGGCTGGTTTGTACGTTTAAGGAAGGCTGAATTTTGCGCCTGCGGCGCCGGCAGTCAGCATGCACTAGGAGTTTTCGCCGCCGTAATCCTCCACGTCTGAATTGCCGTGGTGCCCCTCATAGTCCTCGGGACGGTCATTGCTGTTGTCCATGTTTTCTGCCAGATCGGGGGCCGGCTCGACAGTGTGCCAGTCGTACTCAGGAACCTTGACCAGCGTGCCGTCAGGATAGCGGAATTCAGTGGCGCCAAAATCAAGCGGTGAATCGTTGTCGCTTGCCATTGCCGGAACTCCCGCTGCAAGAACTGCCGCAGTCATCAGCGCTGTCGCCAGACATGTTTTCTTAAAAAGTTTTTTCATTTAAATGCATCCCCTTCGTTTTTATTTTTGGACCGGGCAGGTTTTTCTTAATTCCTGCTCAGCTCTTGTTTTGACTGATTAAATATTACCCCGTCGCTGGCGCTGCCACATCGGGCAAAAGGCGCATCTGTACATTGGTGTTTTGTACAATTGACTTTTGAAGAGTGTAATAAATCAGTCAGGGACTGCATTCTCAATTATTACACTTTTAAATTTCTGTCCGCGCACTCTGTCAGATCTGTCGGAATTGTATGGACAGCTCTGCCTGAAGTGTTGGAATGCAGACGGGGTATTTGCTTTGGTTTCTAAAATAAAAATGTACCTTAATATGTGGCATCTGCATTAATAACTACGAAAAAACATAAGAAATACAATTTTTCGCGAAATTCAGGCTTCTCAAAGCGAACTTATCCTTTACAAATATTTGAAAAATAGTATTATTATAGTTATGTATCTCCGGACGGAAGGAGGACAACGCTTATGGACGAATATGTGACGCTTGCGGAAGCCGGAAAGATTCTTACGGAACGGGGAATGCCCATGGATCTTGTATGGCTCAGGCGTAAGGCGGCAGCCGGGCAGATACCAGGGGCTGAAAATGTAGGTAAGAAGATCTGGCTTGTTCCTCGTGTATGGGCGCAGACGTACGTGAAAGTCAAAAGCGGACGTCCGAGGAAAGACAGAAAAAACCTTCGCGAAGCGAGCGGCGGCAGCTTTTAAGGGCACATCCGCTGCGGAACAGCAGTACAAACGGGGCTGCTGCGCGATTGATATGATTCCTCTTCACAGGCAGGCTGTTCTGTTCTGCGGAGAAAATCACATCTGATCGGGCGGCGGCTCTTTTTTTGTTCTGAAAAACTGCGGATGGGCTGCGTGCAGGCCGCTGACAGCTCTGTCAGGTTTACCGTCTTCAGTGCGCGTCCGGCTGCGTCTCTGCACTCGGGCTAAGGCCGGCCCGCGCTGCAGCGGGCTGTACCCGGCGCAGAAAAAGGCAGCAGAAAAGCCGCGGCTTCAGGCTGCAGAAGCCGCGGTCTTTTTTGAAACATGCAGGGGCTGAAATTCTGCGGCTGAAAACATGCGCGCACAGCCGGGGGAAGCCGGCTCTCTTCGGTGTCTGCTGAAATAAATGCCGGCACATCCTGCTGCATTTGTCTGCCGTTTCGGAGCAAAAGTCAGGGCGCTGTGTGAAGGGATGTTTCCCTTTCACGCGGCTGAAAGGTTCACTCTTTATCAGCGATTCTGTTCCGCAGAATTGCAGTCTGCAGCTGCCGGAATCAGCAGTTTTCACGAGCGTCAGCGGTGAAGAGGCTGTGCTGTATGCTGGCGGCCGGGGTGCGCTTTTTCTTCCGCACAGATGATAAAAACTGACAGACTGCAGCAGTTTTGTCTTGTCCTGAATCTCTCTTAAAAGCTGATGTTTCCGGCTGCGGACGCTGTATAAAAGGCGCCTTGCCAATCGCCGGTAACTCGACTAGAATAGTTGTCAATAAATCCGGCCGGCTCACGCCCTCTGATTTTGTCATGGCATGTGGAGCAGGGCAGCCGGCTGTGGTAGAATATCATCTGTATTTTCACTGAAACAGTGGAGGCATAACCCATTTATGATCAGAAAAATAATGCTTGCCCTGACAGTGGCTCTGTTTCTGCTGGCGCAGTCCCTGTCGGCGGCAGAAAAGCCCTATGTTGTTCTGGCGCTTTCCGGCGGAGGAATCAAGGGCTATGCGCATATAGGCGTCCTTGAGGAACTGGAGAAGGCCGGCATAGGCGTTGCCGGTGTTGTAGGAACCAGTATGGGTGCCATCATCGGCAGTCTGTACGCAAGCGGCAAAACACCTCAGGAAATGGAGCGCATCGTCAGCGATATCAATCTTTCAGAGCTTGTCACTGCCCGCAGCACCCGCTATTTTAACCTTTCCGATAAAACAAACCGTGACATGAGCATGATCCGCCCTGAGATCCACATGGACCGGCAGCACAGGCCGGCAGGGCCGCTCGGCGTTATACCGGGCACGTCGGTGCTGGAATACATAGCCCGGCTCCTTTCAAATGTAACAGTTACTGATTTCAATGATCTGCCGATTCCCTTTGCGGCGATTGCCACAGACCTGGTGTCGGGCGAGAAGGTCGTTCTGCGCCACGGTTCGCTTGCCAGCGCCGTCCGTGCTTCAATGTCGCTGCCCGGCGTTTTCGATCCGTGGGAAATAGACGGCCGTCTTCTTGTAGACGGCGGCATGGTCAGCAACATGCCTGTTGAGACCGCAAAAGAGCTGTTCCCCGGCTATCCGGTGATTGCGGTGAACCTGACCAGCGAGCTTTCCCCGCGCAGTGCCCTGAACGGCGTGGTCAGCGTGGTCAGCCAGTCAATCACCATTCTGACCATGCAGAATGTGCGCCGTGAAGCCGCTCTGGCTGATTTCGTGATCAACCCGGGGGTCAAGGAATATCCTGTCATCGGCACAAATTCAGCTGCTGAAATAATTCAGCAGGGGCGCGACGCTGCCGAAAAGAACATGCCTGAGCTGATGAAGCTGCTGGAGAAAGCACCGCGGAAACCTATAAGGCCGAAGGTCACGGAACCGGCTGATTCTCCGCGCATCATGGGCGTAAAGATATACGGTCTTCCTTCTCCCTACGCTGAAAAGCTTGAACGCGAACTTCTGAAGCAGTGGCTCGGCCGTCCCGTGAAAATGACCGAAATTGTGGAAGCCAGCTCAGAAATCTCAAAGCGCGAAGATGTTCGCAGCGTCGATTATGATCTGCAGAAAACCGCCCGCGGCGTGGTAGTTCAGTACAAAGTACAGCGCGTGCTGCCGCACATCTACAGACTGGGCGGTTACGCCAGCACGCTGGCCAGCAAGGGATGGCTCAAGGTTGAAAGCCTGAATTACGACGTGCTGACTCCCGGCGACACTCTTCAGACCCGTCTGTACCTGAGTGAGTACTGGGGCGCAGACTTCAACTATTACTGGGGTATGGATCTCAAGGGCGATAACTTCTGGGAAGCCGGACTTTCAGCGTCCCACTATAAAATTGACATTGCCGGGGATCCTCTCAAGTGGCAGAAGTACAGTTTCGACCTGCAGCGCCACTTTACAATTCATGACCGCCTGAGGCTTTCTGCCGGCGCCAGTACGGCATTCCTGCGCCACGTGTCAGGAGCAGACAGCACTTCCTATGTCGCGCCGTTCCTTGAAGCCAAGCTCAACATGATGGATAACCCTGACGATCCGGTCAACGGCATTCTTCTCGGAATACGCGCGTCATGGCCGAACGATGCTGACAACATGATCCTGCGGGCGAACCTGATGGGACGCCGCAGGATCAGCGACAAACTGATGGTTGAGATGAACGGCGGCTTCATGGAGGGCGATATGGGCGGCAGCCGGCTTTATGCGGCCTATCTCGGCGCCCAGGAAGAACTGCTGAGTCTGTCTCAGCACCCCATTCCGGCCGAGCGTTTTGCCTGGTGGCGTCTCAAGTTCCGCACACCTCTGACGCAGACCATGTTCGGCCCGATTATCGCCGAGTTCTTCGGCGGTCAGGGGTATGCGTGGGATCATGACAGCGCTTCGATTGCAAAGCCGTGGGAAGTGGGAATTGCGCTCTGCACACCGCCGAAACTCATCGACGGCAGAGTTTATGCGCTGTACACCGAACGTGACGAATGGAAATTCGGTGTGAGAATCGGCGTTCCTGACTGGGACGTCTTTCATCTGTTCTAAAACCCGGGCACTGCCCGGAGTTTGAAATTTTCAATCCGCACAGGACATCAGGAGGAATCAGGAAACTATGGCTCGCAACATCACACCGAAGGAACAGGACTATTCTCAGTGGTATCTTGACATCATCAAAGTCGCTGAACTGGCCGACTATGCACCGGTCAGAGGCTGCATGGTCATCCGGCCCACCGGCTACGCCGTGTGGGAAAAAATTCAGGCCTACTATGACAGGGCTTTCAAGGAAACAGGACATGTAAACGCCTACTTCCCGCTGCTGATCCCCGCCTCGTTCCTTCAGAAGGAAGCCGAGCACGTGGAAGGCTTTGCTCCCGAATGCGCAGTGGTCACTCATGCCGGCGGCGAGAAACTTGAGGAGCCGCTGATTGTGCGCCCCACTTCGGAAACCATCATCGGCTCGATGTACAGCAAATGGGTGCAGTCATGGCGCGACCTGCCCATTCTGATCAACCAGTGGTGCAACGTCATGCGCTGGGAAAAGCGCCCCCGCCTGTTCCTCCGCACTTCAGAGTTTCTGTGGCAGGAAGGCCACACCGCCCATGCGGCGCGCGAAGAGGCTGAGGCCGAAGCGGTGCGCATGCTGAAAGTCTATGCCCGCGGCATGAAGGAAGAATTGGCGCTTCCCGTGGTAGAAGGCGTGAAATCGGCGGGCGAACGTTTCCCCGGCGCTCTCGAAACGTATACCTGCGAGACCATGGTGAGCGACACCAAGGCTGTGCAGGCCGGCACCAGCCACTTCCTCGGCCAGAATTTCGCAAAGGCCTTCAACATCCAGTTCCAGGATCCCAACGGCGACATGCAGTACGCCTGGACCACCAGCTGGGGACTTTCCACACGTCTGATCGGCGCCGTCATCATGACCCATTCCGACAACGACGGGTTGATTCTGCCGCCTCACATCGCCCCCGTAAAGGCTGTCATTGTGCCGATCTCAAAGGACGAAAGCAGGTTTGCCCAGCTCAATGAAAAGGCTCACGCGCTGGCTGCCGAACTGTGCAAGGTGCTCGGTCCGTTGTCTGTCAAAGTAGATGAACAGAATCATATGCGCCCTGCAGACCGGTTCTTCTACCATCTTCAGAAGGGAGTGCCCCTGCGCCTTGAACTGGGCGAAAAGGACGAGGCAAACCAGACAGTGCGCAGTGTCCGCCGCGACAACGGCGCCAGGGAGGACCTGAAGTGGAGTGAACTGACCGTCCGTGTGCCGGCGCTGCTTGAGGACATTCAGAAGAGCCTGTACGAGCGGGCCTGCGCGTTCCGTGATGCACACACTACAGAGGTTTCCAGCTATGAAGATCTCAAGGCCGCGCTTGCCGCAGGCGGCTGGGTCAAATGCTTCTTTGCGGGCAGCAAGGAAGACGAAAAGAAAATCAAGGAAGAAACCCAGGCCACAGTGCGCTGCTATCCCTTTGCAGACAAGGACCTGACGGGAAAGTGCATTTATACCGGCAAAGACGGCGCCCATCTGGCCATATTTGCCAAGTCTTACTAAAAAAGGAAGGCGGGCCGCTTCTGGCGCCCGCCTTTTTGCGGAGCCTGCCGGACACCGGGGAGAGGAGGCACAATGGAAGAAAATCAGCGGAAAAAAACAGAATTTTACCCGTGGCAGCTTGAAGCCCGGCGCGCTCTTACCGACAATGAAGGCCGCCCGCTTTCGTCAGTGCTGTCCGCTCCGACCGGTGCCGGCAAAACACTTGTAGCCTACCTCTGGGCGGGCCTGATTGACAGCGAAGGCCGCCCGATTGCTGACAGAACCGGCTGCGACAAAGTCATCTTCACAGCCCCCATCAAGGCACTGAGCAACGAGCGCTACATGGATCTGCTCAAAATGGGCTTTGATGTGGGCATAGAAACAGGCGACTTCAAGAAAAACGACGGCGCTCCTGTGATCTGCTGCACACAGGAGATTTACGACCTTAAATACGCCGGGCAGGACCATATCCGGCTCATCATTGACGAGTTTCACTATATCTTCAGCGAAAACGAACGGAGCCGCGCCTACATCGACGGACTGCGCAAAACCCACCCCGGCGTGCCCATTCTTGTCATGTCAGCCACATTCGGCCAGCCGGACGAAATACGTTCATATCTCGAACGCGTCATGGACCGGCCTTTCAGGCTTTATGTGCTCAGCGAGCGCACCACGAAGCTGACGTACCTGAAACACTCCGAGACCGCGCGCGAAATCCATGATGCGCTGGTGTTTGCCTTTTCACAGAAAGGCGTGCATCAGGTCGCCGACCTGATCGCCTCAGAGAGAATGGATATCGATTCAGACCGCAAGTCGCGGCTGCGCGACCTGGCCTGGATTCTGGAAGTCAAAACCATTCAGAGAAACATGTTCAAAGGCGTCGGCGTCTATTACGGCCGCCTGCTGCCGAAGGAAAAGCTTCTCGTCGAACGGGCGTACCGTGAACGCATCATCGACGTGGTCGTCGGCACCGACGCGCTGGCCCTCGGCGTCAACCTGCCTGCCGAAACCGTTGTCTTTGCCCAGACCGTGAAATACTTTGACCGCCGTCCCATCAGCAAGACCAGTTTCAGCCAGATGGCAGGACGGGCGGGGCGCAAGGGACTCTTTGACGAAGGATTTGTCACGTGGCTTGAGGATTCGCCCGTGGAATCGCGCGGCGTCGACATCGGCAGGATGTTCAGGGCCATCGAGCGCATGCCTGACGAAAAAGCCATGATAGAGCTGCGTCCGGATTTCGGTGCCATTCTCAAGAAACACAGCACCGTTGAGAACGAGGCCGAAATCGTCGCTGACTACTCGCTGCCGCAGCTGCGGTATCAGACCGTTCTTTCAGAGATCAGAGAGGCCGTGAAGCAGATTGACAGCAGCCTTGAACTGCTGGCCCCCGGCCAGAAAGACCGCTTCAAGAACATTCTCGCCGCCGTATGGTACGGCGAGATGGAAATTGACCAGAACCTGGAAATGGCCGAGCTGTTTTTCCGCGGCACAGAAGGCGGCGAAAAAAGCATTCATCCTGACGGCATGACCGCCGCCGAGCTGTTTCAGAAATACGAAAAGAACTTTCTTCAGGCGCTTCTGCGCGTTAAACGCTACAACAACGCGCTGCCCGATGCCTATAAGTTCAGCGGCATGGACCGCGTCGAAGCCGCCATCGAGGAAATTGATCCCACCGTGTTCGGCTTTGAGGACCGCATCCTTGAAATGGACAGCACCGCAGTCAGCCTGCCTGAAGCGCAGGTGCGCCTGGTGCCCGCTGACAGCGAGCGGCTGAAACGGCGCAGAAAGAACTCGGGAAAGCGGCAGATGAAAAAACTGCAGCGCGGCACCTCCATGCAGGCAGCACGGCAGAACAAAAAGCGCAGAATCCGCCGCAGAGACAGAAGAAAACCGCGCGGCGGCTGGGCTGACGACGAAGAGTAACAACAGGGCCCCCGCCTGCGCGGCTTTATGGAATTAAAAGAAATTGAGCTTCTGACGCATTCACAGCGCCAAAAGAAAGCCCGCTTGCTATAATAAAGGGCAAAGCAGGGGCTGTGCCCCGCGAACTCTAGTAACGCGAAAGGAGTTTTCCATGGACAACATCGTTATTCTGGACTGCGGTTCCCAGTACACCCAGCTCATTGCCCGCCGGGTCCGCGAACTCAAGGTACACAGCGAAATTCTGCCTTATGACGCAACAATCGAACAGATCACGTCGCGGAAACCCACCGGACTGATTATTTCCGGAGGCCCGCGCAGCGTACTTGAACCTAACTCGCCGCGCCTTGCCGACGGCTTTTTTGACCTGAAAATACCCATTCTCGGAATCTGCTACGGCATGCAGCTGGCCGCCCTCACCTACGGCGGCATAGTGCGCCGCTCAGCCGCGCGCGAGTACGGCAAGGCCATCCTGCAGGTGAAAGACCGTTCCTGCCCGTTCTTCGAAGGAATTCCCGAAAAGTCACAGGTATGGATGAGCCACGGCGATGACGTGGAGAAACTCCCTGATAATTTCATCGAAACCGCTGTTTCAGAAGACGGCGTCGTTGCCGGAATGCGCACCCCCGACAACCATATCAACGCCGTGCAGTTCCATCCGGAAGTGTTCCACACCGAAAAAGGCGCCGAACTGCTCGGCAACTTCCTGTTCAGAATCTGCGGCTGCAAAGGCGACTGGGATCTGGGCAACTGGGCTGAAAAGATGAAAGACGAGATCCGCGCGAAAGTCGGCGGCGCCAAAGTGATCTGCGGACTTTCCGGCGGCGTCGACAGTTCAGTCGCTGCGGCTTTGACTTCCGCCGCCATCGGTGACAGACTTCAGTGCATTTTTGTCAACAACGGCCTGCTCCGCGCCGGAGAGGCCGAGGAAGTCATGAACAGCTACAAGCAGATGAAGCTCAACGTCACCTATGTGGACGCCAGCTCCACCTTCCTGAACAACCTTGTGGGCGTGATCGACCCGGAGAAAAAGCGCAAGATCATCGGCGAGACGTTCATCCGGATTTTCGAGGCAGAAGCCCGCAAGATCAACGGCGCAAAATGGCTGCTTCAGGGAACCCTGTATCCCGATGTCATCGAAAGCGGCCAGCGCAAAGGTGCCGCCGTCATCAAGAGCCATCATAATGTGGGCGGGCTCCCCAAGGACATGAATCTGTCGCTGCTTGAGCCGCTTCGCGAGCTGTTCAAGGACGAAGGCCGCGCCGTCGGCCGCCTTCTCGGCGTGCCGGAGAATATCGTGACGCGCCATCCCTTCCCCGGTCCCGGCCTTGCCGTGCGCTGCCTCGGCGACATCACCAGAGAGAAGCTTGAAATTCTCCGCGGCGCCGATAAGATTTTCCTTGAAGAAATCCGCCGCGCCGGACTGTACAACAACATCTGGCAGGCTTTTGCCGTGCTGTTGCCCGTATACACCGTCGGCGTCATGGGCGATGAGCGCACCTATGCGCGTGTGTGCGCCCTGCGTGCCATCACCAGCCGTGACGGCATGACCGCCGAATGGTTCCACATGCCCTTTGAAGTGCTCGAGCGCGTGTCTACAAGAATCTGCAACGAAGTCCGCGGCATCAACCGCGTTGTTTACGACTGCACCAGCAAACCCCCCGCAACAGTGGAGTGGGAATGACGCTCGAAACGGCGAAAACCCGCATGAATACAGGCTTTTTTGCCCGTCCATACTGCTCTTGATACTGGATTGATACTATTTGTGTC
>Ga0256404_1013649_pt1 | contig 10221 bp, 6 predicted proteins | sample RumenRJG_01DNA_FD_185990 | JGI IMG/M metagenome (GOLD analysis project Ga0256404, IMG submission 185990) | Bovine rumen microbial communities from Lethbridge, Alberta, Canada - RJG_01 | ecosystem: Host-associated > Mammals > Digestive system > Stomach > Rumen | place: Canada: Alberta | collected...
CTGATCCTGCAGGGAAAGACGGACGTTCCGTTCTATATCACATCTGCGGAGGAGCCGATCTATACGCTGGACGTGAAGGGCGGATCCAGTGCCAACGACGTCACGGTGCAGCTCTATAAGAAAAACTACACCGGCGCTCAGCAGTGGGAACTCGAAAAGAGCGATGAGGACGGCTACTACTATTTCAAAAACGTGAAATCCGGAAAGTATCTGGAGGTCGAAGGCGACGGTGGAGCCAACGGGGATGATATCCAGCAGCACAGCAAAGACGGGTCCGACGGTCAGAAATGGAAGATCATTGCTGACTCTGATGGCACTGTTCAGTTTGCACCGAAGGTGGCACCTGCCAAACGTATCGACATCAAGAGCGGCGTCTTCGTCAACGGCACGAACGTACAGCTCTATAAGGCCAACGATTCAAAAGCCCAGAAGTTCCGCTGTGAACCGGCAGACGTCCGGGTAAAGAACGTCTCTGATGACGGTAAATATATCCAGTCCGACTGGATCGATGTCGAAGCCAAAGGGGATCTTGCCTCTAGGACGTTTTCTCTGGTCGGCGCGCCTTCCGGAGCCACGATCGTGTATCAGAATGCAAATGATCCCATGAGCAAGGTCGCAGTCCGGGTTCCGATCTCTTCGATCCCGGCCGGCGGGCAGTGCGATTTCCAGATCAAGGTCGACGCGGTCTTCAACAAGCCGACGATCAGCTATCTGGCGATCAATGACTCCGATGCGCAGGAGCTGCTCGTTGCGGGCAACTCCGTTCAGGTAACGGCTTCCGACAGGCTGGCGGTCTATACGGTGCCGATCTACGGCGGCGTGAAGATCTGCAAGCGTGATGCCGATACGAAGACCAACGTGCCACAGGGTGATGCTTCCCTTAAGGGAGCGACCTTCGAGATCGTCAATAAGTCCGGCTATACCGTTCTGGTAAACGGAACCGAGTATGCGGACGGCAAGGTGGTCAAAACCATCACAACCGATGACAAAGGCTATGCCGCCACCGGTGCAAAGGAACTGCAGGTCGGCACGTATCTCATACGTGAGAAAACTGCCCCGACCGGATACCTGGGAACGGGTGTTACGGAGCGGACCTTTGAGATCACGGCAAAAGAAGAAGGAACCCTGGTCGATATGACCGCTTCCGGGAAATCTATCCACAATAACGTGATCCGGGGCGGTGTAAAGGTCAAGAAACAGGATGATGTCCGGAAGAATGACCTGCCGCAGGGCGATGCAGCGCTTTCCGGTGCTGAGTACAGCATTGTCAATAAGAGTAAGAACCCTGTCACGGTGAACGGAACATCCTATGCGAACGGTAAGGTGGTCCTTGTGATTAAAACCGATGCCAAGGGTGTGGCACAGACGGCTGCCGATGCCCTGCCATACGGTTCCTATGAGATCTATGAGTCCAAAGAATCCGGCGGATATCTGATCAACAGCAGCTGGAAGCAATCCTTCACGATCCGCGAAAACGGAAAGATCGTCGATCTGACCGGCAAGCCCTGCGACGAACCGGTGATCCGGGGCGGCGTGAAGATCCAAAAGACGGATGCAGACCTGAAGAAGGCGCAGGCCCAGGGCGATGCGACACTCGAAAAAGCGGTCTTCGCTATCACCAATAAGAGTGCCGAATCAGTCTATGTGGACGGAAAGCTCTATGCGAAAGACGAGGTGGTCAAGACCATCGAGACCGACAACAAAGGCATTGCCCAGACGGCAAAGGATGCTCTTCCCTACGGAATCTACGAGATCGCGGAGAAAGATCCGTCGACTGGGTATCTCCTCAATAACAGCTGGAAGCAGACTTTCCAGATCCGGGAGAACGGCAAGATCATCGATCTTACCGGGAGTCCCTGCGAGGAACCGGTCATCCGCGGAGGTGTCCGGATCAAAAAGCAGGACAATGACTATAAGGACGATGCGGCACAGGGTGATGCGACGCTGAAAGACGCGGAATACACGATCACCAATAAGAGCAAGGCCGCCGTGGTAGTCGGCGGTAAGGAATATGCCCCAAATGCTGATGTCATCACCATCAAAACCAATGACCAGGGCATAGCGGAAACAGCTGCGGACACCCTGCCTTACGGAACTTATGAGATCCGTGAGACCAGACCTTCGGAAGGATATCTTCTGAATGAGGAATGGAAAAAGACTTTTGAGATCCGGGAAAACGGAAAGATCGTGGACCTGACGGCGGAACCCTGCGATGAACCGGTGATCCGCGGGGGTGTGCTGATCGAAAAGCGTGATCTGGAACTTGATAAAAATGAAGCCCTGGGTGGCGCAAGCCTTGCGGGGATCGAATTTACGGTCACTAATGCGTCTCATCTCCGTGTCTGGGTCGACGGCGAAAGTTTTGAGCCGGAAGCGGTGATCACAACGATCCTGACAGATGAAGAAGGCCATGCCTCCCTTCCGGAGAACTGCCTGCCCTACGGCACCTACACCATTCAGGAGACCAGGACCAACGACAGTTATCTGCTGACGGACGGCGAGCCGAGGACTTTCGAGATCCGTGAGGACAAAAAGATCGTAACGGTCGACACCTCCGAGGCGGAACTGAACTTCCGTGACCAGGTGGTCCGGAATGATTTCCACTTCAACAAGATCGCCGACAGTTCCAATGCCCGCATGGGAAAGACCGTCTTTGTTGTAACTCAGCTGAAGACGGGTGAGCAGCATGTGATCGTGACCGACAGGAACGGCGTCTACAACTCGAAGAGCAAAGTCAACCCACATTCGCAGAACACGAACGGCAACGACTTCGTTCTGGAGAAATATGCCGGTGAGGAGGATATCATTCCATCCGAAGAACTGGATTATAAAGCCGGTCTCTGGTTCGGTCTCGGACAGAAAGGATCGGAAGCGCCGGTCCAGGACGGCCTCGGGGCCCTGCCTTACGGGGACTATCGCCTGCAGGAACTCAGGTGTGAATCCAATATCGGTTATAAGCTGCTGGATATCCGCTTCTATGTGGAGACAGACCAGACAGTAGAGCCGATCATCGACCTCGGGACCCTGACGGATGATGAGGAGGAAAAGCCTGAGATCAGGACCACCGCGGTTGCTGACGACAACGGGACACATGAAACACAGGCCGGAAAAGCCACGACGATCGTGGATACGGTCACCTATAAGAACCTGAAGCCTGGCGCCACGTATACGATGCACGGAACGCTGATGATTGTTCCGGAAGGCGGGAAGGAAGCAGAACCTCTTCTGGTAAATGGAGAACCGGTGAAAGTCGAAAAGACCTTCACGCCGGAGAAAGCCGACGGCGCGGTCGAGATGACATTTGTCTTCGGCTCTTCGGCTCTTGCCGGAACAAAGACAGTCGTTTTTGAAGAAGTCCGAAAGGGCAGCCTCGTGATCGCGGCGCACGCCGATGCGGAAGATGAAGGCCAGCAGGTCAGCATCATCGATATCGGAACCACTGCCGCTGACGAGGAGACCGGAACGCATACAACACAGCCGGAAAAGAAAGACGTTATCGTGGACACGGTCCGCTATACGGGTCTTACTCCGGGTAAGAAGTATGAGGTAAAAGGCACTCTCATGGACGCGGAGACCGGAAAAGAACTGCAGGTAAACGGCAAGACCATCAAAGCACAGAAGGAATTTGTGCCGGAGAAGGCGGACGGTACGGTTGAGATCGAATTCACAGTGGACACCACAGAACTTGCTGGGAAGACATTTGTAGTCTTTGAGGATCTGTACCGGGACGGTAGAAAGATTGCCGTTCATGCGGATATCAAAGATGAAGGTCAGAGCATTACCGTGATAAAGATCGGCACAAAGGCACGGGATAAAGCTTCCGGGACCCAGGCGGCAGAACCCTCCAAAACAACGACGATCGTGGACACGGTGACCTATACCGGGCTTACGGCGGGAAAGACATATGTGGTCAAAGGCGTGCTGATGGATAAGGAAACCGGAAAGAAACTTCAGATCAACGGGAAGACGGTGTCGGCAGAAAAGGAATTCAAAGCGGAGAAATCCGCCGGCAGTGTTGAGCTCGAATTTGTGTTTGACAGCTCTGCACTTGCAGGGAAGTCGATCGTCGTGTTTGAAGATCTGTATCACGATGGCGTTAAGATCGCCAGTCATGCAGATCTTTCAGATAAGGACCAGACCGTGATGGTCAAAAAACCGGAACCGACGCCTACGCCGACTCCGACGCCGCAGACCCCGACAGTTACGCCTGCGCCATCAAAGACGACGATCCCGTCAACTCCGGTGACTGAATCTCCAAAGGGAGACACCCTGAAGGCTTCCCCGGTCAAGACCGGCGACAATTCGAAGACAGCCTTTTATCTCATCCTTATGATTATCGCCGGGATCGGCGGAGGCGGCATGGCACTTATGCGGCTCAAAAGAAAATAAGAAAAAGAACCTGAAGTCAGGCGCTGACAGGCGGAAAGATTCCTCTATCAGCGCCCATTTTCATGCAAAGGAGGCAATCACATGCAGAAAAGACTCGAAGCTTACTATGGTGGAATCAGGAAACTCGGCGGAAAGCAGAAGGAGGCAGACGGTGGCAGAAAAGAGAAGAAACCTGACGCTCGGAGGCGTTGACGCGCTGTTTTCCACAGAGGAGGACCGGCAGAGCGCAAAGCTGGAAAAAGTACAAGAGATTCCGGTTGATCAACTCATTCCCTTTAAGAATCATCCGTTCAAGGTCGTGGATGACGAGGCAATGCTGCGGACCGTGGAAAGTGTTTCACAGTACGGTATTCTCTCACCGCTCATCGCAAGGCCTATGGAAGGCGGCGGATATGAGCTGATCTCCGGTCACAGAAGAAAACACGCGGCGGAACTGGCCGGCATGGCAGTCGTTCCGGTTATCGTCAGAGAAATGGATGATGACGCGGCGACGATCCTGATGGTCGATTCCAACCTGCAGCGTGAAACGATACTGCCCAGTGAACGGGCGTGGGCGTACCGGTTGAAGCTGGAGGCTATGAAACATCAGGGAAAAGCAACTTCCCGACAACTTGTCGGGAAGTTGGAGTCTGCGGATGTGATTGGAAGTGACACGGGTGAAAGTGGCCGCCAGGTCCAACGCTTCATCCGTCTCACCTACCTGATTCCGGAACTCCTGGAAATGGTAGACCAGAAGCAGCTAGCCTTCAATCCGGCCGTCGAACTCTCCTATCTTTCGGACGAACAGCAGAATCAGTTCATCGAGGCCATGAATTATGCCCAGGCGGCGCCGTCTCTTTCACAGGCACAGCGCCTGAAAAAACTGGCTGCCGACGGGATGTGTTCCCTGGAGGCCATGTGTGCCCTGATGTCCGAAGAGAAAAAGGACATGCTGGATAAGGTCACATTCAAAGGGGATGAACTCCGGAAGTTCTTCCCGAAATCCTATACCCCGAAACAGATGCAGGAAACCATTATCAAACTTCTGACCCAGTGGCAGAAGAAACGAGAACGAGACATGAGTTTATAAGGAGGAATTGCCCTATGAGAAATAACGATGCTATCACCTTTGAAATTGGCAGAAGAGACCTGGAGGTCATCCTGGGAAACCTTTCTCTGACGATCGCAAAAATGGAAAGAACCCAGGACGCGCTTAAGGATGCAGCGGATCTGATCCGCGCGGCACTTCAGGAAGACGATTCTGACGAGTCGGACTGCGAGAACTGTGATCTTCCCTGCAGGCACAATCCGAATATCATCATGCGTCACGAAGATGAGCTTGATGAAGCGGATCGTGAACTTCTGGAACAGCTCAGGGAGGTTGCGGAAGCGGTCCGAAAGACTGGTGCGGATCCTGACGAAGCAGAAAACGAGCTGCATAAAGATGCGGAGCCTGTATCAGAGGGTGCTCCGGAAAACACGAAGTCCCCGGAAGATGAAGATGAGGCGGAATCCCTCGCAATCGAACTCTTAAAAGCGGTCTTTTCTGTTCTTGCAGAGACGATCGAAAACGGGGAATAATAGAAATAGGTTGAATTGTAGCTATCCATGCGGTATACTGACCATACAAGTATGCCGTATGGAGGTGAAATCAATATGAAGATTGATACCCGAGCAATGATTTCGATAACTGAAGCGAACCAGAATTTTTCTAAAGCAACGAAACTTGCGGATAAAATGGGGAGTGTTACGATTCTTAAGAATAATACGCCCTGTTATCTTCTGATTCCGTTCTCTGTTGCTGAAAAGAATTCATATGCTGACGATGCAGATGTCATGGAACTGTCACAGCAGCTAATTGCTGAAAATATGGAAGCCTATAAGGTGCTTGCAAAATGATCAGTCTTACAAAAGAACAGATTATCATGATACACCAGGCGCTGATTGAAGCAACCGGCGGCAGTCAGGGTGTTCGAGATGAAGGCATGCTGGAATCGGCATTGGCAGCTCCTTTTGCAGCATATGGCGAGGAAGAATTCTTTCCAACAGTGGAGGAAAAAGCTGCACGCCTGGCGATAGGTTTGGTGAATAATCATCCTATGATTGACGGAAACAAACGAATCGGCGCGCATGCAATGTTGCTCACGCTTCGGCTAAATGGAATCAGTCTTCATTATTCGCAAACAGAATTATCAGATCAGTTTCTGGCAGTTGCTTCCGGAGAATGCGATTATGAAGAGCTTTTAGAGTGGATAATAAGCCATAAAGCATAACGAACTGGATATAGTATTGTTTGAAAAAAGATCGGCCGTGAGTCGGTCTTTTTTGCGTCAAAAGGAGGTGGTGACCCGTGCAGGAGGAAGTAGAAAACAGGACAGTCAATATCGTCGTGATGACGACACGGCTGACGGCGCGTTCCATGATCGACGGACTGCGGAAGTATATGAACGAGCAGTCCCAGATGAGGCAACACGCCCGGCAGAAAAAGCAGGATGTGAAGTTGGAATCGAAGTACCGCCAGAAGGAACAGAAAAAAGCCGAAGGGCCGCACGGAAAGCAGACGGTGAGACAGCTGGTCAGGCACAGCAACGGCCTGAAACAGGTTCCGGTGCAGGGAGAGCATCTGAAGGAGTTTGAAAAAGTCCTGAAGAAGTACGGCGTTGATTTTGCCGTCATGAGGGAAACGAAGGGCGATACTCCAAGATATCTGGTTTTTTTCAAGGCGAAGGATGAGTCCATGATCTCCAATGTGCTGCAGGAGAGCACCAGAAAACAGCTGGAAAAGGGGAAGGTCGAGAAGAAACCAAGCGTTCTGACGGCACTTAAGAAGGCAAAGGAACTGGTGGCTGCGGCACCTGCAAAGACCAGGCAGAAAGAAAAGGATCTGTCGCTATGAGAGTTGAGGAGTTTACGGGAAGGGCAAAGAAGGCCCTTCCCTATGTGTTTACCGGATTGATCGGAACAAATCTCGGAGAAGCGATCCGGCTGTCAACGGGCTCTGATGCTTCAGAAAAGATCCTGTCCTTTATGCAGGCTTTTCCGGTGGCATTTCGGAACTTCATGCCGTCTTTTTACCCGTTTGATATGATGATCGGTGCAGCCGTTGCGGCAGTATTTGTCCTTATCATCCAGATTAAAAGGATGGATGCCAAGAAGTACCGGCAGGGAGTGGAGTACGGATCGGCCCGGTGGGGGACACGGAAAGATATCCAGCCATTCATCAATCCTGATTTTCAGCAGAACGTGATCCTGACTCAGACAGAATCCCTTACTATGGAGAGCCGGCCCAAGAATCCGAAGTATGCGAGAAACAAGAATGTCCTTATCATCGGCGGATCCGGGTCCGGCAAGACGAGATTCTGGCTGAAACCCAATCTTCTCCAGATGCACAGCAGCTACGTGATCACGGATCCGAAAGGCGAGATCCTTCTCTCCTGCGGCCGCGCGCTTTTGAAGAATGGCTATCAGATCCGGGTGCTGAATACGATCAACTTCCGTAAGTCCATGAAATACAATCCGTTCGCCTATATTCATAGCGAAAAGGACATTTTGAAACTGGTCACCGCACTCATCGCGAACACGAAAGGCGAGGGAAAGGCCGGTGATGAATTCTGGACGAAAGCGGAAACACTGCTTTATACAGCGCTGATCGGGTATATCCATTATGAGGCGCCGGAGGAGGAACAGAACTTCAATACGCTTCTGGAGATGCTGAATTCCATGGAGGTCCGTGAGGATGACGAGGACTTCGAAAATGCCGTCGATATCATGTTCAAAAAGCTGGAGAAAAAGGATTCGGAACACTTCGCGGTCCGGCAGTACAAGAAATTCAAAATGGCTGCCGGCAAGACGCTGAAATCTATTCTGATTTCATGCGGTGCCAGGCTTGCCCCGTTTGACATCCGGGAGCTCCGGGAGATCACCGCCTATGATGAACTGGCACTGGATACCATCGGGGATCGGAAGACGGCACTGTTCCTGATCATGAGTGATACGGACAGTACCTTCAATTTCCTGATCAGCATGGTCTATACGCAGATGTTTAATCTCCTTTGCGAAAAAGCAGATGATGTGTACGGCGGCAGGCTGCCTGTGCACGTCCGGTGTCTTATTGACGAAATGGCGAATATCGGCCAGATTCCGAATCTGGAGAAGCTCGTGGCCACGATCCGAAGCCGTGAGATCTCTGCATGCCTGGTACTGCAGGCCCAGTCTCAGCTGAAGGCAATCTACAAAGACAATGCAGATACGATCATCGGCAATATGGATTCCCGCATTTTCCTTGGCGGGACGGAGCCGACCACGCTGAAGGAACTTTCGGAGTCACTCGGCAAGGAAACGATCGATCTTTACAACACCGGGGAAAACCGCGGCAGAGAGACCAGCCACAGCCTGAACTATCAGAAAACAGGAAAAGACTTGATGTCAAAAGATGAAATTTCGGTTATGGATGGCAGTAAGTGTATCCTGCAGTTACGCGGCGTCAGGCCATTCCTGTCGGATAAATATGATATCACTCAGCATCCTAACTATAAGTACACATCTGACTTTGATAAGAAGTATACTTTTGACATTGAGAAATATCTGAACCGACGGATGAGGTTGAAGGCCGAGGATGAGTATGAGGTCATTAGTGTCTGAGGCGACTATATGCCGCCTCGTACATAAAATGTTTCGATTTTATTCTTTGGGACACAGATCAGTAACATAGTTGTGGTATAATGCCAGCGGGTTCGGAGTAAAGAACTCGATAAATCTTGCTAATGTTTGTCAAGCAGATTTTTGAAGATTTCGAGCACCTTGAGAACAGAAAAAAGAGTAACCTTAATAAGACCTGCTGTTGCAGGCCATTTAAAAACGGCTATAATGAAAGCGGACGGATCTACTTGTACAACTCCATCGCACGAGCGTAGTAGATTCGCAGAAACTTATTAACGGCAGCCATCTTGGCTACGTTGTAGGGTTTCCCTTCCTGTTCCTTTTTGAGCAGAAAAAGGTAAACAGGATCATCCTGGGGTTTTGTCAGTTTGAGAGCCTGCATAACCTCAAAACAAGCTTTTCTGAGAGCCGGGTTGCCACGTTTGGAGATGTGACGATTCCGGCTCTCGAACTGTCCGGACTGATACGGCGGGGCATCGTTGCCGGCATAAGCATTGAGAGCCTTGCCGCTGTGAAAACGACGGACGTCGCCGATCTCACCAAGGATGATAGGGCCAAGGCGATCACCTACGCCAGCCATAGACCGAAGCACTTTGTACTCCGGTATGGTCTCTGCTATGATCCGCATTTGAAGATTGATCTCATCGGCAGCTTTCTGAGCTGTGGATACGAGATCAACACATTGATCCTGAGTTATTGCGGATAACGGATTTTCTCCACGGGTGGTAATACTGTTAAGGACCAGCTCATAGATAGCAAGGCCCTTAGAACCGGCAAAACGATCCTTTGTTTTCTTGACGAGGACCTGATAGCTGTCCAGGAAGCGTGTCTTGCCCATCTTACGGATCACATCGAAAGACTTGAAACGCTTAATGAAACGCAGAAGCACGCAGTTGTCGGGATCCCTGCTTTTAAGAGGGAGAATAGTCGTAATGCCGGGCATTGTTTCATCCAGAAGGCTGAGCAGCTGAACTTTGGCAGCAGTTAGGGTTGATATTCTCTGACTGTATTGCCTGGACAGAAAGCGAAGATCTTCATACTTCTGGTCCTGAGGAGTGTAAGGAATCAGCGAGTACGACTTCTCAAGTGCGTACTGAGCGATTCGCAGAGAATCACGTTTGTCTGTTTTCGCCTTTCGGAGTTCGGTATCGCCATACTTCTTCATCTGGTATGGATTGATCAGACAGACTGGGA
>Ga0256404_1013652_pt1 | contig 10217 bp, 8 predicted proteins | sample RumenRJG_01DNA_FD_185990 | JGI IMG/M metagenome (GOLD analysis project Ga0256404, IMG submission 185990) | Bovine rumen microbial communities from Lethbridge, Alberta, Canada - RJG_01 | ecosystem: Host-associated > Mammals > Digestive system > Stomach > Rumen | place: Canada: Alberta | collected...
AATATATTCCCAGCGTATCATGTCATTGTATTCCTTCCGGCTACCGTTCGTGGAAACGAGGAGCAACTGATTTTTGTAGTCATCCAATTTAGCTTTGGCCATGATATTTCGGATTTCTATCATGCGTTCCTCTCGATTGCTGTTTTCCCGGTAGTCACCCCGCTTGTCCAGTATCTCATAGGTCTTGAGGGTATCGCCCTTGACGGACTGGCGCACAGCCTCCAATAGTTCCAAGTCCCGCTGTCTCCGAATATCCTCCAAGTATGCGGTTCCTGCTCCTGCTTCGATGAGTGCCTTGAACGGTTCTTCTGCCCCTACTGGCGGCAGTTGGTCATAGTCGCCGGACAACACTACTTGGGCATTGTAGGCAATGGCTGCCTGTTGCAGTTCATCCATCAGGTGATTGTCCACCAGTCCCGCCTCGTCCACGATCCAGATTTCCCGCTCCTGCGTAGGTTTGACCTTGGAAAAATCCCAATGCTGACGTATGCCGTCTTTGCTATCCGAGTCAGCTTTGATACCGGATTCCTTTTCCAATTTGCCAAGGAAAGAATGGATGGTGGAAGAAGGAATGCCGGATTCCTTCTTCAGCCCATCGGCGGCCTTTCCGGTGAAGCATACGCCCCGCACCTTGATATTTTCCGCTTCACAAAGTTCCCGCAGGGCATTCATGGTGTAAGTTTTCCCTGTTCCGGCAAGACCTTGGACACAAAGAAAGCGGTCTGCGCTGGTCATGATGTGGTGGAGAACTGCGGTTTGTTCCTCGTTGGGCGTGAGATTTTCCTTAGTTGCAACACGATGAAGCAGGGCTTTGCTCTGTTCCATCGAAAGCGTTTTGGGAACGACACCCTTGCCCCGTTGCATCCGCTCGATGATGTCATGCTCCTGGCGGATATTTGCCTCGGTGGTGACATAAACATCCTTGCGGTTTTTCCCCCTCTCCATCCTACCCAATTTCACAAGCTGAAGCCTCTCCATCGTCGCCTGTGCCTCTTTCTGCGAAATACGTTCCAATACGCCCTCGGCCATAATACGGTGGCAAACTTCGGGAATGGAGAAGGCAAAGGCTTCTCTGGACAAATGCTCAACGGCTGTTTTTGCAATCTCGTCTATTCGCCGTCTGCGTTCCTTCCGATGCGCCCGCTGCATAGCAAGGTGATATTCTTTTTCGGTCTGGAGGCTTGCCAAATGACGTACCGTGTCGCTCGGCAGAAGCAGACGAGATCGTCTTGCTGGCACATCCAGAGGGAATTGGGGCAGCTTCGGCAAGCCATTTCCTTGGGCAAGACTTTGAGGAATTTCGCTCCAGTCCTCAAAAGTATCTGCAAAACCGGATTGTCCGGCAAAGGCTTCAGAATGTTCATATTGGGCAACGCCTCCATTACGTCCATCGGCTTTATCGCCTTCGGCTCCTCTTCCAGCAAAACTTCCTCCTCGACCATCATCTCTTCTTCCCAATTTTCCATTTTGCTCCTGCTCCTTTCGATGGCATTCGATTTTGATTTTCCCCGTATCATAAAGACTTTGTTTCACTTCTGACAGAACATCCTCGTAGCGAACGGATTTATCCTTGGCTTTCCGTGTGGCGAGATTGGCAAGCATCTTCCCTTGGGCGGTCATAGCTCCTTGGCGGTCAGCCTCGGCGAGAATTTCCTGCCTTCGTGTGCTGTGCGCCATAACAGTTTCACGGTCAAAGCCTTTTAACTCAAAGTAACCTTCCCGCGAATTTGTGACTTCCAATTCATAACCCGCCGCCATAAGTTCATGCGCCAACTCCTGTCGATAAATCAATCCGAGCATTTTCTGATGTTCCAGAAGTTTGTCGAAGTCAATGGAGAGGATTTTCCCGTCCGTATCGGTCTGGTTCAAAATGACGCAGTGGCTGTGCAAGTCCAGTTCGTTGTTGCGGTTGAGGAAATGCACAAATTCGCCGCAAGCCATATTCCTCGCCGACAGCTTTTTCCTGTTGCTCCGTGTCCGCAGATGGCTCTTTTCGATTTCTGCCAGTACCCGCTCCACGGCAGTCTGATGGATTTTGATTAGTTCCTCCCTGCGCTCATCGGACTCTGCCAAGGCAAGGCTGACAGACTTGGGTGCGCTGAAGGTAGCGTCAAAGCCAATGCGTTTTCGCCGTTCTTCCTCCGCTATGTTTTGGCAGAATGTCTCAAACTCGCCCTTGCTGAGTTCACCCGTCAGCTTCAACCGCTTGGCGAGTTTCCCGTGCCATTTGTCATAGTGGCTCTGATGTCCGGTGTAGTAATCTGCGGAGTGCTCGTAGTAGGTGCTTGCCTGTTCATAGTTGATGGCTCTCCCGCTCATCATGACGATTCGCCCTCTTGCTTCGCCATGTGTGCTTTCGCAGCACGGATGGCCGTAGTCCACTTATTTTTGATTTTCTCCTTTCCGTTGGGCATGAGCACCAGCATGAATTCACACATCATCAGCTGGAGCAGATACGCATTTTCGCTCTGTTCCCGCTGGGTATGTTCAAGGAAATCGCAGATTTGCCGAAGGTCGCCGTCCAATACTTCCGTAATCTTCTTCAAGTCCGGCTCAGTGGCTTCCTGACTGCCGCAAGTAAGACGCTCCCGCAGGAAATCCGAAAAACTGACTCCCTGCACCCGTGCTTCCCGCTTCAATCGTGTCTCCGTGTCGTTGTCCAATCGCACCGAAATTACGCCCATTTTACGAAACCTCCCGTAAATGCTGAAACCATTGACACCGCAAGCCTCGGCGTAATTTGTTTACAAAAGGCGTAAACGAAACGTAAACGCCGAGGTGCTTGCCGTGTCCCCCGTGAGGGGCATCCGATAGGGTGCGGAGGTGTGTGGGAATTACATATCGTTCCCCCCTGTGCGGACTACTGGTTTTCCTCCCTCTGTCCGCCGATAAGGTCGGGATTATAATCCAATGCCAAGTCAATCAGTTTGTTAAGCTGCTCCGGCGTGGTGATTCCTGCGCCGTGGAGTTTGGCGTGAAGTGCCATTGCCTCCCGCAACTGGCTCTCCGTCTGAATGCCGTTCTCCGAAAGCACCTTGTCGTAGGTTTCCCTTTTTTGCGAAAGCAGGGCAGAACGGAGTTTCGCCATCTTCGCTTTGCGCCGTGCCTCCGTCTCCTTCGCCTTCTTGTCCTTCGCTTCAAGCTGTGCCAGCTGTTCCTCCAAGGTCAGGTGGTGCTTGGCGTGTTCCTCTGTGTTGCGGGCTTCCCCGCTGATAGTCTGTTCCATGTTGTTCTCCTTTCTGGCCGATAAAAAGAATAATGGCCTCCGCACGTCCTCAGTATGGGGGAGAAATTATTTTTTGGTTTCTTATAAAGTTGCTCTTTTTTGGGGAGAGTAAAATTCTGCTTGACAAATTTGTGGGGGCTGTGTCTCGGGTGAAAACTGCGTCTGGCGTGGCTTCGTGCCTTGCCTGTTCACTCTTCCAATGGTCTATGGCGTTTGGTGGGTTCTGCTGTGGCACAAGTATTATCGCTGAAAGCCTATCCCCAGTGCCCCTTTTCCGGATAATAAAAAATCTTCCTCCATACGCTCATAGTATGAAAGAAGATTCATTTTTTGGCTTCTTATAAAGTTGCTGATTTAACCGTTGGATTGAATTTTCACATCCTCGCTCAATTTGCGCTCCCCAAAAACATATTCTCGGCGATACTTTTCACGCATAAAATCGCAAAGATGCGCTAAATAATCCAAGTAACATTGGTAGCGCACATCCGGCGAAGGATTGAACGCCCATTCAAGCGAATCGCGGTTATCAACTATCTCGTTTTTCTCAAAGTTCTTTATGCGGCATATCAAACTGTCTCTTTCTTTTATTAGTTCCAAATACTCATCACTTTTATGTCCTTCAATATAACCTTCAGGCGAATTCATCATAAGTTTTCATCTCCTCAACTTATAAATTTTTCCCATATATCACAAATCAAAAAGTTTGGCGTTTCGGCAAATCCCGACAATTAGCATATTTGTTATGAAGTCCTTCGGTTCTCCGTGAATAAAGGAATTTAAAGGAATATCGTATTCCCCTAAGAAGACGCGGTTGTTTTTGTCTATCCGCATACCATAATCTCGTAATCTTCCGATGCATTCATCGCGAAGATACTTGCGTTCTTCTGGGGATATGTTTTGCGGCGAGGTGATTTTTATTTGTATCTCAAAGATAATGCGACCGGAATTGTTCTTTTCCAATCCCGTGGTCAGATTAACGGAAGTCAGCATTTTATTGCCTTTGGTATAGAGAAATATTCGATAATTCTTCGATGTGTTTTGATACAACTGAAATGCTAATGGGTATGACCGACAGTCGTCATACAAGGTAAACTCCAATTCACTGCCAAAGAAATTATCCTGTCTCAAATAGCCTCCCTGATTATTTAGAGACGTTTCTATTCCCCGTGTGCAGGAATATTTTTTCCCCATAAATTCAAAGGAAAAATCTTCGATTGGGTGAAAATGTGAAGCAAAATCTCTCGCCACGCTGTCTGTAATTTCATACACGACATTATCCCTCCATTCAATACATATTCAAATCGTATTCAAGTGAATCTTCATAGTCCTATAATAGAGCGGCTATGCTCGTGCCGTATCTGAAGTTGAGCATAGCCGCTCGTAACTTTTATTGTTGTAATTGTATAGGCGTTGCTTTGCCAAATCCCTTGTTCGGCAACAATTTCATACCATTAATATCGGAATCTGCCGGAACATCAAAAATGAGTTTCACACCTTGCACAGTCAGGCCGGGATTTACCTTGGTCAGATACCAAGGCTCGTCTGAAGCCAACTTGCTGAATCTAAGTTTCAGTGCTGCATCATCATCAATCGGATAGGTGCGGCCTTTGTCATCTACCAAAACGAAGAAATCTCCCCCGCCGGGCTGACGAGCAGTATTCGCATTATTGGTGGCATCAATTATCACAATGACGTATTTCCCTCCGGCCTGTTTGTTGCCGGCAGTATTTTGCGAAGATACGCCCGTGACTTTGTATGTCCAATCTGCGTAGGAAACTTCCGTGTTCATATCGGCAGCCGGGGTGACCATCGGCTTTCCGTTTTCAAAGTTCCCCTCATAGACAACCGTGTTATTTCTTGTAGTTTTACCCTGCCCATTCAACCGATCATTTGAGTAGTTGCCGGATTCTTCTTGCTGGTCATTCGGCCACAGGGTACGCCCCGTTCCTTCAAAATGACCGTTCTTAAAATCTCCTTCGTAGAACCAGGGTTCGCCTTGGGAGTTTTTGGTAGTGAATTTCCCTTTACCGTTCGGAACACCCTGTTCATTGACCTCTCCGGTATAGGTACCGCTCCTGTCACCGTAGGATAAAGAGAGTGTCATCTCTTTGTCAGACACCTTTTGAGGGCCGCCGCATCCCAAAATCATCAGACTGACCGTGAAAACTACCAGAAAGCCTAATATTTTCCTCATCTCACTCATCCTTTCTGCTTCAGCATGTCTCTATAATATTCCACATCATCAGCACAATATTTCGTCCCTATGTCATCGAAGGTTGCAATTAACTTCTCTAATCTGCCAAAATCCTTTTCTTCGCTGGCAATGGACATCATTTCGAGCAAAGATCCCACCATGCCTGCATTGTCTTTATCCTCTCGGTAGGCAGCGTAGATTTCTTCTTCCATGTGCCAGGCCATAAAGTTCTTGCCCGTCATGCGGTAGAGTCGGGAAAGTTTTTCCTTGGCATCGACATCAAGAAACCTTTCCTTTTCATCATCCGTGAAATGTACCAACGCATCTTTGTAAGCCTCGATAGCGTCATCGTAACAGAGCATATCTTCTAAACCCAGCCCACGAAAAACACGAATGAATCCTCCGGCGTTTTTGTCTTCGTGCAGTATTTGATTAGAAATCTGAACTGCCTGTAAAATGTCACCGTCATCTGAAGCTGCGGCCGCCATGCTCAAGAGGTCTTCCAGCTTTTCATAAGGAATATCCGCAATTTTTCTGCGTTCCTCCAGTGTAAATCCGGTAATACGACATACATTTCTGATACCATCTAAATATGTCATAACCTTAGGAATATATACCCTCTTGGCAAAATCCGCATCGGCATACCATACATTGGATTGTCCCATACCACGCCCTTTTCCCTCATGGGTGGCGCGAGGCACCGGAAAAGTTCGTTTTGTCACGGGAATACGATAAGCATTATCAGCACTTGCGGAAAAATAGTAGCAGGAACCGTCATCAAATTCTTGCATGTGACGGTACATTTGGGCTTTTTCGTACCAGCCTACAATGCGACTCCCTTCTTCACTCGTAGCTACCCAGACCACAGTCACATCATCAAGCACATCCGCTTTTATGGCCGTCTTGTCCAAACGTTCCAAATTGAGATCAGATCCTCTATGTTCAACATATCCATAGCACACATTATTGTAGGCTGCAAAATTAAGCGATTCCATAGCATCGTTGTTTTCTTTCACCCAAGAACCGCCATTTCTCGGTTGGTCAGTATCAGTGATACCCTTATAGCGGTTCATCCAGGCAATATTGCAAAATACTACTGCTCCCATTTCAATTCCTCCTACATAGCTTTTTCCCTATAGAAATCGGCAAATTTGTAATCCAAGAAATGTTCGTGTTCCATAAAGTCAGGATATAGATGCTCCAATTTGTGAAATTCCTTATTGTGTCCGTGAATCAACTGGTGCAGGCACTCGTGGTAAATGAGAAACTTCATTGTCTCCCTGGGAATGCTCCTAGAATTCAGGACATCATTGACCTTGATGTGGTCGATTGCCCAGTCATACTGTGCGAAGTAGCTCTTATATGGCTTATCCGTCCAGGCAATCGTCGGCCTGCGATAATTTTCGCCCAGTACGGAAGCATGTTCCTTCAATACCTCGGACAATATATCCTCAAGGCTGTCTTCAAATGGAGCCGGGTCAAGCTGGTAAAATTCACGCTCCACTTCTTCAACGCGAGTCCCGATGGGGACAATCCCCTTGGGGTACATCATGAAATCCACGATACGGCGCTCGTAATAATCGCGATTCCCGTAAAGGCTGTCAATAATGCTCCTGTGACTGCGATATATCTCGCTGATACGCTCCCGGGTTTTGACCAGAGGAAGGATTTCCTCGTTGAACTTTGCCGCCAACATTCCCGGATCGATCTCGTCACGCTGGGCAAACGTCTGTAACTCCGGAAAACTTCCCGTATCATGGACAAAGCTGGCCACGTCCACCAAATCATCCGGGTCAGGCATCAGACCAAATCCCTTAAAATAAGTTTTGGCAAGCTCCGCTCCGTCAAACTCATCCGTGAGTTTCAGCGTTTCTGCATCTGCTTTCATGGCAAGGTAGCCATCCTCCTGGCTGGCAAATACAATAACCTTTTCATCGTTGCCTTCTTCATCAATGACGTTGTACCAACCAATAGGAAGAGAGGCATCATGCGCCGTTACCTGCACATTGCCGTATTTAATCCCCCGCATCACGGCGATGATCAGCTCTATGGGGATAAGCTCCTGCGGCTTGCTCTGGTAAGATACAGGCTCAGGCAATTCTCCCTCACCCTCGGTGAGGAATTTGGGATTGAGCCAGCGGGTGAAGCTCGACCATTTATCACAAAAATCAACGATGTTGACGGTTTCCGTTCCCCCGCAGCCAACGCCGCGCATTCCCCTGCCAATCATCTGCATAAGGAGCGTATCGCTTCCCGTGGGGCGGGTGAGGAATACGGTTTCGATATCCGGAATGTCGCTGCCCTCGGTGAGAATGTTGATGTTGATCAGCACATCAATATGGTCGGGATGGTTGTTATCGCGGAATCGTTCGATAACCTTTTGGTTTTCCACTGTATCATTCCAAGTATAAACATAGCCGCATTTCACGCCGCGCTTGCGCAAAGCATCGTCAAGCGCAACGCAATGGTAGCCATTAAGGGCAAAAATGATAGTCTTGCCATACTTTGCCTGATTCTTGACATATTCATCCACAATGACTTCATTACGCTCATTGGTCTTGGCGATAAGGTCGATGGTAGCCTCTGTCAGCTCACCTCTGCGGCGTATACGCTTCATTTCCTCCTCATCGATGCGGGTTTCAATATCAACATTGGTTTCCCTGCGGATATTTACAGGTTTCGCCAAGGTTCCATCGGCAATGAGCTTGCTCATGGGAACAGAGTAGATAATGTTGTTGTCAAAGTAGTCCATCAGCGCCGCCGTTCCCTTATCCGTATACTTCACAGGAGTTGCGGTAAGCCCCAGAAGTTTGGCCGCCGGACGCTTCTTGCGGATAGCTTCGATGATACGGCGATAGGAAGGAGCGATGGTATGGTGCGCCTCATCTACCACGATGATGACCTTTTCCTTGAGCGGCTTGGTGATGTACTTGGTTTTGCGGCACAGGCTCTGCACTGTCCCCACCACCAAATCATCCTTCTTGGATAAAGCATGGGATGCGGCGTGCTTGCCGGAAACACAGGTCATGGTGAAGGTGTCCGGGGCCTCGCTGCTCCCCTCCTTGACCAGAGGCGAGAGACGATAGAACACTCCGGCTGCCTGTTCCACCAGCATGAAGCGGTGAGCAAGCCAAATTATTTCGTAGCCGCGGGAGGCCATTTCCCGCAGGAGAAAGTAAGCGCTGGTCATGGTCTTGCCGCTCCCCGTGGGCATGACCAAAATACCGGCTGACTTATCCTCATCGAGAAAATGCTGTTTCATGGCTGATACAGCTTCCTCCTGATAAGGATAAAGCGAGATATTCAGCGCCGCAGATGCCAGCAGATCAAAGGTGAACGGCTTGGTAAAGTCTGTGGCCGGCTCCCAATCGTCATCGGCATCCATGCCAACCTTCAAGAGTTCGGTACGGTAGGCATCAATGATGGTATTGGAGAGCTTTTGCTGCCGAAGTGCCATCAGAATATCCTCCGGTTCTCCTGCCGTAATGCCGCCGTAGTTTTTCTTTTCAAGACGGCGGGCAATATCAACGAGATGATTTCCCTCTGGCAGGAAGTAATCCTCAATTTCCCTGCGATACCTGCGTACAAAGTGAGAGTTCGGCCACTCCGACACATCGTCCATATAGGGACAGAGGAAATCAGCGTCATCATAGTATTTGTCCGGGCGAGCGTAGATGGGAGTAGCTTCACTGGACAGAACCGCCTTGAGGAAACGCAAGGGGAAACGGCTCCAGTTAAAATATTTTCCTTTCATAAGTAACCCTCCATTTCATATTGAAAACTCGTTATCTGCTATGCTGTAATCATAGCAGACAACGAGTGCCTGTAGTTGGACAGCGTGTCCACAATCTATGTCTTTACTTTTAGTTCGGCGCAGGTTGCATAGAAAGCTTCTATATCGTCCCCGCAGTTCAGTGCATCCACCACGATAGCGTCCAAGAGTGCGCTCTCCGGCTCCAAGCTATGCCCTTCCAACCGAAACAGCTTATCTGCCTCATCAACGGAAAGGGGAATGCCAACACAAATTTTTGCAATAGCCATGCGGGATATATTGCGGCCTTTCTCTTTCCGCAGGTATTTACGCATGGCATCCTCGGTAATTCCTGTGCGGGTTTGAAGTTTGGCAAAATTGCCGTCAAAACGGTCATAAAATAAGTTTCCAAACTCTTTCCTGAGTTTTGTGGAATTTTGCGCCAAGGCCATTGGCAATGCGTCACCTTGGTGCAGGCGGTAGCTCACATCTTCTTCGGTGTCCTGAAATGATATGCCGTCCGACTTAAAATCATGTTTTCGGATATATTCCTTGGTAATCATAGAAAAGTCCATAACGACCTCCCGGCATTAGCTTTTTTCAAAGTCTACCCAACAACTCTCGCACAAGCTCCTCATCCGATAGCAACGAAATAGCAAAACACTTCTTTCCGGCATCCTTGAGGGATGCACCGATATGATACGCCTCCTTGCGGTCGAGAATCAGGAATCGGTCGTGAAAAGCGTTGGTATGCTTGACGGTCAGCGTTGGATATTGGCTGTTGAATTTGGTGATGTCTGCCACTGTCAGTTTCGTATTGCTGAAGGTGTAGATTTCCACGACTACATTCGTCTGTTTCTTTGCCAGCAGATTCAAGGTGCCGATATCCACATAGCCGTCAATCAAAATGATGTCCGTTGTGGCCTTCTGTATGAGGCTTGCCAACAGGCTGAAGGCATCGTAGATTTGGCCATCAAAGAATATCTTCTGGCTGGACTCAGTATGGGAGTGGATGAAGTCGAATATTTGCTCGAATTTTTCATCGG
>Ga0256404_1013653_pt1 | contig 10216 bp, 7 predicted proteins | sample RumenRJG_01DNA_FD_185990 | JGI IMG/M metagenome (GOLD analysis project Ga0256404, IMG submission 185990) | Bovine rumen microbial communities from Lethbridge, Alberta, Canada - RJG_01 | ecosystem: Host-associated > Mammals > Digestive system > Stomach > Rumen | place: Canada: Alberta | collected...
GTAAATTCGAGTTGAAAGAAATTGCCATAAATCAGAACATTGCATAGATGCATGATTTAGAAAAACCAGGTGATGTTATGAAAATGTTGACACCGCCTCCGAAAAAAATGTTGACAGTTTCTGCTCGCTGCTTTAAAATGGATAGTGCTTGGGGAATTAGCGCAGCTGGGAGCGCGTTTGACTGGCAGTCAAGAGGTCACGGGTTCGAGCCCCGTATTCTCCACCATAGATATGGCTTTGGCTGGAAATAGCCAGAGCCGTTTTATTATTATACAGCGTTTGTTCCGCACCCCCCAATCCTCTACTTGATCGAGTCTTATTAGTTGTGTTTCTCAGGATCAAGAAACCCGCGGAAATCGAAAACAGACGTTCCGTCGTTTTTATATTCTATAATGGAAAACATCGTTGCTTCCCTTTCGTCCACCTCTACACCGTTATTATTCAAATATGTAAATTCTGAATAATCGCCTCCATGTGGCGTTTTTCCATTAATACGCTTTTTCATGTGATTACCGTTTTTTTTCTAAAAAGGGGTTGACAGGTGTGTATTAATGTGTTAGTGTACTAAGTACATAATACAGTGATACAGATCGCGATCAGGTGTCACGGGATGGAGGAAATCAGGAGGATATAAATGGAATGGAAATTTGAAGGAGGTCAGCCAATCTATTCACAGATTGTTGACCAGATGAGCATGAAGATCGCCAGCAACGCCTTCAGACCCGGCGATCGCCTTCCATCGGTGCGGGATCTTGCGACAGACGCGGGAGTCAACCCGAACACGATGCAGCGGGCGCTGGGAGAGTTGGAGCGGCGGGGACTGGTGTTCTCTGAGAGAACCGCCGGGCGCTTTGTAACAAAGGAGGAAAAGGTTTTGAAGGAATTACATGAGAAGCTGGCAGAAACGTATATCGCAGATTTTTTTGAACGGCTCCGCAAGATCGGCATGACGGATCAGGAAATCCGGGAAGCTGTGACCAGATGGAGCCGGGAGACAGGGGGAGAAGAAAATGGGAATCATTCAATGTAACGGACTGACAAAGTATTATGGCGCGGTGCCCGCGCTGAAGGGAATCGACCTGGATATCGAGCCGGGACAGATCGTAGGTCTGCTGGGCCCGAATGGATCCGGAAAAACGACATTTATCAAGCTGGCAAACGGTCTGCTGACGCCGAACGGGGGAGAGATTCGGATTAACGGCAACACACCGGGATCGGCGACAAAATCCATCGTCGCCTATCTGCCGGATCGGGAGTTTCTGCCGGGATATATGAAGGTGGGAGCACTGATGAAGTATTATGCGGATTTTTTCCGGGATTTCAATGAGAGCAAAGCGATTGAGATGTTCCGGTCATTGGGGATACAGCCGGACATGACGATTCGCAGCATGTCAAAGGGAACCAGAGAAAAGGTGCAGCTGGTGCTGTGCATGAGCAGAGAGGCGCAGGTATATCTTCTGGATGAGCCGATCGGAGGGGTGGATCCGGCTGCCAGAGATTACATCCTGCGGACAATCATCTCCAACTACAACCCGAGAGCTGTGGTGATGATTTCAACGCATCTGATTTCCGATGTGGAATCGATTCTGGATGACGTGATATTTATAAAAGAAGGGAATATTGTTCTGCATGGGAAGGCGGACGATATCAGAGCAGAAAAAGGGATGAGTGTTGATGCTTTGTTCAGGGAGGTATTCAGATGTTAGGGAAATTGCTGAAATATGAGATTCGGGCTGTGGGGCGTATCATGCTCCCGCTGTATGCGGCACTGCTGATTTTATCTGTGGTATTCGGAGCTGTCATGGCCTCAGACCAGAACATGGATATGTATAAGACGATTATAGCGTTTACAACGCTGCTGCTGGTGCTGGTTTTCACGATTGTGGCTATCATGACACTTGTAATGATCGTCCAGAGGTTTAACAAAAACATTTACGGCAGTGAGGGTTATCTGACGCTTACCGTACCTGCCTCTATCGCGACGCATATCTGGAACAAGACCATTTCAGCTCTGATCTGGTTTTTCTTCTCCGAGATCGCGGGAGTCTTTGCGCTGGTATTCATGATGGTACCTGTGATGGGCGTGGAAAATGTGGGGACGGCCTTTGAGATGATCAGAAAGGTGAAGGTTGATATTACGCCTCTCGATGTCGTGAGCATCATCATTATGGCGGTGGTTATTACCGGCAGTCTCGCACTGCGGATTTATGCCTCGATCAGCGTCGGGCATCTGGTGTCCAGAGCGCAGAATGTCTGCGGAATTGCAGCCTTTATAGGATTTACGATTGTCGAGGCGGTTATTCTGAATATCTTCGGACTGGATTCCTTTACCAATGTGACGATGTCTATATCTGACAATATGCCTGAAGTCGGAATGCATGTCCTGACGCCTCAGCTGCTGGGACCATGCTTCTTCGCTCTCGCATTCGGTGCGATATATTACGTCATCACCTGGGGGATAATGAAATACCGGTTGAATTTGCAGTAACAAATGGATTTACAATAACAAAATACTTCGGAATGATCAGGGACGCCGCGTCCGGTCCGGGACGCAGGCGTCCCTTTGCGATATGTGAGGGGAGATTTTGTCAGAGGGTGAACAGAATTCCTGCACTGTGTTTTATTTTGTGAACAAAATAACATGAACGCCGGCATGAAAAAAACAGTTGTTGAAAGTTTGGCAAAGCATTGTCAGAAAATTATCTAATTAACAGAAAATTTTGTTAAAATCTAAACTATGCTTGTACTCTGAAAATTCTTGTACTATAATTTGTACAAAAGGAAGAAGACCGAAGGGTCTAAGGAGGTAAACTATGGATAAGGTTAAATTACAGGATGAGTACGAGCTTTTTATCGGCGGAGAATGGAGAAAGGCTTCGGACGGTGCAACCTTCAAGACAACGAATCCGGCGACCGGTGAGGTTCTGGCGAGCTGCGCGGAGGCGACCAGGGAGGATGTGGATCTCGCTGTGAAGGAGGCGTGGAAGGCGTTTGACAGCTGGAAGAAGACGACTGTGAATGAAAGAGCGACGATCCTGAACAAGGTCGCTGATATTATTGATGAAAACAAAGAATTTCTTGCTACTGTAGAGTCCATGGACAATGGTAAACCGATCAGAGAATGTCTGGCCATTGATATTCCGATGTCTGCGGATCATTTCAGATATTTCGCGGGCTGCATCATGGCAGAAGAGGGCAGTGCGACGATGCTGGGCGAGGATACACTGAGTCTGATTCTCAGAGAACCGATCGGCGTGGTCGGGCAGATCGTCCCGTGGAACTTCCCGTTCCTGATGGCAGCTTGGAAATTGGCGCCTGTACTGGCGAGCGGATGCTGCACCGTATTCAAAACGTCGAGCTCTACGCCGCTGAGCGTACTTGAGCTGGCGAGGCTGACACAGGATGTGATTCCTAAAGGCGTATTCAATGTGATTACCGGCAAGGGCGGAAAATCCGGTCAGTATATGCTGGAGCACCCGGGATTCCGTAAGCTGGCGTTCACAGGTTCCACCGAAGTGGGCAGAAACGTGGCGCAGGCCGCTGCGGATCGGCTGATTCCGAGCACGCTGGAGCTTGGCGGAAAATCGGCGAACATCTTCTTCGAGGACTGCAAGTGGGATATGGCGATGGACGGACTCCAGCTGGGCATCCTGTTCAACCAGGGGCAGGTCTGCTGCGCAGGGTCCAGAGTCTTTGTGCAGGAAGGCATCTATGATAAATTCGTTGCGGAGGCAGTGAAGAGATTCAACGCTGTCAAGGTCGGTGATCCTCTGGATCCTGAAACACAGATGGGTTCTCAGATCAACGAGATCCAGCTGGGCAAGATTCTGAATTACATTGATATTGGAGTTTCCGAGGGAGCGACTGTGGCGTGCGGCGGAGAAAGAGCCACAGATGGTGCGCTGGCGAAGGGCTGCTTCATGAAACCGACGTTGCTGACGAATGTGACGAACAATATGAGAGTTGCACAGGAAGAAATCTTCGGGCCGGTCGCTGTGGTCATCAAATTCAAAGACGAAGAGGATGTCATCAAGATGGCGAATGACAGTTCCTATGGGCTGGGCGGCGCTGTCTGGACAAGAGACATCAATCGGGCGATTCGTGTTTCGAGAGGAATCGAGACCGGACGTATGTGGGTGAATACCTACAATTCGATTCCGGAGGGCGCTCCGTTCGGAGGCTACAAGGAGTCCGGAATCGGCCGTGAGACGCATAAGGTGATCCTGGAGCACTACACGCAGATGAAGAACATCATGATCAATCTGTCCGAGGCTCCGTCAGGATTCTATCCGGAACCGTAATACACAGGCTGTATAGTCTCTGTAAATTAATCTATCGAAAAGGGAGGCTGCGGGAAGCGGGTAATCGCTTTCCGCAGTCTCCCTTGCTGTGAGTTGCCTGCACTGTACATGAGCAGCCTGCGCGCTGTATGCGCTGTTGTCGATTTAGGGATGATATTTGCAATGCCTGTGTTGCCGCAATATGGAACGTAAGAGTAGGAGCGACTGCTATTTCAGCGCTGTAAGAAGTTCCTTCAGATACACCCAGGTCCTCTTTGCGGAAGAAACGCTCAGGTATTCTCCCGGAGAATGAAAGTCACGACAGTCCGGTCCGAAGGAAATCACATCCAGATCGGGAATCGTTTCCTTCAGGATTCCGCATTCCAGACCGCCCTGCATCATGACGCGGGTCATATCCCGGCCGAAAAGCTCGCGATAGACCGCGATGGCTTTTTCTCGAAGCGCGGATTCCGGATCGTAGCTCCAGGGAGAATAGGAGTCAAAGGTTTCCCAGGAGGCTCCGGTAAGCTCCGCAAGGCAGGCGATTTTCTCCACGATGTCATCAATGGTGGAGGGGTAGTCGCCCCGAACCTCTGTTTCCAGATAGAGCTCGCGGTCCCGTTCCTCGATGTATCCAAGATTCAGGCAGCTTTCCACCACTCCGGGGAAGACCCCGTTCATCTGCATGATTCCGTCCGGATGAACGCTCAGCAGCGCCAGGATCCTGTGGAAGTCTTCCGATGTGTATTTCTGTCCCCGCGCACCGGCGGCATTCAGCTGAATAGAAAGATCCGGACACGTCTTCTGATATTCCTGAAGGAAATCGGCTTTCATGTTGTTTACGGTTTCCGCCACGTCGTCTCTGGTCAGAATGACAGCCCGGCTGTCTCTCGGAAGCGCCAGCCGGAAGGAGCCTCCCTGAATCTCCGCAAGTGATACCTGATGCTGACGCTCCAGTTTTCGGAGGAGCCGTATCAGCAGCTGATTGGCACTTCCATATCCCCGGTGAACATCTTCACCGGAATGTCCTCCGTGCATGCCGGAGATTACGATTTCAAAGGCCATACCGTCCTCGGGGACAGCTTTTGTTTTCTGCACCGGAAGATGCAGTCCGACTGCAGTGCCGCCCATGCTTCCGAGAATAATCTGATTTTCAGAGGCGTTGTCCAGATTGATCATTCTGCGTCCCTTTAATGAATCTGCGTTTACTGATCCGGCGCCGAGAAAGGTTGTTTCTTCTTCTGATGTCAGAAGAAGCTCCAGAGGCGGGTGCTGAGCGGCTTCAGACTCTGCCGCCGCGAAGGCAAGAGCGACGCCTATGCCGTCGTCCGCACCGAGTGTCGTCCGATCAGCCCGGAGGGAATCTCCCTCCAGAATGAGTCGGATGGGATCTGAGCAGAAGTCATGATCACTGTCCGGCGTTTTTTCACAGACCATGTCAGTATGTGCCTGAAGGATCACAGGCTCCGAGTCTTCATAACCCTCCGTCGCCGGAACTCTGACGATGACATTTTTGCTGACCGGATCCATTTCTGCTTCAAATCCCTGTCTTCTTCCGCGCTCCGCCAGATATGCGGCGATCCGTTCCTCCCCGCCGGAGGGCCTGGGAATCTGAACGATATCTTCAAAAATCGCCAGGGGAAGCTGCTCTTCATTGTACTCAAATAATCGTTTCATCTGTTCTCTCCGTGTAATTTTCAGATAGTCCGATAGTCCGATGTTTTCTCGTTTTTTTATGTCAGTTTGATATCCCGGTCACGTTTCAGCCGGTTTTTTGTCGAGTCTGTGATCAGTGGTATCCGATCTGTACTGCGATGATCAGGAAGGCACAGGCCGCAACAGCCCATACCGCCCAGATCGGTGCCAGAAAGCGGAACCATTTTTTGTACGGGACGTGGCAGATCGCCAATGCAGCCATCAGCTCTCCGCTGGTCGGGGTAACTACATTTGTAAAGGCGTCGCCCATCTGGAACGCCAGAACAGCCACCTGCCTGTTCAGCCCCAGCACGTCTGACAGAGGAGCCATAAACGGCATTGTGACCGCGGCCTGACCGGAACCGGACGGAATCATGATATTGAGCAGATCCTGCAGGACGAACATTCCGCTGGCAGTAACACTGTGGGGAAGATCCTGCAGCAGATTGCCCATGGCCCATACCATGGTGTCCATGATCCCGGCATCAGTCAGGATATTGGTGACAGCCTTGCACATTCCGATGATCAGAGCCGCCCAGAGGAGATTGGAGCAGCCTTTGACGAACTGCTCGGCAACCGTGCTCGGCCGGATTTTCCCGATGACCGCCACAAGAACCATGACGATCAGGAAGATAGCAGACATTTCATCGATATAGAAGTGGAGTTTGATGATGCAGAAGGCGACGGCTACAAAGGCTCCCGCGAACACGGCAAGAATCAGCACTTCCCGTCTGGTCATGGGCTGCACCTCTCCGAGATCAAGCTGCTCTGCGTATTTCCTGTCAATCTCCAGCATTTCGTTGCGTTCAGGATGATTTTTGACCATACGCGCGTGACGCATGACCATGATGCTGGTCAAGGCCGCGAGGACCGCCCAGACAATCCAGCGATACCACATTCCGGAAAACATTCCCAACCCAGCAATATTCTGCGCGACGCCCACGGTGAACGCGTTCATCATGCCTCCTGCATAGCCGACGGCCGAGGAAACAAAGAGAAGGGCGACTGCGGTGATGGAGTCAAAGCCCACTGCGACGCAGATGATATACATCAGCGGCAGAAATGCGAGATATTCCTCGCAGCAGGCTGCCGTTGCGGAAATCAGAGAGAACAGGAAAATGCTGACCGGAACAAGCAGCATTTCTTTTCCCTTCAGCTTGATGACAAGGTTAGAGAGCCCTGCGTGCAGCGCGCCGGTGTACTCCACGACCTGGAAGACACCTCCCATAATCAGCAGAAAGAAGATGATGTCGCCGGCTCCCTGCAGTCCCTTTGTAAAGGACATGAACAGATCGAACCAGCCCAGCGGTTTCTGTGCTACAAACCGGAATGAGTCCATATCGATTTTGTCGTAATCTGCACCTTTTACCGCGATGCGGTCAAAGGAACCGGCCGGAATCAGCCAGGTGGCGATCGCCGCGATGACGATAATAATCGCCAGAATTACCATCGGGTCGATCGATTTCTTCTGTTTTCCCACATCCGGCGGGCTGAGCATTTCTTCACGTTCGAGTGTTTTTTCTTTTTCCATTCTTTTCCTCCATGGTATGTCGTATGCACAAATACTTGTTGGGTGTTCGGCCATCGAATGTGTCTGTCGGCGCACCCTTCCATTGGATGGTGCGCCGCGGCGCTGCTGAAAAAATGCCGTCAGCGCCCATTAAGTCCGACGGGGACTTAATGAGCAGACACTAATTATACCATAGAGAATTTATGAGGGTCAACAAAGAACGATGCAGCGTGCGAAAAAGAACCGAAAAAATCTGAAAAACCCGATACTGAAACCGACACGATATACGAAAAAGGGCTGCTGCAAATCTGCAACAGCCCTCTGTTGATTCTGTAGAATAGATTTATACAATACCCTGCAGCATCATTGCCTTCGCGACTCTTTCAAATCCGGCAATGTTCGCGCCCTTGACCAGGTCGTAGCCCAGGTTGTATCTTTCGCTGGCTTCAGCGGACTCTTTGTGAATGTTCACCATGATGCCCTCCAGCTGGTTGTAGACGTCCTCCTTGGACCAGATCAGATGCTCTGCGTTCTGCGCCATCTCCAGGCAGGAGCATGCTACGCCGCCTGCGTTAGCCGCTTTGGCAGGTCCGACGATGATTCCGTTCTCCTGCATGTAAGCGATCGCTTCGTTGGTTGTCGGCATGTTGGAGCCTTCGCAGTAGAACTTCGCGCCGCTTGCTACGATGTTTTTCGCGTCTTCCATGTGAACCTCGTTCTGGGTTGCGCACGGAATGTACAGATCAGCCTTGACCTCCCACGGTTTCTTGCCCGCGACGAACTTGGAACCCGGGAATTTGTCTGCGTAGGGAGCACAGATGTTCTTTCCGGAGGCTCTCAGCTCCAGCAGGAAGTCTTCCTTTTCTCCGGTGATTCCGTCTTCGTCCAGGATGTAGCCGTCCGGTCCGGAAATCGTGATGACTTTCGCGCCCAGCTGATTCAGCTTCTGGACTGTTCCCCAGGAAACGTTGCCGAATCCGGATACGACGACGGTCTTGCCCTCCAGGGACTCACCGCAGTGTTTCAGCATCTCTCTCGCGAAGAAGACGATACCGTATCCGGTCGCCTCGGTTCTTCCGGCCAGTCCGCCGTTCTCCGTGCCCTTGCCGGTCCAGGTTCCGTCATAGACGTTGGTCAGTCTCTTATACTGTCCGAACATGTAGCCGATTTCTCTTCCGCCTACGCCCAGGTCGCCGGCAGGTACGTCTGTGTTCGGTCCGATGTGACGGAACAGCTCCGTAACAAAGGACTGGCAGAATCTCATGACTTCCGCGTCTGATTTACCGTTTGGATCAAAATCAGCGCCACCCTTGCCGCCGCCGATCGGAAGACCGGTCAGACTGTTCTTGAAGATCTGTTCAAAACCGAGGAACTTCAGGATTCCGGGATAGACGTTCGGAGCGAATCTCAAACCGCCTTTATAGGGGCCGAGAGCGCTGCTGAACTCGAATCTGTAACCTCTGTTGACATGAACTTTGCCGTTGTCGTCAACCCAGGGAACTCTGAACTGCACGCCTCTTTCAGGCTCGATCAGACGTTCTACCAGACCAGCTTCAATGTACTCAGGATGCGCTTCCAGAACCGGTTCGATAGAAGTGAGAACTTCCTCTACGGTCTGAAGGAATTCCGGCTCGCCAGGATTCTTTTCCTTCGCAATATCAATGTACTGCTGAACTAAATTTCCCATTTTGATCTCCTCTTTTCTCTTTAATAAATATAGTTTCAAAATGCGTATACATTAATTGACAACTAAAATATAACACTTTAGATTTTTTTGTCAATGGAAGAAGGGGCAAGATTCTCTGATTCTTTTGTTTTTCTTACAGAACACAGATTTGGTGGCTGATTTTGTTGCCACATATTTTCTTTTGCGGTATAATAATTTAATGTATGTTCATGAAATTCCCATCGGACTTTCATGGACGATGACAGTGGTCAGTTAACAGTGCCGCGGCGCATATGCCGACTGTGGTTTGTGCCGGCGCACACTGAGTTCAGAAAGGAAGTGAGGACATGGAGAACGTTCCGGACGGCAATCGAAGCAGCGTACCGTTGTGCAGCAAAACAAATCCTGACCTCACGGCAGAATACGACTGAATCATGCTTTGTACCGCGAAAAACGCCCCGCGGCCAGCAGTGCATGCTCTCCCGTGTTCCCCGTGAGAGGGGAATACTGAAGAAGGGAGAACAATCCAATGGATAATTACGAAGACAAGGACCTCATGCTGGAGGAATCTCTCGACAAAATCATGGAACTGCTGGTGGATAAACAGTATTTCCGGGCCAGAGACGAGCTTCTGAAATATAATGAAGCGGATATCGCGGAACTGCTGGAGGAGATCATCGACGACAGCGGAATCCAGATGGCGGTGATTCTGTTCCGGCTGCTTCCGAAGAACATTTCAGTTGAGGTATTTTCCTATCTGCCGTCGAATGACCAGGTGGATATCATCAATGAGATTACAGATAAGGAAATCACCTATATCATCCAGGAACTGGACTTCGATGACAAGATCGACGTTCTGGAGGAACTGCCGGCCAACATCGTAGACAAGATTCTGGAGAAAGCGCCGAAGAACGAGAGAAAACAGATCAACACGTTCCTGAACTATCCGGAGAACAGCGCGGGAAGTCTGATGACGCCGGAATATATTTCGCTGATGAAGGACTGGACCGTTCGGGAGGCGCTGGAGCATATTAAAAAAGAAGGAATCGACGCGGAAACCATTTA
>Ga0256404_1013654_pt1 | contig 10215 bp, 12 predicted proteins | sample RumenRJG_01DNA_FD_185990 | JGI IMG/M metagenome (GOLD analysis project Ga0256404, IMG submission 185990) | Bovine rumen microbial communities from Lethbridge, Alberta, Canada - RJG_01 | ecosystem: Host-associated > Mammals > Digestive system > Stomach > Rumen | place: Canada: Alberta | collected...
TGATTTCATGCCAGCGACAAGCCCGCAAATTTTGTATTCTTTAACCTATATTTCTTCGTGCCGATATAGAAAATTGCGACCTAATGACTACCTTTGTGTCGATTAGAAATTAAAGAATAAAGAACAATGAAAACGATGATTCGATTTTTTTGCATGGCGCTGTTGGGAGTCCTTGCCTATCAAACGCCTGCAATTGCCGGCAACGACAAGCCTATCACCGTCAGAGAGCTCCCCGCAAGGGCAAAGCAAGTAGTCAACACTCATTTCAGAGGCAAGAATGTTGCTGTGGTCACAGTAGAAAGACAGTTTGTGGGAAAGTCCTACGACGTGGTGTTTGCCTCGGGTGAGAAATTGGAATTTGACCGCAATGGCAATTGGACCGAGATTGACTGCAAGAAGTCGAGGGTGCCTGCGGCTCTCGTGCCTTCGGCTATCAAGAACTATGTGAGAAAGAACTACTCGGGTGCCACCATCGTGCAGATTGAGAAAGCTCGATCGGGCTATGAGGTGCAGCTTTCTACAGGACTCGAGCTCACCTTCAACAAGAATTTCAAAGTAATAGATATCGACACCTGAGCCGTAGTCCCAAATCATTTCAAGCAAGAGGAGATTGCCACCCAGGCAGCCTCCTCTTGTCATATCCAGTCCTATTGCTCCCAGGCGGCTAAAGCTACAGCTGAGAAGGCTGGTACAAAATTCTCCAGAAATTTTCGGTGCCGCACAATGCCCCCCTATGCAATAAAATCATTACCTTTGTGCATAGCCATGGCGAGGTCTACAGGCATGTGCCAGCTTGCCTCTTCTACACCTGTTGAAACACTGCCCCATGTGCAATTTGGCTGATATGAAAGTATACACCCACTACACTAAGATTACAGAAAAAGAAGGATTCCGCTGGAGAACCCTTCTTCAATTTGGCAACTCATGGGACATCTTGGGCAGTGTCGTCATGAAGAATCCAGGTAGTGCAGCAGTCTCTTGCCCAGTTGCCGATGCACAAGTTCTGCAAGCTCTCCGCTTTTTTGACGGGAACAAGACCAGAGAAATATGGTATGAGTTCACCCCCGATCCTACGATGTATTGTGTCAGAGATTTATTCAGTGAATACCACTCTATACACACCCACGAGGAATTGAATGGCGTCATCCAAATTTTCAACCTCTTATACATCAGGGATGCTCACTTGGAGCGCGCATTGCAAAAGGTGGCACAGCTCGGCTCTAAGGATTTGACCGACTATGATGTTTCCCATTTGGTTCCTCCTGTCTATTTGGGTTTTTCCGATTTGGGCAAGTGTGCTACGTATCAGGATACTGCACAACGGTTTTTTCACGCAGCCTTAGCCCAAGGAATGAAGTGCTACAATGAAGATTTCTTCAAGAACAAGTTCTACCACCCATTGTTTCTTATGAGGTATGCCAGAAACACGACTTATGGCTTGAAAGCCCGTCTTCAATTCATCCAAAACACGACAGAGCCCACAACCGACGGCTGAGACTATGCCGAGGAAAATTGGTGTGCTGCTCTTGCACAATATGGCTGTCACACCGGTCGATTTGTGGGCAAAACCAAAAGCAGGAGGCTGGCACCTGCTGTGGCGCGGCGTTACCCTCCTGCTTGCTATGCGTGCTGCCAGTGACGTGCCTGGCAGTATCGCGGGTCGCTATTGCATCACCTTGATGGCGCTGGTGGTGCCGTCGGTATAGGTGGTCACTTTCACGTTCACGCCTTGCACCGGGGGTGCGCTCTCGTTGCCCAGCAGGTCGTAGTAGCGCACGCTCTTCACTGTCTTCGTTGCCAGGTTCTCGTTCACGCCCGATGTGTTAGTGCCAATCTTGAAGGCTGGCGATGTCACTTGGGTCTGGCTGTTGCCGGCCTGGTCGGTGAGCTCAGCCGTTGTGTGCCACGCTTGTACGCCTGCTTGATGGCTTCCTGGCTATTTTCATAGTCAGGAAGCCCCAAAGTGTCGTAGTAGTTAAGCAAGGTTGTTTGTCTCGTTGGTGATGTCGAGGTTCTTGGCTTGTAGTTGCGACTCTTCAGCTGGCAGTTTCTTGAGGCAAAGTGCGACGATGAACCCTATCACGGGGATAAAAGCTGTGAGAATGTAGTAGCCGTCGCCACGGTGCTTGTTTTGCAGAATGAAGCATGCTGGTATTGTGAAAATTACGCTAATAATTAATCCTGGTAATACTTGTTCGATTTGTGCGGAGGGGAGGTCGATGTCGAGGTGGAAGGTCTGCGCGAGAACGAGAACGAAAATTGCCGATACCATGACGACAAACGCCATGAATAGTGTGCTTCTTGTGCCCTTTTCAATGGGCAGTTTTTCGAGGAAGGGTGCGACGATGAGCCCGATCGGGGGGAAAAAAACTGCGAGAATATAGTAGTCTGCGCCACGGTGCTTGTTTGACAGAATGAAGCATGCTGGTATTGTGAAAGCCAGCCACATTATGAATATTGCTATTACCATGATTATGCTTATAAATCTTTAGTTGGGTTATTTTCGATTGATTTATTTGTGGTTGTGGAGCGAGTGGGGGAGTGTTGCAGCTTCTGCGTCATCTCGTGGGGCCGCGGCAGCTGGTCGATAGTGGTTGTATTGCGTTCATAGTCATTGCGAGTCAATGTTGATGTTTACACCTTTTAGTGTCATAAATCGAGCGAAGGTTAACACGAAGAAGCGATTTTTTTTTGTGTAGCTGTTGCAATGAGGTGCTGAGGCCTGAGGGCAGAAAAAGGCTCGATACCTGCAATAGAATTGAAAATATTATTATAAATTTGGGGCAAGAAAACGTATCGAGGCGATGGCTTAAAAGCAATAATCACATGAGACAGTTTGTACTACTACTCATCATCACAGTTGCGGCTTGCTTGCAGCCGGCGTGGGCAGGCGCAAAGCGCGCCTTGCTCATAGGCGTGTCGAGCTATCAGGCACACACCCATGCACAACTCGACTGGAACAACATACACGGGGCCAACGATGTCGCGCTCGTGGCGGCCACACTCAAGCGGCAAGGCTTTGCCGTCGACATGCTCACCAACCGCCATGCCACCGCTCGGGCCATCAGGAGAGCCCTGGCACGGCTGGCGAGCCAAACGCGCGCCGGCGACCTGGTGTATATCCACTTCTCGGGGCACGGCCAGCCCTACGAAGACACCAACAACGACGAGAGCGACGGCTGGGACGAGGCCATCGTGCCCTACGACGCCGGCCGGCGATATATAAAGGGCGTGTACGAGGGCCGCAACCACATCGTCGACGACGAGATGAACCGTTATATCACCAAGGTTAGGAAGCGTGCCGGCCGGCGCGGTTTTGTTTATTTCGTGCTCGACGCCTGCCACATTGGCGGGTACTCGCGTGGGCAGGACCAGCGTGGCGACAGCATCGTCATGCGCGGCGCCGATACTGGCTTCAGTGCCAGCGGCAAACCCTATGTGCCCCTTATCGACAAGCGGCCGCTTGTGCGCATGACCCGTGGCAGGAACATGGCGGGAGCTTGCTATGTGGAGGCCTGCCGTGCCTATCAAGTGAATTACGAGCTGCGCGTGGGCAACACCTACTATGGTGCGTTGTCCTATTATGTCAACCAGGTGCTCAGGCGCCACCGGCTCACCCCCGACTGCTCGTGGGTGAACCAGGTGGGCAAGGCCATGAGTGCCGACAGGCGGCTTGTGAACCAGAACATGGTGGTGGAAAGGAGTGTGCGATGACGTCTCAATCGCCCGAATTAAGCCGCAGCCTGCTCGATACGTTTGCCAGGAAGGAGTGGCCCGTGGCCCAAAGTTGGCTCTCCAGGGTGTATGGCTTGGGTGTGCACGACTGCGAGGATGTTTTCCAAGAGGCTTTCATCGTGTTGTGGAACCACATGAGGCAAGGCCAGTTTGATATTCACCACGACAAGGTGGGCAGCTATTTTCTGGGCATATGCAAGAAAAAGGCACAGGAGACCATGCGCAAGAAACAGCGCTTTGTGCCCGTGCCCGACGATGTGCTGGCCGCGCGGGAATTCAGTGCCGAAAAAAGTGAGCAGTTGTTGTTAACCTTTGAGTCAGAAGCCTCATTAAGAGAAAAGAAGGAGACAATGATAAGGCAGATGCTGCGGCAGATGCCTGAGCCTTGCAACAAAATATTGTGGGCTTTCTACTTTGAGTCGTTCTCGATGCAGGAAATGGCTGAGCTGTATGGCTATGCCTCGGCTGCCGCAGTGAAGGTGACCAAGCATCGCTGCCTGGAGAAGTTCGGCAAGTGGTGTAGTGAAAAATTTAAAACGATGTTTAGGTAATGCTTACGCAAGACGACATAACCAGCGACGGGCTCACCGACGTGGAGCTTATCGAGCGCTTCCTGTGCGGCAACATGGACGCTGACGAGGAGGCTCGTTTCATGGCCAGCCTGAATGCCGACGAGCAACGGCGCTCCAAGGCCATTGCCATGGCCTATCTCGTGAAAGCGATGAAGGCCGAGGGCAGTCGGCACGACAGGCAACTGATCCAGGCAATGTCAAGTTTGGACCGTAGCGATGTTGCTCAAGTTGCGGCCCGCGCTGCATGCGGCCCTGCAATCGTGGCTGCTGGCAGGCATAAGAAAGGAAAACTGCTGTATGGCTTCATCACGACACTCTCGGTGGTTGCCGCCATTGTGATTGTGTTTTGGGGCAGCCGCTACTACATCGACTACCGCCACACTACCAGGCTGGCCGACGAGTATGCTACGGCCTTTGTCATGGAGCCTGCTGCCACGCGTGGCACTGGTGATGAGGAGGTGGCTCGCACCATGTCGCGGCTTTTTGCAAGTGTGAGGAGTGGAAAAAGGCTGCCGGTTGTACAGGACCGGCTCTCCAAGTTGTGGAAGCTGTCGCTGCAGCCCACCTACAATGATTATACCCCCTATTCCTCGCTCATAGGCTGGAACCTTGCCATAGCCTACTTGAAGAACAATGACAAGACCCGTGCCCGCGAGGTGCTCACAGTACTCGCCAGCCACGCCGATAGCGACGCCGTGAGGGCAAAAGCTGCCGAACTGCTGGCTAAACTTGAATAGGTCGCAATACTGTTTTTCTTAATCAATCGATCGTGAAGAGGCTGTTTTTGGTTTTACTGATGGCGATTTCGGTGGCTGCGCGCGCAGGTGCCGGCATCGATGAGCGTCTCGCCCAGCCGCAGTGGCAGGGACTGAGAGTGAAGGCTGATTCCCTGATCAACTTTTTCCAAGACCGCTTGCTGCTTGTCGACCCTCGTACCGAGCGCGGCGCCACATTGTTTCACGACTATTTCGATTGTGTGAGGGTGGCCCTCTCGCTGCCCTACGACCTCAACGACCTGCGGGAAGAAGCCACCTGGAACAGGTATCTGGCCTACATGATGACCTATTTCTACGTTTGCTGCGACAGCATGCCTGGCCGCACTGCCGAGGCCTACGACAACCTGCTGGCCCGCAAAAACTTTTTCTTCCTTCACTCGGGCAAGAAGATGCTACTGGCCACCAGCTGGCAGCAGGTGGCACAGCGCCTGGCTCAGCACGAGGCTGCCGTCGAGCTCAACGACATGAAGGATGAGTTCCTGGTCGTGAAGCATGGCTACAACGAGCCGCATAGCATCGAGGTCGACTCGCTGCTGCGTGCCGAGATCACTCAGGGCCTTGCCGATGAGCCGCTGGCCATCGACCGGCTTTATGCCCACGACGGCCCCCTTGGCAGGCTGGGGGCATTGCTGGCTCCCGAGTTGCGCGACGTGACCACCCTCTACATTTCGGGCAATTTCATGTACAACCAGATTAACTTTGGCGCTATTCCCGTGGGGGGCGGCTTGACGCTGGCCGACAAGTGTGAGGTGCACCAAGTGCTCTCTACGGCAGCGGTGGGCATCGCCAGCGCGAGACCGGGCACAATATGCAGTGCTGCGCTCTTTGGCGGCATCGACTATGAGAGCACACAAAGCGGCAGCGAGGCGACCGCGGTGCACAACGTGCCGTGGAACACGCGGCGAGGCGTGCCCCGCGACTTGCGCAATGGCTACGGCCCATTACTGCATTCGCGTGCCGAGGTGCTGGCGGCCGACAGTGTGCTCACGTCGAGCCACATTCCCACACAGGTGTTCTTGGGCTCGCGGGCTACCGAGCAGGCCGTGTGCCAGCTCGACGGTCGTGCTCCCAGCCTGCTGCACTTCTCTACCCACGGCTTCATGCTTGCCCCGCTTTACACCGATAGTGCCACCTTGGCCCTCGACCCCAGCGAGACGCGTTATCTCTCGGCGCTGTCTCAATCGGGGCTGCTGTTTGCCGGTGCCAATGTCACCTGGCGGGGCCAACGCCACAGCCTGCGTGGCTACGATGGCATTCTCACCTCGGGCGAACTCATGAGGATGGACTTGTCGCGATGCCGGCTGGCATTGTTGCCGGCCTGCCGGGGAGCCTTGGGCGAGAACACCAACCTCACGGGCATGCCCTTCGGTGTGGCCTATGCGCTCAAGATGGCCGGCGTGGACCAGGTCTTGTGCTCGCTGTGGAGTGTCGACGACGCGGCGACCTGTGTCTACATGAAGCACTTCTACCACTATCTGACCCAGGTGGGCAACCCTGCTGCGGCCTTGAAGCTCACCGTTGCCCGCATGAAGCGTGATGGCTACTCCTCACCCTACTACTGGGCATCGTTTATTCTTGTGGAGTAAAAAAATTTTTTTCCCTTCACACTGTTAACCTTTCGCTTTTGCTGTCATTACTCTTCAGAACGGTTTATAATACATTCACAACAATGAAAAAGAAAAAAATGACTCTGGCAATCGCATTGTTTTCACCACTCACTCGTGCCCGCTGCCCCTGGCAGGTGCAGCACCCTCGGCACATCGAGTCGCCTTGGCTTCGACCCTTGGCGCTTGTTGGCCATGAGGGAGGAGAAAATAGATGAGGCGCCCTGTGGCAAGGGCGCTTGTTTGGCCTCGCTCCACAGTGCAATTATTTTTTTAAATCTCAAAAACAGTAAAAAACAATGAAAAAAACAATTCTTGTTGCAGTCGCTTTGTTTTCGCTCACAAGCCTGCAAGCTCAATTCGTAATCAACTCCACCTTCCAGCCCATGACGTATGATGAAATAGTAGCCCCCCTCAGGATGTACCAGCAGGCCTATGAAGAGGCTCTCAACAGGCTTGACAGCTACATCGACAAGTACGCTGAAGCTATGAATGAGGAAAATTACAGGTCGGCCAAGTTCTACTTGGAGAGATGTATACAGCTCAACAACCGATTTGACGGCAACCTCATCAAGCCCAAAACGCTGCAAGATGCGCTTGTCCAGTGCGAGAAGCTCATCGAGCTGCAAGATAAAGAGCGGGCTCAGCTTGGAAATCGCAAATACTGAAAATTGCGTTTTTTTGCCTAACTTTGCGGCCGTGAGCCGCTGTGTGGGAGTTGGCTCTGAAACAAATTGAGCCAATGACTGTAGAAACGAAGCCTATTTTTCAACGCCCCGTGTGGGTGGCCGTGTTTGCCTTGACGGCTGCCGTGGCCTGGGGCTTTGCCTACCCGCTCATCAAGCTGGGCTATGCCGAGTTTGGCATCCTGCCCGCAATGACGGGGAGCAAGATGCTCTTTGCCGGCGTCAGGTTCACCGTGGCCGGCGCCATTGTCCTGGCCATGGCCGGCATGGCTGGCCGGTCCTTCGGCGTCATGCGCAGGCGCGATTGGTGGTACATCGCGCTGTTTTGCTTGGTCAACACCACGCTGCACTATGCCTTTTTCTACATCGGCCTTTCCCACAGCGCGGGATCGCGAGCTGCTATACTCAACTCGCTCAGCGTGTTTGCGGTAGTCATCATGGCATGCCTGTTTTTCAAGACCGACCGCATGACGGTGAGCAAGCTGGCAGGTTGCGTCATGGGCTTTGCCGGCATCCTCCTGCTCAATGCCGGCGGTGGCAGTAGCAGCGGCTTCACGTGGCTGGGCGATGGCATGATTGTGCTCAATGCCCTGTGCGGTGCGGCAGCCTCGTTGCTCACGCGCGGCCTGGGCCGGCGGGTCGACGTCACGGTGGGCACGGGCTACAGCCTGGCCCTGGGCGGCATCCTGCTTGTGGTCGTGGGGCTGGCATTGGGCGGCAGCGTGCCGGCAGTCACGCCCTTGGGGCTGCTGTGGCTGTGCTTGCTCATCGGCATCAGCGCCATCGGTTTTTCGCTCTACAACAAGCTGCTCACCTGCAATCCCATTGGCAAGGTGGCCATCTACAACTCGCTCATCCCCGTGGTGGGAGCCGTGAGCTCCTGCCTGTGCCTGCACGAGCCCTTCTACGTCAAGTATGTCGTTGCCGGCCTGCTTGCCGCCGCCGGCATCTACGTCATCAACCGCGCCAAGTAGCCCCCAGCCGCTCAATCACTCCTGCTGATATTCCAAGTCATCCTCGGTGGCTCAGCGCAATGGTCAATAGGTCGCGAAGCTTATGGGTGTATCCCCCTGTGACCCGGTGGCAGGATTTTATCAATTGGGAATAGCTTGCCAATTATTGACCATTCTATTACTCAGGGTGTTACATTAATATTAATAATGCTATAAATTGTAGAATGATACATGCCTGTTGACATTGAATGTCTTACCATCAATCAGTTTTTCGTTCCTATGGAGAAAGTCTGCCCATAGCGCTTCAAGTTTCTGAGCATCTTCTTGCGAGAGCCTACGACCTGAATGGCCTCCTGTCCAGTCAAAGCCTGGGATATCCTTGAGAAGCTCTTCGGTCGTAATCATGGGAGCGTTATCTGGGTCAAGCACAACATTGGGCAGCATGTCCATGTAGTACACTCGCCGTCCCTTGCCACTCCAGTCGCTCGCAACGTAGGGATGTGAATCAAAAACTCCACTCATCACGATGCCGGTTTTTCCTCTACCGACCTTTACGAGGAAAAACCTGTCGCCGCATTTAGCCTTCTGATGTTCCCATACGCTCCAGTTGAAATATCCAGTGTACATATTTCTAATGCTGCATAAATGGTTTTCAAGAGAAACACTCGAAATATCAGGATTCCACATCAGAATAAATGTATGCTGTGTCTTGTCAAGTCCTGCGCCAGGATATGTCGGCTTGTAGTGTAGGTCCTCTGGTTGTAAACGGCGCGCCTGTTTCATCATCTCATGCACCATATCCACCGTCAGTTCTTTCTCCCTAAGAAATTGCAATTCATCCAGGGCAGAGAATACGCCTTCAGGCAATACCTTCCATAGTTCTGTGAAAGGGATGAGTACAGGAGCGGCTTCTTTGTTGTCCATATCTATGATGCCAAACAGATTTGCCTCAGAGATATAGTCGAACTTGTTCACCCGGCCGTTCTCAATGCTTATTAGGGATAATGTAAGTCCCTCGTCGGCATCTCCCGTGGGCGAAGAGATTACCATGCGCGTGTGGGTGTCTTCCAGGTTCTCGCAAAGCCATTGCATGTCACACAGATGGGTCAACAAGCATTCTGCATTTGCTTTCTCGTAATCATCGGTAATTCCAAATTCAGAGAAAAGCTTTGGTCCCAAGCAAAATTGACAAAATAGGCCATACATTACGATATGCTCTCCACTATGATTTATCAAGATTCTTGTTACTTCAAAATCTGATTCATGCTGACTGTCAATCCATTCATCGTCGAAGGTCTTGAAGGGGTCAGTGATTTCCTCGTTATCATCATCTTCAAGATATGCTCTGTCACCAGTTAGTTTCATCAAGGCGTTGATAGTCATGGCAAACAATTTATAGTCGGCCGTCGATGAAAATGAGCAAACGCGAACTTCAAGCCCATTGCCAACGTTGTTAACCTCAATGCCTCTGATGGCTTTTTGATGATTTCCAAATTTGACAGAGGGGTACTCGACAGAAGTTACTACAATCTGCTCTCCCTTGTCGACCAAATATTTCAGATATACATCTGGCTGGAGTATATTCTCCGTTCTGATTGTTACGCAAACGCTCATGGTTATTCAGTTAGTATTGCTTTATAATTTCAATAGTGTCTTAAATAAATGCTGAAGGCTATGGATTTTCCTCTTGTGGTTGCAAGAATTAAAAAATAGCCCCCTTCATGGCAAAGATAATACTTTTTTTCTCACTGTGTTCGGTTGCTGCTGCTTTATTTTGTGTAGATTCTAAACCGAAGTGCGAAATCAAAATTGCGAACACTGGCTGAGATGCCTTGTGCCGGGCGGCTCCGGGAGTTTGTCACTTTGGTCGCGCAATTGTCTGAAAAAAA
>Ga0256404_1013656_pt1 | contig 10215 bp, 8 predicted proteins | sample RumenRJG_01DNA_FD_185990 | JGI IMG/M metagenome (GOLD analysis project Ga0256404, IMG submission 185990) | Bovine rumen microbial communities from Lethbridge, Alberta, Canada - RJG_01 | ecosystem: Host-associated > Mammals > Digestive system > Stomach > Rumen | place: Canada: Alberta | collected...
GCAAGGAAAACCATACCGCCATCCGCATCGGGGTCAACCACGGCTCGCTTTCCGACCGCATCATGAGCCGCTACGGCGACACGCCACAGGGCATCGTCGAGAGCTGCCTGGAATTTCTCCGCATCTGCAAGCGCCATGGCTTCCGCGACGTGGTCGTCTCCATCAAGGCCAGCGACGCCAGCGTCATGGTGCGCTCGGTACGTTTGCTCATTGAAAGCATGGATGCCGAAGGCCTCCACTACCCCCTCCATTTGGGTGTCACCGAGGCCGGTGAAGGCGAAGACGGCCGCATACGCAGCGCCGTAGGCATCGGCGCCCTGCTCAGCGACGGCATCGGCGACACCATCCGCGTGTCGCTCAGCGAAGCCCCCGAAGCCGAAATCCCCGTTGCCCGCAAACTGCGCGACTATATCAGCCTCCGCGGAGGCAACCGCCCCATCGGCGGGCGCACCGCAGCCGGCTTCGACTATTGCGACCCGCAGCGCCGCAAGACCGTTCCCGTCCACAACATCGGCGGCAACCACCTGCCGGTCATCGTGGCCGACATCACCGACCTGGGGCGCAACGGGCTGGCCACACCCGACAACTGCCCACTGCCCGACTACATCTACTGCGGCAACACCTTGCCCCGAAGCGGACGCCGTCTCGGCGACGTCAGCTACATCATCGACGCCAGCGTGTGGACACAAGAGCCCAACACCTATCCCTGCTTCACCTACCAGATGCTCTCGCAGATTGAAGTCTACGAGTCCGACCTCAAATTCCTCTTCCTCCCCTGCGGACGACTCGACAACGACATCATCGACAGCCTCTCGCGCCACCCCGAAGTCGTCGTCATCGCCCAGAGCTGCACCAACAATCGTGTCGGCGAAGTGCGCGCCCTCATCCACCGCATGACCAACAAAGGCCTCAGCAACCCCGTCATCCTGTTCTCCTCCTACGAGCACGACGACAGCGAGCAGGAAGACTTCCAGATAGAAGCCTCGGCCGACACCAGCGCCGTCCTCTTCGACGGGCTCTGCGACGGGCTCTACCTCTCAAACGACGTGGAGAAAGGCCAGCACGCCCTGCCCGACACACTCGTCACCCGCACCGCCTTCGCCATCCTTCAGGCCACCGGTCTGCGCCGCACCCGCACCGAATACATCTCATGCCCCGGCTGCGGACGCACGCTCTACGACCTGCAGACCACCGTGGCCCGCATCAAGGAAGCCACCAAAGGACTCCCGGCCCTCAAGATAGCCGTCATGGGCTGCATCGTCAACGGGCCCGGCGAAATGGCCGACGCCGACTATGGCTACGTGGGAGCCGCACGGGGCAAGATCAGCCTCTACCGCGGCAAAGAATGCGTAGAGAAAAACATCCCCGAAGAACAGGCCGTCGACCGTCTGCTCTCACTCCTGCGCAGCGACGGCGTGCTCGACTAAAAACAAATTATCCGTATCACACACCTCAAAAGGCTTCCCTCATCCGGAAGCCTTTTCTGTTTTCCTGTCGTTACGACACGGCCGTCACTTGAACCACCACTTCCAAAAGTAATAGCCCAGCAACAGCGACAGACAGCCGCCCTGCTCGCGCTCCGTATCGTCATCGCCCAGATAATCCCGTCTTGAGACATCGTCATCATCGTCATCAAATGCCGAAAACGACCGGTACGACCCGTCGTCAGACGACATCATATCATCCATCATATAATCATCTTCATCCCACATAGCCATTATTCTTTTCTGTTCTTAATCCATTCCACCACCGTCCGGTCAGCCGGCAGCCAGTCCACCTCGTCCAGTTGCTCCGTCGCCAGCCATCGGGCCGCCTCATGCTCCCTGAGCGTCAGCCCGCCGCTCACCACGCGGCACCAGTAGCAGTACATCGTCAGGTGAAACGCCGGATAATCCCACTCCACCGTCCGCGCCAGGCATTCCGTCTCAATCACGGTGTCCAACTCCTCCTTTATCTCGCGCACCAGAGCCTCCTCGGGCGACTCCCCCGGCTCAATCTTCCCGCCGGGAAACTCCCACCCGTCCTTCATCTCGCCCGTGCCGCGCTGCGTGGCAAACACGCGGCCGTTCTCATGAATAATGGCCGCAGCCACCCTGATCCGCTTCGTCTCCATTGCCATCAGTACAGGCGGAACATCCGCTCCATCGGTTGCCACTTTTCGTCGCTGCGGGCCTCGGCCGGGCAGCCCTGAAACTTCGACACAAAAGCCTCCCACTCCGCCTGCCGCGGCAGCGTGGCCAACCGCGCCATCGCCTCGTCCCACCGGAAATCGGCCGGCGCATCCACAATCATCACCAGCCGGCTGCCCAGGATGTAAATCTCCATCTCCAGGATACCCACCTCGCGGATGCCCTCGCGCACCTCCTTCCAGTTATACTCCTCCGAATGCCACTTCCGGTACTGCGCCACCAGCTCCGGGTCGTCGCTGATTTCCAGAAACTGCACATAGCGCTTCACCCGGCCGCCGCTTATCTTCTGAACATATCCTTCCATAACTATATATTATATATCAGTTCCACCCCTCCTCATCATAATTCTCCATGTAACGGCGCATGCCGTTATCCTCCATATCGTCCTCCGAAGGCGGGTCAAACCCTCTCAGATTATCCTCCTCGCCCTCGTCCTCCTTGTGGGAATAAGCCGACCGAAAGCGCACTTTCGTCGCCGCGGCCGTAGCCGGAGCATCGGCCGTATCGGCCAGTACCCGTTCCGCCTCCTCCAGTGTCGTCTCCACTTCCTTCAGAAACTCCTCCTCCGTCGGCTGCGTGCGGTCCCCTGCAGCAGGACCGCAGGCCACCGGCACCGTCAACACGACAGACAGCAGAAACGCCAAACTCATAAACGTCTTCATTAGCAGAAACAAAAGCGCACCGTTGCGCCATGACTTTTTCGTCATGCAAAGATATAGAAAAAGCCACCCGATTGCAAGACTATTTCCGAAAAATTGTACCTTTGTCATCCACTATTCTCATTATCATGGCCGACCGCATGACCCCCGAGCAGCGCCACCGCTGCATGAGCCACATCCACAGCCGCAACACACGGCCCGAGATGCTCGTACGCCGTTATCTCTATGCCCACGGCTTCCGCTACCGTGTCAACGTGCGCCGCCTGCCCGGCACGCCCGACATCGTCCTCGGCCGTCTCCACACCTGCATCTTCATCAACGGCTGTTTCTGGCACGGCCACGAAGGGTGTTCCGATTTCAAACTGCCGCGCACCAACACCGCCTTCTGGCAACAGAAAATCGACCGCAACCGCCAGCGCGACCTCGAACGCCAGCAGCAGCTCCGCCTCATGGGCTGGAATGTCATACGCATCTGGGGCTGCCAACTCAAAACGAAAGCCAGACAAGAAGAAACCCTACAAGGACTCCTCGCCACCCTCAGCCACATCACCCTCGTTGGCTACGGCCTCCGCGAACAACCCGAACAGCAACTCCTCGTTGCAGAAGACGAGGAGTCATATGGACAATAAAATCGGCAACCTTGAAGGGTAGCCGATTGCTTGTTTCTATGCTTTCTCAAAAAGTTCTCCTATGGTTGCGTAATATGGTGCTATTGCATACGGATTCACGGGGTGTCGTAACTTCAATCCTTCACACCGTTCGCCATTTAGCTCTTGAATTGGCTCGGTGTCTTCAATATCAAAAGACAAATAATATTCTTCTTCTTTTGCATCAAAACCTAATGAACGTAGTTCTTTTCCCGAGACAATCCGAGGGCCAGTCTCTTTCAATTTGAACATCTCCATGTCTGCTTTTTTGTGCAACAACAAATATTTGCAACGCTCAAATCCTGGAACCAAATGCATGGAGCCCAATCTCAGTCCGGCACGTACATAATACATTTTGTTTTTAAGAATTGTTTCACGCGAATCTCCTTTGCAAAATCCCACCAACACCAACTCTTCCACTTTTGTGACATAGCCGGTAAAATTCTTTTCTTCTTTTTTCAAATCATTGGAAGGATCATTACCTAAGCCACACGGAACAACGAAGAACGACCTTCTCAATTTTTCAAGCAAAGCCTCATTATTTTCTTTTTCTGAATCATTGTCAACCAATGCGAGAGAATAGACTTCATTGTTATTAAACGGGCGAAATACTTTTCCCAACACATCCTTGAAGTTTTCTTTCATGTACTGCTCAGAGTCCACGCCTCGCTTTGCTTTCATCGCATAGAAATTATAGTCTTTTTCCAACCATTGTTGTATTTCCGTTCGGAACTTATTGCGTACAGACTGTTTCCAATCTGCTTTCTGTGATGCATTGTCTCTGGCATAGAGCGAAAGGACAAAAAGGAAGTTCACGTCATAATGGAACAACAGCAATGTATCACGATCGAACAAACGGTTTTTGAATTGCTGCATACGATGCCTTTTACTCTTTCTGTCGGTCTTTTCTATATTATCATTCGTATAGTCAAAGTTTTCATCCATTTTTGCAGAGATGAAAAAGTTCGGAATAATGTTGTAACCCTCCGTCACATCATCGCGCAATTTCACTTCCGATGTCTTGACTTTTTCATTCTCGCCGTTAAATATATCCATATTCCATTGGATGACATTTCGGGCATAGGTGTATTGTTTGTATACAGACTCCGATCCGAGCGAATGCCCCATCTTATAATATTTGCTGTCACCTATGTAATATGTTTTCCCTTGGTCGTTTTCAATGAGGCTTTGGGCTGTATAAAGATGGTCGACAATCTTACCGTCCTCCTGTTTCTTGTCCATGTTGTCAGGCAATGGATTATCACCAACCAGTTCGTCAATAATGGCTTCAAAAACGATATAAAAATTCTTGACCAATAGATACTCCTTCTTTTCTGTGCTGACCAACACTTGCCTCGCTTCATCAAAGAAAGCAAAGCAGAGTTCCCAAAGTTCAAGGGCCTTATCCGAGAAATACTTGTATTTTATCTGGCGCAGACGGGTACAACCATAGCCTTTTAGGTATGTCTTAAACTGAGCTCCCTTGATGAGTGGGAATTGACACTTTATTTCCTTTGGAAAACCATAGGTGTCACCAATATAGTTCAAAATGGAGAAAAAGATAACCAATAACTCTTCATCAAAATTTATCTGTCTCTTCTTGTTCACGGGCTTTAGGTAGATAGGCTGTTCATCTTGCACTATAGCAGTTTCACGACTGATAGTGCGTGTCCAATTGATTTTATTGAAACCCGAATGAAGGTTTTTTACGATGAAGAAGAAGAAACTTTGGTTTTCTCTATTGAACTGCAACAATTGTAATAGAATGTCAAGATAAGTATTACTCTGCCTACGCCGCCCTTTGCCTATCTGTGCTATCTTTGTATGATACACGATATCTGTGTCATTTTTCTTGTCGTTTTTATAGACGATAATGGCACGATATATCCACACGGCAAATTTATAAAGGAAGTCACGCTCTTCCTGTGAAAGGGGATTATTCTCGTTAAGGTTGATTATATCCTCTGGCCGGTATTTGCCAAAAGCAAGTTCATGCCCATCCACATCTTTAAGAAGTACCTTCGGAAGAATAAACACACAATCCTTCAACCGGGTATTATAGTAATAACCCACATAGTGAATGGAGACTTTGCCCTCCACATTCTCCAAGGCATCAATACCATGAAGAATGTCCTTCACTTGGGCTACGTCGTACTGATATTCTTCAATGAGGATGCGCACAGATTACTTTGTTTCTATTGACAATCCTATATTCAATATCCTATCCAAATCTTCAAGAATCCGCACATATGTATAAGGCTTACAGCCTTTCACTATATATAATCCGCCTTCTTGATGATAACTATACTTTTTATCATTCTCTATTCCTGGATATTTCGTGGTGGATATCACAGGACTATTCAGTCTTTGGTACTTCAGTTGATCTATAATTGGGATTATTTTATCAATTCCTATTATTTTCAATGCCTCTACGAATGTATCAAATTGAGTTGGTTTTTCTGTTGCTACTATCTTTGGATTGTTTGGGATTTGAATAGAAACAAACGAACTTTTATTTATACTCCCTATTTCTTCATCGTCCTCATCAAAATCTGCACCTTCGACAGGTTCCACTCCAAGTTTCTGCATGAAGAGTGTAACTCTGTCTTCCAAAACCTCTGTTTTACCACCATCACCAACAGCATAGAACTTGTTGAAGGAAAGCAACGTGTTATCCTCATCCCGGAACAAGTCACCGGCTTCTTCTGCAAAGTCCTTGAATACATCGTTCCAAACGTAGAAGATGACCTTTCCCACAAAGGTTTCTGCATCAATGATACCATTCTTTGCTTTACAGAAGAAATAACCAAGTTTCTTGTCTTCAGAATTGGTCGTAGAGCCAATCTTGTCATTTATCTTCTGGAGAAACTCCCACCAGTTATAACGCTTGCCATTGGCTTCAACCTCCCAATCCTTCTTTCCGTCAGAGATGGGTATGTATTGCCAGTCCCAACGCCGTTTAAAGGCTGAGTCAATGGGGAAAAGAGATTGGTCACTGGTATTCATCGTTGCCCAGATATATAAATTCCTGGGCAGAATCAATTCCTCTCCTGAACGTACTTTTTCCGGAATGGCCGCCATCTGTTCCTCTGTCAAGCTTGCGAATCCATGTTTTTTATCAGTCTGTAAAAACTTTCGAATGTCATCATCTGGAGATACCGGATACTCTGATTCACCTGCATCGTTCCTGTCAAGCAACTGGAAAAGATCACCAAATATTTGGGCACAATTACCCCGATTGATTTCTTCTATTATTAAGAAGTACGGCTCGTCTTGTTTTTTCCATGCCGCTGTATATGCTTTTAAGAAGGCCTGCGGCACAAATTCATAGACAATTTTCTTCTCTGTTCTACGCGTCCCGTCTGGGTTTTCAACAGGAACAGCCTTTGTGCCAATCATCGTCATCATGGACACTTCCACTGAAGTTGGCTTATAAGCACCTACAAAAGTGGAGTAGTCACTGTCCGGATGAAATGTAGTACGAACCACTTGTTTTCCTTCCGTCTGTTCTTTTATCTGATGCGACTTGCCCGTTCCGGGTGCACCATAAAAGATTTTTTGAAGAGAGGATGCGACAACTTTATTTATCTCGTCACCAATAGTAGAGGTATTACCATATAATGCATTATAACTTGATTGTAATATTAACACATAATCTGTGATGTCCAATCCAGCATAAAGTGTTTGTATAAAAGGACCACGAGTGATTTCACCAGGAGATGCGACTACTCCTACTCCTTTTGAGTCTATATTATTGCTCGTAACAACAACACCTATTTGGCTAAGTTCTGACTTTAAGACAGATTCAGGATATAAAGAATCAGCAAAAGCAATCTCCTTAGGCTGAACGTTAAAACTATTAGCTATTACATTGAAAGGTATATTGAACTCTTTTGAAAAAATCTCAACAATTTCTTCCTTGCTTACATTATCAGAGAATGCTTTTCTTCGATAAGCCCATGTAACAACATCATATATATTTGGAGAATATCTACCTTGATAGTTAAAATACTTTTCCCATTTATTAGAGAACACTACATATAGAGAACGACCTCCTTTATATTGCCTTTTTTCTTGAGATAAATTGAATATATTCTCGAGAAAATTGGAAACTATGTCCATATCTACTTCATAAGGAATTGAAGGTCGAATACTATTGTTACAGCCTTTTAATAAGGCTAAATATCCCCATGACTTATTCGTCATGCAATTCTGAAGCCCATTATAGGCATTCACTACATTTTTAACGTCAATATACTTCATTTTTCTATAGCTTCTTCGTATGTATGAATCATATTTGTCATAATCTTCTTAATAATTGGGACACTTACAGAGTTTCCTAATTGATGATACGCCTGTGCATCAGAAACAGGAAAAACAAAATCATCAGGGAATCCTTGTAACCTTTGCGCTTCTAAAACAGATAATTTTCTTCTAATATCCCAAAGTTTGGGTGTTCTATTAGCTATAATAGTTGATGCGTATGTATCAAGACAAGAATAAAACGCTTCTTGAATCTGAGTTTTAGCTACATCTCCGACATGAAATCGTAAGGAGCCATCAGACTTTTGAAAAGAATAAATACCGTATTTCCCTTTTTTAGTATTTGGCTTATATTTTGAATTATCATGTTTTACTCTGTCACCTGGTTTAGCTATAGAAAAATGATAATCGATTCTGTCTAATTCAAATTGTGGGAGTCGTAAAGAAGGGGTGTTATCTTTCAGATTAACAATATCCCTTAATACCGGATGACCACCCAACGGTTTTGGCCAAGAGAACTCTACATCTTTTCTGAACGATACACAATACCAACGTTCCCTCTTTTGCGGTAGGCCAAAATCAAGTGACGATAAAATCTTCCAATGAGGAAAATAACCTAACCCTTTTAGTTTTTCCAAGATGATGTTAAGTGTTTTTCCGTTCTCGTGAGATTTTAATCCTTTTACATTTTCCAAAAAAACCATTGGGGGTTTATGATATTCAAGAATTCTGCAAATGTCAAAGAATAAAGTTCCTCTGATCTCATCGTTAAACCCTTGTTTTTCACCAGCATAACTAAATGGCTGACACGGAAAACCCGCTGTAAGAATGTCGAAAGAAGGAATCTCCCTTGCTTCTATTTTTTTTATGTCACCATGTGGTATCTCACCAAAGTTTGCTTGGTATGTTTCTTGTGCAAATTTATCGTTGTCACTTGAAAAAACACACTCTACATTATTGTCTTTCATGGCGATACGGAAACCACCAATACCGCAAAAAAGGTCTATGCCTTTATATTTCTTTTTACTCATCTCTCCACTTCCGGAACACAAAAGCCCCTGCGTTTTGAAGCGCAGGGGCCGTCATGCTACAACATAAGCGACAGGAAACGCTGCAGAAAGAAGCATAACGAATCCCCCACGCATTTATCGTGCGAGGTCATTTTCGTCCTTTCTGCTTCTGCGTTATCTTTTTTCCTGTTCTATGTTGTCAGAAGCAAAATGATTCTCGTTCTAATTAATTGTCAGTTTCTTTTTGCCTTGCCGGTTTTCTTCTATGTTTCCGCCAAGCACCTGAGTCGGAAGGTTTATTTCATTTTGTTTTTACCCACATAAAAAAGACGCAGGTGCTTGACTTCTGCCTGCTTGCTGTTCGCGGCCTACCACAGCCATTGAGGAAAACAGTCAGAGTAAACACCCACGTTGGAGTATATCTTACGCCCGTAAAGTGTGCGTGAGGGCACTCGACCCTCGCAGCACACTACGGAACTGTAGATAACTACACTCCGTGGAGTCACTCGCCATTGTCTTTGTCCTCTGTTCGGGTGTGGTAGTTTCGAATCAGCCAAAAACAAAGCGTCAGTAACGCCTTTTCAATATGTAGTCTATTTTGCCTTGGAGGCATAGACTTTGCAAAGATAGCAAAAAGGGATTATAATAGGTGTATGGCCGGGGGACTTTTTTAAGGGAGAGGTGAGAGAAATTCATAATCCATAATGCAGAATTGATATTTATGGGGAGGGGTTGAAATTTTTTTACATCTTGAAGAGGGAGGTCCGATTTCGGCGTTCACAAGTGGGACTTCGGCGCGCAGAAACGGCGTTTCAAAATGACGAAACGCCGCTTCTGTTTGGCCATCTCTGAGACCCGATGGAAATCAACGGATTACAAAATCACCAAAAAGTTCCCAAAAATTTTTGACATTTTCGCCTTTTGGACGACTTTTGCTTTCCGTCTTTGGAAAGGTGTCCGGCCGCTTGCCGTTAGCGGTGGAGAGAAGGGGGGAACACGAAAAAAGGGTGTGCCGCGGCACACCCTTTTTGGAACAATGAAAAGTTAGAGATGATTGAAACCTTCCGTTAAAAGGTTTTGGTTTTATAAGCAATGCCCGTTTCACAAGGGGCTATAGGTTACATTTTCAGCAGTTCGTCGATGAATTCCCGGTCGAAGTCGCCGGTGAAGTTGATGATTTGGAACAGGTCTTCGGAGACGCTGTTGATGAGGACGAGCTCTACGATTTGATTGTTTGCTTCGCGCACCCAGAGCTGCATGTTGTGCTCGGCCTCGCTGTCCTCGGTCTGACGGATGCGTTTGTATTGGCGGGCGTTGCGTTTGAGCAGTTTCTGGTTTTTATTGGAGTAGATTTCGATGTTGTCGGTCGCCGTGAACACGCGCAAACTGCGGATATGGGTGAGGGCGTCGCGTATCTGGTCCTCGTCTTTGAGGGCGTTCGTCTGCA
>Ga0256404_1013658_pt1 | contig 10214 bp, 6 predicted proteins | sample RumenRJG_01DNA_FD_185990 | JGI IMG/M metagenome (GOLD analysis project Ga0256404, IMG submission 185990) | Bovine rumen microbial communities from Lethbridge, Alberta, Canada - RJG_01 | ecosystem: Host-associated > Mammals > Digestive system > Stomach > Rumen | place: Canada: Alberta | collected...
TGCCTATGGCACCGCGAGCTGCACTTCGTGCAACACTCGCTTCATCATCTCCCCGAGCCCTTCGGGGTTGCCCTTCGGGCTCCCGTTCGGTCGCGAGCACTTCGTGGTTGTTGAGCGGTAAGAATCCCCACAAAGCGGATTGCACTAAATTGCATGAATTGTTGAGCGGCCATGTCCCCACAAGAGATTGCCGTGAATTGCAAAAATCACTGTGCTGCGCTTGCCCCGTCTCAGAACGGCACCTTGTCTGGGCCGTCCAGAAAGTCGACATTGGGTGGAGGCGGAGGCAGTGGCATGCTCGGATCGGGCGAGGAGGCGCTGTCGGCTTGGGCATTCATCTTCGACTGGATGATGCTCTCGCCGCCATTGCCTGTCAGGTTGTAGCTCTCGTCCCAGTTCTCAAACCGCGCAAACTGCCCGCGGAAACGCATCTTCACATCACCCACGCTGCCGCTACGGTGCTTGGCGATGATAAACTCGGCCAGGCCGCGGATGTCGTTGCCTTCGGCATCCTCGCCGCTGCGCGTGTAGTACTCCGGGCGGTGGATAAAGCACACGATGTCGGCGTCCTGCTCGATGGCGCCGCTCTCGCGCAGGTCGCTCAGCTGCGGTCGCTTGCCGTGCTTGTCATCGCGTGTCTCGACGCTGCGGTTAAGCTGCGACAGGGCGATGATGGGGATGTTCAGCTCTTTGGCTAGTCCCTTGAGGCTGCGAGAGATGGTGCTCACCTCCTGCTCGCGGCTGCCGAACTTCATGCCCGAGGCGTTCATCAGCTGCAAGTAGTCGATGATGATGATTTTGATGCCATGCTCACGCACCAGCCGTCGCGCCTTGGTACGCAGCTCAAACACCGACAGCGACGGCGTGTCGTCGACATAGAGCGGGGCCGAGTAGAGGTTCTTGGTGCGGGCCATCAGGTTGTCCCACTCGGGCTGCGAGAGCTGGCCGCTCTTGATCTTCTCGCTCTCAAGCTCACACACGTTGCTGATCAGGCGGTTGACCAGCTGCAGGTTGCTCATCTCGAGCGAGAACATCGCCACCGGAATCGAGTAGTCGACGGCCATGTTTTTGGCCATCGACAGCACAAAGGCTGTCTTGCCCATGGCCGGGCGGGCGGCGATGATCACAAGGTCGCTGTTCTGCCAGCCGCTGGTCTTCTTGTCCAGGTCGTGGAAGCCGCTCTGCAGGCCGCTCAAGCCGGTCTCGCTGTTGGATGCCTCCTCAATCTTCTTGAGCGCCTCGGCGATGATGGGGTCAATCTGCACCACGTCGCGCTTGAGCGTGGTCTTGGAGATCTCAAACAAGCCGCCCTCGGCCTCCTGCATCAGGTCATAGACGTCGATTGACTCGTCAAAGGCCTTCTGCTGAATCATGCTGCTGAACCTGATCAGCTCGCGCGCGATATATTTCTGGGCAACGATGCGGGCATGATACTCGACATTGGCCGCACTCGACACGCGGCCCGTGAGCTCGCTGATGCGCAGCGGGCCGCCCGCCTCGTCCAGCGTGCCCTCGGTGCGCAGCTGCTCGGTCACTGTCAGCATGTCGATGGGGCGCTGCATGGCACCCAGCGACACGATGGCCGAGTAGATCTTCTGGTTGGCGTTGTCATAGAAGCTCTCGGGCTTGAGGATGTCGCTGACGATGCTGTAGGCGTCCTTCTCAAGCATCAGCGCACCCAGCACGGCCTCTTCGATCTTCAGGTCCTGCGGTTGCAGCTTGCCGAACTCGCTCACCACTTCGGGCTCATGTTGCGGACGGCGGCGGTATTGTCTCTCTTCGGGCATGGTCTGTTTTAGTTTTTGTGCCGCAAAGTTACTGCTTCTCAGCCAAGCGGCAAAAAAACGTGTGGAAAAGATTTCCACACGTTATTAACAGGCCGGATGGTGACGGCGCTAGAATCCCGTCCACTGCTGCCGCCAGATGTGGCGAGCCAACTCGTCCCAGCGCAGCACCGTGGCTCCGACAAAGTCGGCCACATAGCCGTTGAGCATCGCCTGCGCGGCCTTGGGGTCGGCGGCATTGAGGCTCTGCCACGACTGCTCGACCCACGGCAGTTCGCGCTGACCCTTGCGCACAAAGTAGTCGCGCAGCGGCTCCAGCTGCTTGCGGTAGGTGCCCCAACGCACCGTGGCCAGGCGGTTGGCCTTGCGGTAGTGCCACAGCGCGGCGTCGTCGCGGTCGCTGTGCTGGCCGCACACCTGCAGCAGCTTGGGCAGCTCGGTCGTGCCGGCGAAGATGGGGAAACGCGGACTCTCGCCAGGGTTGTCGAGCGCCATCCAGCACACGCCGCCCACCTCGTCGGGGAGCCACGACCGCAGCTGGATGACGGTGCTGTAGGCACACCACGACACACTCACGGTGCGGATGTTCTTCATCGCCGAGTCGCCCAGGGCATAGTACATGTTGATCTCGTCGGGACGCATCCAGGGGTTGCTCACGGGCGACACAATCGAGTCGGGCTCGTTGGCCACCAGGTTGCCCTGCTTGTCCTTGCGCTTGGGGTTGGGGATGCGGTGGCGACCGCTCAGGTTCTTGTCGCTGCCCTCATAGTAGCTGCCCAGCAGCGACATCACGCGCTCGACGCTCACCAGCGAGTCGGGCTTGACGCTCACTGGCAGCTCGGCGACGGTGTCGCTCAGGTGCAGGCTCGGGGCCAGAGCATCCATGATGTAGTGCTCGCGCACGCTGTAGTTCTTCGTCTCCTTCAGGTAGTTGCCGCCGCTGTAGGCGCGCCAGAAGCTGAACTCCTGCTTGCCGTCCCACAGTTTCAGGCGCCGAGCCACGTCATGGACGTTGTCACTGGCCATGAAGTGGTCGGCATCGTTAAGGTCAAGGCGACCGATGCGCGAGATGTTGGCCGACACGGCTATCTCGTCGTCGGGAATGCGTTGTGCCGCCCAAACGCCGCCCACCTTCTTCGGACCCTCGCCGAACACCTCAAATATCCATACCTCGTTTTTGTCGGCGATGGTCAGACACTCGCCGCTGTCGCCATAGCCATACTGCTTGACCAGCTCGCCCATCAGCCGGATGGCATCGCGCGCGGTGCTGCAGCGCTCCAGCGCGATGCGCTGCAACTCCTCGATGCAGAACAGACCCTTGCGGTTGCGCAACGTGTCGCGGCCGCCGATGGTGGTCTCGCCCATGGCCAGCTGCTTCTCGTTGAGGCAGGGATAGGCCGTGTCGAGGTAGCGATAGGTGTGCCGAACTTGCGGAATCACGCCCTTGCGATGCATCTTGGTACTGTCTTGCGGGGTCTGGGTGTGCATGCGGCCGTCGTAGATGGCCGTCACCGTGTCGCGCTCATAGTCGCGGGCGGCGGTCATGGTCATCCATGTGCGATACCACGAGTCGCAGGTGTGTGAGGTGATCACCGAGCCGTCGGCGCTGGCGCGCTTGCCCACCATGATGCTGGTGCACGACAGGCGTTTCATGTCATCGGCCGCTAGCTCGTCGACTTGTGCGGCCTCACTGGTCAGGGTCGCGGCCATCAGCATGGCCGCCAACAATGTATACTTCATAACTTCAAAATTTATAATTCATAATTCATAATTGCCGCCTTTTGCCTCTCAACAACCTTTAGCTCGCGACCGAACGGGAGCAATTCATGCAATTCTCTAGCTCCCCTCCCCTTTCCCAAAGGGGAGGGGGTTGGGGGTGGGGTTTAGATTCCCCGCCTCGCTGGCTTTTTGCCTCTCAACAATTCATGCAATTTTGTGCAATACCGCCTCGCTGGCTTTTTCCTCTCAACAATTTATGCAATTATGTGCAATACCGCCTCGCTGGCTTTTTGCCTCTCAACAATTCATGCAATTATGTGCAATCTTTTGCTGCAACAATTGCACTAAATTGCAAAAATTGTTGAGCGGCCAAGTCCCCACAAAAGAAATTGCACTAAATTGCAAAAATTGTTGAGCGGCCGTGCTCCCACAAAGGAAATTGCACAAATTGTTGAGCGGCCAAGTCCACCCAAACCACATTGCAAAGGTTGTTGAGTGGCTAGAGGCGGAACGAAAGAGGTGAAGCTATTGCTTCTCGTTCTCCCGCAGGCGTTTGATGTAGGCCAGCTCGCTCAGGGCATAGTCGCTGCTCTCGGGGTCGTCGAGCAACGCGGTGAACGCTTTCTCGGCCTGGTCGAGCTGGTGATGGTCGATCAGGGCATAGGCTCGCCGCCGGCGCATAAAGCTGATGAAACTCTGCAGCCCGTCGGGGATGTCCTCGTCATGCTCATACTGCTCGCGGATGGCCTGGGCGATGTCATCGGTGACACTGAACAGACGGAAGTCCTTGCCATTGGCCAGGCAGTTGATCAGCTCGGTGGTGTGACGCACATTGCCGCCACCACGCACATAGTCCAGATAGTAGTAGGCATCACGGTAAAGGCGCAGCTCGGTGTAGCAGAAACCGATGTAGTAGCAAATCTCGGTGAATGCCCCCTGCAGCTCCTTGTTCAGCTCAAGATATAACGTGCGCAGGGCATTGAAGGCGTTCTCGAGATGCGGCAACGCCTGGCAGTAGCAGCCGTCGAGCATCAGTTTGCGGCCCCAGTACATGTTATAGGCAATGTTGGCGTCCGACACGTCGACAATGAGCTGTTGCAGCTCGTCGAGTGCCTCGCCGTCGCGCCGCTTGAGTTGCGCGTCCTTCCACATGTAGTCAAACTCGGCACGCTGTTTGGCCGCATCAGGGCCGCCCAACGCAATCAGCGCGGTGCACGACTGTGGCAGCTGGCTCTCGCTGTTGAGCGAGGCCGTGCGACTGGGTGCGGCGGCGGTCAGCGTGGCAGTCACACGGCAATATTCGGCCGTGTCGCTGTCGCTGGGCTCGCCAACGAACAGCAGTGTCGCATAGCGCACACTGTCGCTGTCGCCCAGGGTCAACCGGGCCAGGGCGGTCAGCACATGGTCGGCAGACAGACGGCTTGCCACGGTGTCGAGGGCTGTCGGGTCGTTGCCGTCCAGCGTGGTCTGGCCGTCAAGCTCCACCGTGCTGCAGCTGACGCCCTTCAGCCCCAGCATACGCTCGAGCAGTTGGTTGATGCTGGGCTTGCCGGTCGACAAGTCCCACTGCTCGGCTGGGCCGGGCTGGTGCCGCATCTCCTGCTCGGCCAGCAGGTGTCGCTCACGCACCAGCAGCTGGTGGTCGCGCTCGACGTCGTCGGTGCCAGTCTCGAGCGCGCTCTGTCGCAGACTATTGTATTCGTCGCAAAATTGTCGCTGGAAGAAGAAACACGCCGTCAGGCTCTCGGGCAACTCATCGGGCCAGACGGTGTTGGCAAAAAACGACAGGTGCACATGGGCTTTGTTGTCCTCCTCGCTGGTCGAGTAGGTAAACTTCAAGAGCGTGTTGCTCGCATTATAGTGATTGCACAGTGTGCGCACCAGCGGCAGCTCGTCGATGGGCATGTCGGCAATGCCCGGAAAAGTGATGTCGACACCCCGGTTGTTGTCCTTGATGTCGGCCACAAAGTGGCCGCCCTGATAGTCGAAGTAGTAGCGTGTGCTCTTGTCGTCCTTGTCGTGATACTCGGCACTCTTGCAGTTGTTCTGGCGCAAGAAGGCCTTAAAGTCGGCTTTGACCGACGTGCGCTTGCGCTTGAATTTGTTCAGTAGTTCAGTAAGTTGCATCATTGTTGTGTGTTTTGGAAATATCGTGTGTGCAGTTGTTCATATTGTGCATTGTCCGACTTCACCGCATCCAGCCAGTGGTTCAGGCTGTCGCACAGTGCCTGGTTGTCCTTGCGCAGCACCCAGGCCTGAAATTGCGACAAGCTGATGTCGACCGAGATGTCCAGCCCCGGCACCCGGGCCGACATCAGCCGCGCGATGCTCTGGTTGACCACGGCAAACTTGATCTCGCCCGCTGCCACGCGCAGCAGCAGCTGCTCGGCACCATAGGTGGGGTCGCACATCACATGGATCGTGTCGCCCATCTCGCGGCTCAGTCCCTCGATGCGGGCCTGCATTGGCGACCCTTTGACTACCCACACCGTGTCGCCGGCAAGCTGGAACTGGCGGCGAACGCCCGTCGACGCGCGTTGCACAAGCACCTGCTTGTCGATATATATCGGTTGCGTGAAGAGGTAACGCTCGCGCCCGCCGGCCGTCATCGGATATTGCGCCACCAGGATGTCGTAGGTGCTGTCGTTGAGACCCTCAAGGCCGTGCGACAGCGTCACGATGGGGTGGAACTTCATCGGACGGCCGCTGTGCCGCGACACCAGGCGCAGCAGGTCATAGTCAAAGCCGCCCATCGTGTCCGACAGGCTGTAGTAGGTGATGGGGGAGTACTCGATGGCGATGTCCAGCGTATCGCCGCCGCTGGGATGGTCGCCGGTGGCGACCACCGGACGGTCGCAGTGGCTCAGCATCACCATCAGTGCCAGCGTCACCCCCAGCAGCACGACATAGAGCACAGTCTGTCCCTTGATTACTTTTCGTCTCTCTCTCAGCATCTTGTCTTGTGTTTCAGCTTTTCAGTTGTTGGTTTTTAGTTTTTAGTTTTGAGCGTTCGAGCATTCGAGCAATCGAGCAATCGAGCAATCGAGCATTCGAGCGTTCGAGCATTCGAGCAAACGTCTAACGTCTAACGTCTGTTTTATTGGCTGTCGTCGGTTGCTGCGCCGAAATCGATTGACGGATATTCATTGACTGCTGTTTTGGCAGGGACGGCTATGGGGGTCCCTTGGGCATCAACGGCGATGGCACCCATGTCAATCAGTTGCTGGTTGGCATTCTTCTCGTCGCTGGACGGCTGCCGGACATATATCTCGCGACCCTGGCGCAGCCCATCGGTCACGCCGGTGTAGGTGCCGCCCTTGTTGTTCGACTCGGCCACATAGATGGCGTCGGCCAGACCATAGACCACATGATTGCGTGCCATGGCGAATCCCGTGCTCCATGGAGCCTGTGGCGCAAAGTAGCTCAACACCAGCACTCGGCCCTGTGCAATCCACCGGTGCAGTGTGCTGAATCCGGTGCCGAATGTGGTGATGCCTTGCGGCAGCACCACGATGCTGCTTCCCCCGCCAGCCAGAGTCGACTCCAATGCCTGACGGTCGACGCCTTTGGCATATCCGCTGACCACCACACGTCCCTGTTGCGCCATGGCGCGCGCAATGCCGTCGGTAAACTGGATGGCTACGGGCGATGCCGAGCGCGCCCCCACCACAGCCACCATGCGTTGCTTGAGCAGCTCGCGGTTGCCCTTGCTGTAGAGCAAGATGGGGGAGTTGTATTTCAGATGCTGCTTGAGCGTGGTGGGATAGTCGGGCGAGAAGATGGTGGTCAATTCATAGCCCTGCTCCTGCAGCCGCTCGAGCATGAAAGCATGGTTGGGCAGAGCCTGGCGCGTCTCCGACATCAGCGTCACTTCATCGGCGGTCAGTGCGTATGTCGTGCGCCACCCCTCGTCGCCGGCTTCAAAAAATGTGCTGAGCAGTGGTGTGTCTTGCCCGGTGCTCAGCTCATGCACTCGGGCCAAAATTTCGTTCTTGCGGCGGGTGAACATTCTGTCGGCATGCGCCAGCGCCATCCAATAGGTAAGTTCTGATTGTTTCATAGTCATGTAGTGAATTAGTTGTTGGCATCATTGCCGACAGTCTTGGCGATGACCAGCGGCAGGATGGCCGTGGCTCCTTGGGCGGTGAGCATGCGGCCTGCTTCTCTGAGCGTGGCCCCGCTGTCACAGATGTCGTCGATGAGCAGGATGGTCTGTCCCGTCACGTCTTGGCCTGACAGCGCAAAGGCGTCCTTGACATTGTCGCGCTTTGAGTAGCCGTTCTGGAACACTTTCTGCGCATCGGTCTGGCGGGTCTTGACCAGTGCATGGCTCAACGGCAACCTCAGTGCCGACGCGATGCGAGCGGCAAAATTCTCGACCAGCTGGCCCGACACCGTGGGAGGAATAAACATCACACAGTCGATTGAACAGTCTCTGTAGGTCTTGTAGAAAGCCCGCAGCGTCAATGTGACCAAGAAATCGGGAAAATCACCACCATGCTCATATTTGCTACGGTGCAGCATGCCTGCCACCGACGACACGCCATAGTAGGACGCTGCAACGCCACAGGCAATGTTGCTCTTGCGCTCCTGCAGCTCGAGCTTGGGGAAGTAGGTCTGGCGGAACTGGTCGATGCGGGCTAGCATGTGGTCGTCGAGCACGGCGTGCCATGGCTGCAGGGTGGTGTTGTCGCAGGGCGAATAGCCGCCAGTGTGCTGGTCGCCCAGATACTCACACAGATATTGCATCCGGGGCTGGCGGGTGTGCACATATTCCACCATCGCAGCCAGCTCGCTCAGCTTGGCTTGACGCAGGTTCTCAAACTCGGTGGGGTCAAGTGCCGGGGCGTTGTACTGATATTCATATTTCTTGCGGCGGTTGATGACCACCTCGCGGATGATGCCTTGTTGCATCAGGTCGGCTTTGATCACGCGCACCTGGGTCTGCTTGAGGTTGGTGGCCTTGATCAGCTCTTGCTCGCCCAGCAGGTTGGCCTTGAGGACATCAATCACGCGATTATACTTGTCGATGCTGGGCTTGGCGCCATCGATAAAGGCTCGCGGCAGCACTGTGTCGGCCGCTACGCCGTCGGCGGTGGGGGTGCCGTTATACAGCAGCACGATGTCGGTGGGATTGCCGTCGCGCCCGGCACGGCCAATCTCCTGGTAGTAGTGGATGGGCGAGGCCGGAAGCTGCAGGTGGATGATGAAATGGATGTCGCCCTTGTCAATGCCCATGCCCAGCGCATTGGTCGTGACGATGCACTTCCACCGGTTCTGCAGCATGCCCAGCTCGATCTGTTTGCGTGTGTCGGCGTCCAGACCGGCATGATAGCCCATCACATTCACCTGGCAGAACTTGAGCCAGCGGGCGTATGTCTCGGTCTCGACGCGGGTGCCGGCATAGATCAGCCCAAACCCTGGCAGGTCGTTGACGTGCTGTGCCAGCCAGCTCATCTTCTCCTCGTCGCTGTTGACACTGATGACACGCAGGTTGAAGTTGGAACGCATCAGGTTGCCACGAATCACACTGATGCCGTCGCCCAGCTGAGCAACGATGTCGCGCTGCACGCGAACGGTGGCAGTGGCCGTGGTGGCCAGAATGGGCATGTCGTGGGGCAACAACCTCACCAGGTTGGCGATGCGACGAAAAGCAGGACGGAAGTCATGGCCCCACACCGACACCGTGTGGGCCTCGTCGACAACAATCATCGACAGCGGCATGCGTCGTGTGGCCTCGACCCACTGCTCGTTCTCCTGGCGCTCGGGAGCGATGTAGAGAATCTTGAGCTTGCCCTCCAGGGCTTCCTCGATCGATTGGCTGTTCTGCTCGGGTGTCTGCTCGCTGTTGATGCAACGCGCATTGATGCCGCGGTGGCTCAGGCTTTGAACCTGGTCGCGCATCAGCGCAATCAAGGGCGAGAAAACGACTGTCACGCCATCGAGCAGGCAGGCCGGGAACTGGTAGCATAACGACTTGCCAAACCCCGTGCGCTCAATCATCAGGATGCGCTCGCCGCGCAACAGACGGCTGATGGCTTGCCACTGCTCGTCATAGAAGTGGCTGTGACCGAACGTGCGTTGCAAGATGCGCTCGGCCTGCGCTCGGTCGTTGGACAGCTGTTTCAGTTGGGTTGGCGTCATGCTCGATGGGGTTAGTTGGCAAAGTCGACGCTCACACCCACCTGGAAACGGCGTGGATTGAGCGGATAGTGCGGAATGGCAAAGTAGTTGTTGCCGCCGAACAGCTTGCCGTTGGCATGCGTATAGACTACAAAGAAACGCGCTCTCTTGAGCTTGAAGTTGGCATAGATGTTGGCCAGCAAGAAGTTGCCGCACTCCTGCTCCTGCTGCGTGTGGAACGTCATCGTCGCTGGGTTGTAGGCCGGCGCGTAGTACTTGGTGTAGTAGTTGCCGTCAACGCCTATCTGCACATGCAGCACGCGCGCTATCGTAAACTTGGCATACAGGTTGCTGTAAATCGACAGGGCGGGCAACGGAAGCACCGACTTGTCGCTCGTGCTCTGGTAGGTCACACTGTTCTCCCAGCCCAGAGCACGGTAGTGCAGACCCTGGCGCAGCGTGGCACTCAGCACATGGATGGCGGGGCTGTGCTGCACCGGCAGGCCAGCGTTGCCAAAGTAGATGTAGTTCTTCAATGTCTCGTAGCCCACATTGATGTTGGTCCATGTGTGGGGGATGTTCAGCTCA
>Ga0256404_1013659_pt1 | contig 10214 bp, 6 predicted proteins | sample RumenRJG_01DNA_FD_185990 | JGI IMG/M metagenome (GOLD analysis project Ga0256404, IMG submission 185990) | Bovine rumen microbial communities from Lethbridge, Alberta, Canada - RJG_01 | ecosystem: Host-associated > Mammals > Digestive system > Stomach > Rumen | place: Canada: Alberta | collected...
CACCATTTCCCTCATCGGAATATTACTTCCGAATTAATTCATTTCCATTGAATAATGTTAACATTTAAAAATATATAAAACTATCCTTATTTTGTTAAAACACTGCTCCATTTTTCAATTCTGTCATCTATCAAATAATCAGATAAAACTTTATTTAAAGCATTATTACGGATGTTTTTTCTTAATGATTTATCTAAAATTAGTTTTTCAATTTTTTCTATCCATTCTTCATCATCTGAAGCTAAAAAACCATCAACACCATCACTTACAACATTATTATAGACACACATATCAGAATACACTCCAGGAAGACCCAAAATAGCCAATTCAATGAATTTTAATTCACTTTTACATTGGTTAAATGGTGAATCTTCAAGCGGAACAACAGCTATATCCCAATCAATTGTTTTGGATAACCAACCCATGAATTTTTCAAAATCCATATTATTTGGAGGCAACTCTATAGGCTTAAACCATTCTTCATCAACATCATCCGAAGCATTAAAGCCACCAATCACCTCAAAATCGAAATCATACTTTTCATTTAATTTTAAAATAACATTTTTTATTAAGAACAAATCTTTAGAATGAGTCAATGTACCATAATATCCTAATTTAAGCCTACCTTCTTTTTTAATGTCATCTTTAATATCAAAAACAGAATCAACATAATAATTTGGAATAATAACTGTTTTATTTTCATCAAATTTTGCTGCTAAAGTTGGTGTTGTGACTGTAATGACATCAGATGCATCAATAAAATCTTCTATAGATTTAGAAACTCGGTTTACATATTCATAAGAGGGACTGTTCTTTTCAACACCCAATAAATCATCATCAGTTTCATAAACTAATTTAATACCATATTCTTGGCATTTTTCACGAAGAACATCCAAAAAAGGTAAAATTCTTTGAACTACGACTACGTCAAATAACTTACATCTTAAAATATTATCGATATTCATCATCACAAAACTGTCCATCCCATACATGAAGAAAGTAAATTTTTCACTTTCAGATAATTTTGAAAACAGTGCATGTAACCTTATATATGGACATGGGGCAAGATTTTCAAAAGGGTCATTTGTAAAAACTCCAACACGTATCCTATCCATTTCAATAGGATTTTCACGCTGAATATATGGAATTAATGTTCGTTTATCACGAATATAGTAAGAATTTGAAACGATATCTTCAACCTTTAATTTTTCATTGGAAAAATATTGTTCATAAAGGTCTATTTCAAGTGTATTGATATATCCATTATCCAATACATTAACCTGATTATGCTTATAAAAACCATCTAAAACATAGTCCAAAACAGGATTTTCTACTCCATATGTGTTTTTATAAAATTCCAAATTGAAAACATCACTGACATAGGATTGCTGAATATCTAATGAATCATTCACCCCATAATATAAATAATGAAGAATATAATCCAAATCATTTAAATTTCCATGAACATCTTTGTATTTAGCTTCATCAATTATGGCTAAACTTTTAATACGGGAGTATGCATTTTGATATTTGGAAATTTTTTGGGGATTTCCCTTGGATTTAAATGCAATATAAGCCTTAGGATTATTTTTAATAGATTTAGAAAAAAACATTGTTTCAACTCTTTAATTATATATAATACCTTTACATAAAAATAAATTTATGTCATACAAAGTAACTGTTATTATTCCATCATATAATAGTGTTGAATTTTTAGACTCAACAATTGATTCAATAAAAGCCCAAACAATTGGTTTTGAAAATATAGAACTGATTATAATCGATGATTATTCAACAGATTCAACACAAGAATTGATTAACAAATATTGTGATGAATATGAAAATATTAAAACTTTCGAGTCTGGTAAAAAAACTGGCACTCCTGGAAGAGCAAGAAACATTGGAATAGCTAACAGTGAATCTGACTATATTATGTTCATAGATCATGATGACAATTATCTCCCAGATACTGTTGAAAAGTTATATAATGCAATTACGGCAAATTCAAGTGATGTAGCCATTGGTAAATTTCAGACTTTCGGTGAAAATTATTTTGTAACTGAGGATTGGATTACAGAAGATGTAATCTTAAATTCAATCGATGAAAATTTACTATTTTTTTCAATAAACGGAATTTGGAGAATGATTTTTCCAAAAGAATTCCTGTTACAACATGATATAACGTTTCCAGAAGGAGTATTTGCAGAAGATTTGACTTTCATGATTGATACATTTGTAAACGCTAAAAAAATTGTATTTATCAATGATGTTGTTTATAATTTCAGGTTAAGAACTGGAGATAACTCATCAACAAGCCTTTCAAAGGGAATGCATTATTTAAATGGATTAATTGATGGATATTTATATACAGTTGATGTTTTAGAAAAGAACAATGCGTGCAAGTATTATGATACGATATTTAACCAGCATTTGTCTGTATGGCTTAGTGATGTTGCACTAAGCGAAACAATATCTTTGGAAGACAAAAAAGTATTGGTTGAAAAATCAATCCCATTATTTAAAAAATTAAAAAACATTGAGCCGTTTCCAGAAAACAATGCAATAAAAAGCATTATTAATCAAATAGTTCAGGGAAATCTGGATGAGGCATTTATGCAAATGGGAGATTATCAATTATTTACAAATAGAATACATAATCTAGAAGTAGAATTAAATCAAAAAACTGCACAGGTTGCAAGACTTCAAACCACTAAAGGATGGTTTAAATACAAAATAAATAATATAAAAGAAAGATTATTCTAATCTTCCACTAATTTTTTAAAAATATTGTCCCATTGGATTAAACGAGATTTTAAATTGTAATTTTTCAAAATATCCTCACGGGCATTATTTACCATACCATTTCTTAAAATAGGATCTTCTATTAACAAGGATAATTTATCTACCCATTCATCCTCATTATTTGCCAAAAATCCGGTGACTCCATCCTCAATGGCTTCATTGTATACATTCATGTCACTTGCAACAACAGGAATGCCCAAAGCTGCAAATTCAATGTATTTTAATTCACTTTTACATTTATTGAATTCTGTATTTACCAATGGAATTATGCCAATATCCCAATCAGAATTTTTACCAAGCCAATCATAAAAAGTATGCATTGACATTGGATAATAAGGTATTTTTTTAATGGAATACCAGTCAGAATTCTCGTCGATTGATGCTCCTGCAATTTCAAATTGAACTTGAATACCTTTTTTAGAAAAAATGTCCTTCAATCTCAATATTACATTATGAATTAACTCCAAGTCATTTTCATGAGTTAAAGTTCCAAAATAGCCAATTTTAATAAATTTATTTCCTCTAAAAGTAAAAGGCCTTAACGGCAAATAATCATTGACATAATAATTTTTAATAATTTCAATGTTATCAATTCCTAATTTATCAAAACGTTTTTCTAACTCCGAAGTACTCACAACAACCTGATCAGAGTTATTTACCAATTTTTTAATATTATCGAAATTGCCCATAATATAATTATAGGCCGGATTAGCAGGATTAATATCCAAAAAGTCATCATCGCTTTCATAGATAACTTTAATATTATGCTTTTTAGCTTTCTTTAGAATTTGATTTGAATATGGATTAACCCTTTGAATAACAATAGCATCAAAAATATGGGCATTTATCATATTATCAATATCCAAAAGAGGCATTATTTCCTGACCATAAACAAAGAAATGAAACCCTCCTTTTTCAGCCAGCTTTGAAAAAGGAGTGTGAATCCTGATAAACGGACAAGCATTCATATTATCATAATTATCCTCTAAAAATACCCCAACTTTAATTGTATTTGTTTTAAATTCTTCATTACTAACAATATAATCAATCAAGACCTTTGAATCAGTTATATATTTATTTTTACTTAATTCTTTTTTGATACGTTTTTTTGCAAATTTATCTAACTGCAAATGAACATTTTCATTTAAATTAGTTAAAAAATGAGGGTATTTTCGATTGAACCTGAGTTTGGAAGTATGACCGCTTACTACATAGTGAAGCAAAGGATCCTCATCACCAATATCATTTATGCTGGAATAATAATATAAATCGAAAATAGGATCAACATATTTAATTTTATCATCAATGGAGTCTGTTTTACTGCCTTCTTCGATGAAATGCAATATCGGGTCAAGACAAGGGTGCATTTGACTATATTGTGCTTCATTAATAAGTCCTAAATTCTTAATAGCATTATATTCTCCAAGTTCTTGGGTTACATTAATGTTGGAATTTTTCGCTGATTTGAAATAATGACTGTTTTTAAATTTACGTGCAATATCTCCTGCAACCCTTAACGGTTTAGTCAGCTTTAAAGAATTGGAATTTATAAACTCATTATATTCATTTTGTAGAAAACCGATTCTGCCGGCGGTGTCAATTCTATATCCGGCCATTCCTTTAACATCATTAACAAGCAGATATAATTCTTCACGAGATAACTCTATAGTGTCACCCAAATCCATATTTTCAACTTCAACACCAATTTTCGCTCTTAAATTATCGCTTGTAATTGGTGTTGTCAAAACAATCTTATGATGGTAATCTCCACTTTCCTTAGCCCAATATTCATTATCCCAATAATATATGCGGCTTACTGACGGATGAAAATCGTTTTTCCATGAAACATATGCGAAGCTAAGTTGGTCTTGATTAGTGTATTTAATATTTTCATCCCACCAATCCTCCATTACCTTAATGACTTCCGGATGGTTGTGCTGTCTGAATAACGCACCCATCACTCCCAAACCGTAATGCTTTGGAAAACCTTGAGATTTATAAAATTCAATTTGCTCTTCCATTACAGCCCTAGGATAACGGGGAATAATTTTAGATGCCTTATACTCTTCATAAACACAATCTCTTTCTGTATGAACTGGTACCAACATTTTAGAATTGGCTCGGATATTCTTATAGATATACTCACGAATACTTCCTTTAATCTTGAATGTTCCATCTAACCAAAAACTATACTTATAATCTTTCAAGTATTTATGAGGGAGTAATTTATATTTTTTAGCTTTTCTGTTATTATCTAAAACAGATTCTTCCATAGGAATAATTTTCCATAGGTCAGATGTTAATTCAGGGTTATCGGTGAAACAAATATAATCACAGTTCTCATCTATTACTTCAGGATATTTTAAAGTATCATAATCCCCCGTAAACGCCGTATAAATAACAATCTTATTGTTTTTAATATCCTCAATAGTTTCTTCAGCTGAATCAGTAGAATGATCGAATAGCGGCCTATTAATATGTTCCTTTGAAACTTCTTGATAAGTTTCATAAATTTCATCATAACCCATAATATCACAAATACTTTTCTTCGATTATATTCATTAATTCATTAGCACAATCATCGCTTTTTTCCAAGCAAATATCATATCTTGAATCATTTTCATTAGAAATTAAAACTTTAATGATGTTCAATCTTGAAATTATCTTATCAACATCATAATCCTTATTATTGGATATCAAGATATCGCAATCCTTACCAATGGCAAGATTATTTAAATTTGGAATTAGTTTAACGTTGAAATCCCTATTATTTAAATCTTTTACCAACTTAGATATAAACTCATCATTTTTAGAAATGATTGAAATATCAATTTTTTTATCTGTTATAAAATGATTTTGATTAATTTTATCAATAAATATCTCTTTAAAAAGATAATCTCCCCATTTATTGTAAAAATACATTATATTTTCATAATTAAGCCTATTTTTTTCATCTTCATCTTCAACACGAGTAGCTGACTCATGGTGAAACAATAATGCAAAAGGATTGAATATTGATTTGTAATTATTTTTATGCAATTTGAATGCAAAATCAATATCCTCATAACCATAGAAATAATTTTCATCAAGCCCTCCCAAATTTTCATAAATCTCTTTAGGAACCAAAAGGCAAGCGGCAGTATTTGAAATAACCTCTTTTTGATGATTTACTTCATTTGAAAATAATAATGTGGAAAACATGTTGCTGTGATATGGTCCATAAACATAAGGTGTTCTCTCTTCCCTAAATTTTACACCAGCATGCTGAATGGTAAAGGATTTTCCTTGACTTTTCATGTCTTCATAATAAGGAAATATTAATTTAGCTCCAACTGAACCCACATCATCATTATTTAACATGCAGCCAACCATTTCATTTAACCAACCGTATGTAGGTTCAATATCATTATTTAATAAAAGCAAATATTCTCCGTTGGAGATTTTAGCTGCATCATTGTTACCTTTAGAAAAACTTACGTTTTCTTTATTTTCAATTAATGTAATTGGTAAATTTAAACTTTTTAAATATTCAACAGACCCATCATTTGATGCATTATCCACAACAATGATTTCATAATTAGAATAATTCGTTTTAGCATCAAAATCTGTAAATAACCTCTTCAAATGATGTAAACCATTTCTAGTTAAAATAATAATAGACACCAATGGCTCTTCATCGAATTCATAATTGGATAAAAAATTCATGTTAGTATCTATGATTTTTTGTCTTCTTAACTCAAATGGACTTTTATCCATAGTAAATCCTTCATTATCATTATCAATGTAGTGAATCAAAGGATTTAAATTATTTTGTTCTATTTCAGGATATTCCTGCAAGTATCTTTTAAGATTGAATGTTGGTGAAGGACTTTTATATTCTCTAGCACCGTAAAATAAATAATGAAGTAAAGGGTCCATTCCTGATTTTTTTACATGAGGATAAGCCTTTAAATAATAACTTTTATCAAATAAACCAGATTCCATTATCTTATCATAGCTTTCCTGATAAAGTTTTGCCTTTTTTACATTGAATTTTGATTTTATTAAGAAATCCTTGAAAGTTACCATAATTACACTACTTTAAAAAATTAAATCTACTTTTTTTATTTTTTTGCTTAGTCTCAGTTATAATATTATTTTTATTAATTAATAAATTAGATATGTCATCTTTAGTCAGAAAAATTAAATCAAAATCTATGGTCAATTTTTCATTAATTTTAAAATCCAGAAGATAATTTGGGTCTAAATTTAAAAATATTTGATAATCATCGTTGATAGAATTATCACAATTTGCATCAATAATATTGAGATTATTAACTTTTGCTTTGATGAAGTCTCCTTCCAACGGATCAAAACGCACATTATTGATTTTATTAAAATTACTTAAGTCAAATGTCAAAATATTATTTTTTTTGGGAACATAACCTATTGAAAGTTTATCCTCTTCATTAAAACCATCTCCCACATCAATATAGAGACTGGCATTTGATTTAACTTTATTTAATCGATTGAAATACTTGAATTTGGCTAAAAAAGTTTCAGGATCAAATTCTGAAATATTTAAAATATCTTGCCTATAAATATCTTTATCAAATAATTTCTCAAATTTATCCAAATCTCCAGAAGATATGTTTAAACAGGATAATTTTTCTACAACTGAAATTTCAGATTCAATGTCCCAATCATAAGTATAAACCCAAAAAAGAATATCATTGATAAAGTTGATAATTAATAGAATGATATTAGGATTATTTAATTGATATAGTTCTAAAATAGAATCGGCCAAATCATAAGCATGATTTAAAGTGATGTTTTCAGTAGTCGAGGATAAGTTCTTTCTATAAAAGTAAGTGGCATCTTTAAATAAAAATATCTTATTTGAATTAATTATAGCACTTACAACAGCAACATTGTCATCATAAGTAGCATCAGAGAATTTTAAATATTTATATAGATTTTTATGATAAATTTTATTCCAAGATGATGTCGAAAAAACTAATTTAGGATTATCCTCTATTCCATCCAACAAAATATTTTCATCGGTATTCTGCTGATGGATATTGATAGGCTCAACATAATCACTGCCAGTATAGGTCTGCCAATTATATATAAGCAATTCTGCATTATTCTCTTTAATTTTGGATAAAGAATCTTTAAAAGCGTTTTTAGAAATGAAATCATCACAATCGACAAAAGTTAAATAAGGCGTGTTGACTTTATTTACAGCAATATTTCTCGATTGGCCTGCACCCAAATTAGATTCATTTGAAATAACTGTGAAATTAGGATATTGTGAAGCATATTCATTGATAATGCCTAAACTATTATCAGTAGAATTATCATTCACAATTATAACTTCAAAATTTTCGATGCCCAAAGTTTGATTGACAATGGAATCCAGGCATTCTTTAAGATAGGTTTCACCGTTGTAAACTGGAATAATAACAGTCAAATCATTCATAATTTCACAATTTTCTTAAATTTGCCTTTTAAATTGTTATTCAATTCTTCCTTAAGGCGATTATTTTCATCAGTCAATAATTCAATTTGTTTTTTATATTCATTAGATAAATTTTTATAATGTTCTGCCAGAATTTCATTAGATACCTTTTCATAGCATAAATCAAATTCTTTATAAGTATCAACCGGTTTAATGGATGCATAGAATGCTCTATCTTCATAATGCCAATTATCCTGATTAGACACATCACCCAATTCATAAAAATCAAATTTATCTTTCATAGTCCGAATAAATTTATTTTTAAATTCATCTTTTAGTCTTAGATAAACAAACTTTAGATTTACGATTATAAACATTAACCATTCATCTTTTACTTTTTCATAAATATTAGCATCAATTAAAGTTTGTTTAGTGGAATCCAATACATCAAAAATGTCAAAGGATCCTTCATCTCCACTGGTTGAAATTGATTGATTGCGAACACGATAAAAATAAAGATATTCCGGAAGAACAGAAACTTTTTTTGCTTTTAGAAATACCTTATAAAAAAATTCCAAATCCTCATAATAGGATCCATTTAAAAATTTTGCATTCAAATCTCTTAAAAAAGATGTTTTATAAAGTTTGTTGAATGGCGCATGAGAAATTTTAAAAATAATATCCAAAACATCATAATAACTGAAATTTCCAGTATAATAAGCCGGATCAATAATTTCTAAATTAGAAAAAGGGCCTTCACTGAATTCTGAAGTATCCTCATCATAAAATTTAAATTTAAACATTGTAATATCTGAATTAAACCCTTTAACATGCCCATATAATAGTTCTAAAGCATTTTCTTCCAGCCAATCATCAGAATCAACAAAAATAACATAATCACCTTGGACATGTTCGATTCCAGTGTTACGTGCACCGCTTAATCCCTGATTTTCTTGAGTTATTATTTTAAATCTTGAATCTGATACTGCATAACCTTCAAGAATACCTAAAGATAAATCTGTAGAACCATCATTTACACAAATTACTTCAAAATCTTTAAATGTTTGATTAACAAGACTGTCTAAACATTTTCTAAGATAATTTGCAACATTGTAAACCGGCAGAACTACTGAAATCTTTACATCCATAATTACACCACATTATTTATTTCCATACATCTTTTCATAGTACTGTTGGTACTCCCCACTCTTAACTTGGTCCATCCAATCCTGATTATCGAGATACCATTGAATAGTTTCCTTAATACCAGTTTCAAAGGTATACTTTGGTTTCCAACCAAGCTCATTGCGTATCTTATCAGCATCAATAGCATAACGGCGATCATGACCAAGACGATCAGCAACAAACTCAATCAAAGACTCATCCTTACCTAATGCATCAAGAATCAATTTAACTATTTGAATGTTCTGTCTTTCGTTGTGACCACCAATATTATAAACCTCACCTAGCTTTCCTTCATGTAAAACAAGATCAATTGCCTGACAGTGGTCATACACATGCAACCAGTCACGAATATTTTTACCATCACCATAAATAGGCAATTTCTTACCTTCAAGTGCATTGGAAATCATCAAAGGTATCAATTTTTCAGGAAACTGATAAGGACCATAATTATTAGAACAACGAGTAATATTTATAGGCAAATCAAAAGTCTCAAAGTATGCTCTTGTAATCAAATCCCCACCAGCTTTAGAAGCGGAATAAGGACTGTTAGGCTGTAAAGGAGTAGTTTCAGAAAAATAACCTGTTTCACCCAATGTTCCATAAACCTCATCAGTTGAAATCTGAATGTATTTTTCAACACCACAATCTTTTGCAGCATTCAGCAAAACCTGAGTACCAAGTACATTAGACTTAATGAAAATCTCCGGATCAGTAATACTTCTGTCAACATGACTTTCAGCAGCAAAATTAATAACAAAATCAGATTTAGAAACCAAATCATAAACTA
>Ga0256404_1013663_pt1 | contig 10211 bp, 7 predicted proteins | sample RumenRJG_01DNA_FD_185990 | JGI IMG/M metagenome (GOLD analysis project Ga0256404, IMG submission 185990) | Bovine rumen microbial communities from Lethbridge, Alberta, Canada - RJG_01 | ecosystem: Host-associated > Mammals > Digestive system > Stomach > Rumen | place: Canada: Alberta | collected...
ATATTGCTCGATGCCATCGTCATGGTCATATCGAGCGCGAAATCCTTCACGTCCGCTTCGATCTCGACGTATTCCGGGATATCGATATCGTCAAGCTTCTTTTTTGCCTCATCGTCCTTCGCGTCTTTCTTGAGATTCTCCCAGTCAAGTGCATCCTTCAGGCCCGGGAATGCCATGCCGACGACGATATTGTTCTGCCCGTCGCCCATAATCTTTCCGTTCGTGACGGAGACATTCGTGAACTTGTCCATCGGAAGAATCGCGCCGGAGATCATCGCGAACGGAACCGTGACATCCTCTTCTTTGCCGCCGACCTTCTCCTTCATTGTGGCTGTATTCTTATAGTCAAAACGAATCTTCACGTGTCCGCTCTTGCCCGCAAGATCCTCCGGACGGATGTCTTTTCCGTCGAGCTGATAGGACAAAGAGACCGTGACCGGAAGTGTTTTGTCGGTGGTTCCCTGATAATAGACATCGGCGCTCTCCGTCTCCCATGTGATCGTGCCATCGCTGTTCTCCGTGTAGGAGCCGTCGCCATTTACATTTACGATGTCTTTCAGATCGGTTTTATCGACAAGCGTCGCCGCGCCGTCCTTATTTTTGAGCTGGTCATTGACCGTGATATTCGTCGGATTTCCGGATGCGTCCGTCACGATGTAAACGGTCTCATCCTTTCCGGATTCACTGCTGTGAGACGGAGTCGCCTTTGCCTCCGACGCTGCCGCGTCCGCTTCCGCTTCCACCTCGGAAGCAGCGGCCGAAGCCTCTTCATTGGACTTGTCGGAAGCGGTCTGACCGCAGCCGAAAAGGGAGAAGCTCATTGTGACTGCGAGAAGTACACTGAGCACCTTCGCCTTTGCTTTATTTCCGACAACCAGATTCCATTTTTTCATAGATTCCTCCATGGCTCTAATGCGCCAAAACTGAATCAATCATTCGCGTTTTTCAAAGAGATGCATGATTTCAACTGTTCGCGTTTTTCTTTTCTGCGATACGTGCCTTCACCTTTTCCTTCGCTCTCGCCCTTGTGACACTCCGGTCAGCCATCGTGGTCTTCAGGATGACCTTGTCGAAAATCATCAGGAATCCCGGCAGCACGAAGATGACGCAGCCCATGCTGATCAGGGCGCCGCGCGCCATCATGATGCAGATGACGGAGATCAGGTCGATATTTGAATAAAGACCGACGCCGAAGGTCGCCGCAAAGAACGACAGAGCACTGACGAAGATTGACTTCGAACTCGTGCGGACTGCGATGCGGACAGCCTCATATTTGGACTGATTGTTGATTCGCCGCTCCCGGAGATACCGCGTCGTCTCGAGAATTGTGTAGTCGACCGTCGAGCCCAGCTGGATGGTTCCGATGACGATGCTCGCGATGAACGGGATCGAGGAGCCCATGTAGTAAGGCACGCCCATGTTGATCATGATGCCTCCCTCGATGACGGCGACCAGGATAATCGGCAGTGAGATCGAGCGGAACACCAGCGCGATGATGACGAAGATGATGCCGATGGAAACCGAGTTGACCATGATGATATCCCGGTTCGTGGTCTTGATCAGGTCATAGGTAGCAGGCGCCTCGCCGACAAGCATCGAATTAGCGTCGACATCCTTTGCCAGCGCCTTGATCGTGTCGCACTGTGCATTGACCTCATCGGAGGCAACCTGATAAGCCGAACCGACCAGAAGCACCTTCCAGTTCTCATTCTGCAAAGAGTCCATGAGATCATCCGGAATCATCGAATCCGGAATGCCTGCACCTTTTACTGTATCAATGCCAATGACGTAATTGACGCCGTCCACGCCCTTGATCTCATCGGCAAGTTTCTGTACATCCTTCGAGGGAGTTTTGGCGTCGAGCATGAGCATATCCGTCGTGCCCATGTCGAAGTCTTCCTCCTGCTTCTTGTTTGCGATGATCGACGGCAGGGAATCCGGCAGTGTGCGGTCAAGGTTGTAATAAACCTGCACATGATTGTTGCCGTAGATGCCGGGGATCACGAGCATGAAGAAGATGATGAGGAAAACTGGGAAGCGCTTTAGGACCCACTTGCCGAGTCCGTTGAATTCCGGAATCAATGCCCTGTGCCTTGTCTTCTGAAGGATCGGGTCGAAAATCAGGACCATAGAAGGCAGAACCGTGACACAGCAGATAACGCCGAAAAGAACGCCCTTTGACATACAAAGGCCGAGGTCCATGCCGAGTGTGTAGCTCATGAAGCACAGTGCGATGAAACCGGCAATGGTCGTGACCGAGCTTCCGACGACGGATGAGAACGTTGCGCTGATGGCCTGTGCCATGGCCTCCTCGCGTTCCAGCCCGTTGTCCAGCTGTTCCTCATAGCTGTGCCAGAGGAAAATCGAGTAGTCCATCGTGACGCCCAGCTGAAGAACGGCAGCGAGTGCCTTGGTCACATAGGAGATCGAGCCGAGGATAAAGTTTGTTCCGAGGTTATAGATGATCGCCATGCCGATGCTGGCCAGGAACAGGAACGGAACGAGGAACGAGTCCATCGAAATCATCAGGATGATGGTTGCAAAAATGACTGCAAGCATCACGTAAACCGGTGCTTCCTGGTCCGCCAGTTTCTGCGTGTCGATGAGGACCGGAGTAATGCCGGCGACAAAACAATTGACATCACACAGCGCGCGGATCTCACGGCAGGCCATGGTCGTCGTATCTGCGGCCGAAGTGTCATCATAGATGACAAACAGCATTGTCGCATCGCCGTTGTTGAATTTGTCGTATATGTCATCCGGAAGCATGTTCATCGGGATGGATGACCCAAACAGCGAATCGTACCAGAGGACTGTTTTGACGTGGTCAACCTTCTCCACTTTTGATTTCAGACTCGAGACCTGTTTGTCCGTCATGCCTTCGACGATGATTTCGGAAAATGCACCGGACCCGAATTCATCGACCATGATATTCTGGCCCTTCATCGTGTCGATGTCCTGCGGAAGGTAACTGAGCATATCGTAGTTAACCTTCGTCCGCGAATAACTGATCGCGGCCGGGAACACAAGCACCAGAGCGAGAATAAAGATCGGAATCCGCAGCTTTACGATTGCATGCGAAACCTTATTCATACAACTCCTCCATTCTGTCTGTTGGTTAGCTTTTATGACTTTTAGTCATTTATTTTCAACGTGATATGTTCTATCATGTTTATGACTTTTGGTCAATTACTTTTTCAACTATTTAGAGAAATTTTACGAAGGGAAACCCAGGTTACCCGGATATAAACGGGCATAAACCGGGAACGCAGAACATTCATGAGCAAAACAGAGGGACTTTACAGAGCCGCGAAAACCTGTGATTTAAAACAAAACATTGAAAACGCTGAAAAAATCGCCGATACTGAAGGTAATCTGAGGATCACAGAGGCTGCAGCCAGCAGTTTCAGAAGTGATACCGGGAGGAAATCCGGAATGAAGGGTAAGACCGGCGGCAAAGCAGAACAGAATAAGAAGGCCAAGTGGGATGCGCTCACCAGCGCTGCATTTGAACTTTTCACCTCGCAGGGCATTAACAAGACGTCCATCGCGGACATCGCAAACAGAGCGAAGGTCGCCAAAGGCACCTTCTATCTTTATTTTTCCGATAAATATGACATCCGGAACTTTCTGATTTCTTCAAAGGCAGGTGTTATCTTCCGCCGAGCGGCTGAGGCGTACAAGAAGAATGGCGAAGATATGGGTTTTGAGGATGAGATCATCTTCTTTGTCTCGAACATCATCGATCAGTTCAGTGCAGACCCGTCGATCGTCCGTTTTCTCTCCAAGAACCTGAGCTGGGGAATCTTCAAGCATGACCTTAATACCGTTCCGATTCAGGCAAGCGACGGTATCGACTTCCACAAGATCTACATCGAGGCCGTGAACAATTCGAATGCCAAATACAAAGACCCGGAGGTCATGCTCTTCATGATCATCGAACTTGTCGGCTCATCCAGCTACAGTGCCATCCTCTTCAAGGAACCGATGTCAATGCAGGACCTTAAGCCCTACCTGCTGGATGCCGTCCGGGGCATCATGCGGTCACAGGAAATACCGGAGAGTGCCTCGTAAACTTACATGGGCAGCCATGAACTGCCCTTCCGGAATGAACTGCCCTTCCGGATTTACCGGATGGTTCCATTCATGATCTTCTCATATACCGCATCATGCGCGGCTTTCTCCGCCGCATCGTCGAGCGGCTCGAGTTCCGCGGTTCCATATTTCCGCAGGAGCGCCGTGCGGATCAGTTCATCCGCAAACTCCGGGTTCTTCGGAAGCGCCGGTCCGTGGCAGTAGGTTCCGTAAACATTCTTATAGCGGACACCTTCCGTGCCGTCCTCTCCATTGTTGCCGCTGCCGCGGATGATTCTGCCGAGAGGCTTCACCCCTTCGCCGAGCCGGGTTTTTCCGCTGTGGTTTTCATACCCCACGACAATGCTGCCCCCGGACTCTTTCTCCAGCTGAAAGCAATAATTGTCGATCATACGGACATCTGCGCCCTTTGTGTAGAAATCGACTGCTCCGAGATATTCGCAGCGGACGCCTTCATGTGTCTCATAGTAATGACCGAGCATCTGATAGCCGCCGCAGATGGCAAGAAAAGTCTTTCCATCCTCAATCGCCGCCTTGATGTCTCTTCCCTTGCCGGTCCCGAGATCCTCCAGCAGAACCTCCTGTTCGAAATCCTGCCCTCCGCCTATGAAAAAGAGATCGAACTTCGTAAGGTCGGCCCTGTCGCCGATCCGAAGGAGCGTCACATTGCAGTCGATGCCGCGCCACTTCAGACGCTGCTCAAGGCAGCGGATATTGCCGCGGTCTCCGTATAGATTAAGCACCTCCGGGTAGAGGTGACAGATATTGATTTCCATACATTCTCCCTCGAAATCCTATTTCGGAATCAGACGGCCTTTCGCCTTCCGATTCTGCTCATCCGGTCAGACCTGTTTCTCCCAGAATTCCTTCTTGCCCGTCGCATCGCTGAGAATCTTGCGCAGTGCGAGCATCGAAGTGTAATTCGGCATCACGAAAACCGGAAGGCTTCCCTCGCGCATGGAGGCGAGCAGCTTTTCATTGTCCTTCTCCATCGTTACCTTTTTCTCATTAACGCCCGCATATTTCAGTCTGACTCTCAAATCCTCCGCCCGGTCTCCGGAGACGGTAATACTCTGTATGTGCGTATTTTCCGAGAGGCGTTCATAATCCGCATCCCAGATCCAGGAGATATCGTGCCCGTCCGCCGTCCTGTCGTTAAGGCAGATCACCAGGCGGAAATCCCCGTCGATTCTCGAGAGATAATCGATGGTCTGAGAGCATCCGGCCGGATTCTTCACAAGAATCATGCGGACAGGGACGGTTCCTGCAGTTTCAGAAGCTGCCGCTCCCTGCTGCGCCCGCTCTTTCGATGTCGCCGCCGGAAGATCGAACTTCTCCATTCTTCCGAATGAGCTGTGTACGGTGGACAGCGAACGGCAGATATCGTCCGCTTTTCCTCCGAACGCCGCATAGGCCGCGATGGCGCCAGCCGCATTGTAGAGGTTGTATACCGCGGGAAGTCCGACGGTTACGTTCCGCGTTTCGCTTCCGATGCGGAAGGTGACGCTGCTGCCGTCCGCGTCCATCCTGTCGATTTTTTCAACCGCAAAGTCCGGTTTTACCCGGCTGTAACCGCACTTCGGACAGTAAAAACTGCCGAGATGCGCATATGTGTAGTAATGATATTGATATTCTGCTCCGCAGCGGATGCAGTGAAGCGCATCGGAAATCACACGCGGACTCTGGTCTCCCACCGGCATGTCGAGTCCAAACCAGACTTTCCTGTTCGGCGTATCAAGTCCCAGTGAAGATACCAGCGAATCATCCGCATTGAGCACCAGAACTGCGTCAGGGTCCTTTTCAACTCCCGTGCGGATCTGTTTTAACGTATTCATGACCTCGCCATAGCGGTCGAGCTGGTCGCGGAAGAGGTTGGTCACAAGGATAACCTTCGGATGAATCTCCGGAACTACCTGCTTGAGAGCGCCTTCATCGCACTCAATGACAGCGCACTTTTTCTTCGGCCGGCCGAGAAAATCCGCTGCACATGCGAACTCCGCCGTGACTCCGGAGAGGAGATTCGCGCCGGACTTATTCGCAAGCACGTCTTTTCCGGACTCTGTGAGTGCCGTCTCGAGCATGTTTGCCGTCGTCGTCTTTCCATTGGTACCGGTGACGACGATGATATCCATTCCCTCTGAAGTCGTCTCGAGGACCTGCTTTGAGAACTTCCGCGCCACCTTGCCGGGAAGGGCGGTCCCCCCTCCCCTGCCGGAGCGTCGAAGAAAAGCGCGCACCGCCTTGCAGGCAGCTACAGCCATGATTGTCTTTAAAATGAATGGTTTTCTCTGCATATTGAATACTCTGAATACTGATTTTGCCTTATTTTGATTTCAGGAAGCTGTCTGAAGATTCTTCAGCCTGACTAACTCTTTTGTTGACAAAAAATTCTCCGGAAGATGACAATTCTGGTCGGCTTCTGGCGATTTCTTTGTCAAAACCCAGATATAGGATGTCTCAAGAAAATATTCTATCATTACAAAAGTAAGAATTCTATCGCCGGGAACGCTTATGATCATATTCACCAGCGGAAGCTTTCTGATTTAATTCTGCCGGGGGATTTCCCGATAAACGGACAGAAAGGATACGGCATGATCTGCAAAGGCATGATCTGCATAGACATGATTAACAAAGACACGATCTACTATGACACGATCAACAATGACACGGTCAGCAAAGGCATGATCTACAGAAAAGACAGATATGGGAATACGATCTCCGAGCTCGGTTTTGGCTGTATGCGTTTTACAAAGAATGCGGCCGGGCAGGTCGACATCGACAAGGCGGAGTCCGAGGTAAAGCGTGCCTTTGGACTTGGCGTAAATTATTACGACATGGCGTATGTCTATCCCGGCATCGAGACGGCCTTCGGGAAGATTCTTGCCCGGAACGACGGTCTCCGGGACAAAATCAATATCGCGACAAAGCTTCCGCACTACCTTATGAAGACACATGCACAGATCGAGCGCACCTTCCGCGAGGAGCTCTCCCGCATCGGAACGGACCACATTGATTACTATCTGATGCACATGCTGACCGACCTTGGCGCATGGGAGCGGGTCCGGAAACTCGGCATCGAAGAGTTCATAGCGGAGAAGAAAAAAGCCGGCGAAATCCGCCAGATCGGTTTTTCTTTTCACGGACCGACGGACGAATTCATCAAAATTCTCGATTCCTACGACTGGGACTTCTGCCAGATCCAGTACAACTATATGGATGAGAATTCGCAGGCCGGCAGACGCGGTCTTGAATACGCCGAAAAGAAGGGAATCCCTGTCATCATCATGGAGCCTCTGCGGGGCGGCCGTCTCGTGAATCTGCTGCCGCAGAGTGCAAAGAAAATCTTCGCGGAGGATCCGCACGGATGGTCTCCGGCTGAGTGGGGCCTTCGCTGGCTCTACAATCAGAGCGGAGTCACCTGCGTCCTGTCCGGCATGAATTCGATCGAAATGGTCGAAGAGAACTGCCGCATCGCCTCTGCCGCCACGGTCGGTTCGTTTGGCACCTCCGAAGAGGCTGTTCTGAAACAGGTTCGATCGGAAATCGCAAAAACGCTTCGCGTCCCCTGCACGGGCTGTTCGTACTGCATGCCCTGCCCGCACGGAGTCGATATCCCAGGTGCCTTCCGCTGCTGGAATGAAATGTACACCGAATCAAAGAAATCCGGACGCACGGACTATTACCGCGCGTCCATTCTCCGGCATGACGCCACCAGCGCCTCGCTCTGTGTGAAGTGCGGAAGATGCGAGAGGCTCTGCCCGCAGTCGATTCCGATCCGAAAGAGACTCTCCGATGCGGCCGCAGATCTCGAGACGCCCTGGTACAAGGTCTCCCGGCTCTTCGTAAAGCTTTTGCATTTATGGTGAGACGAGGCCAGTTTTTCCTGCATTTTCAATGACTTTTTCGAAGTCTTCTGTGACTATCGCCCCGCCATGGCGGCGCGGCTGATTTTGAGTGCACAGCCTTTGTTTTTCCCCATTTCACTGAATATCAAAATTGACACTCCACACGACTAAAGTCGTGGGATTCTTGCTTCAACCACTACTGCGTTCCTAACAAGTTACCTTGTTGGCTCGTCTTACACAGTGTCCACAAGCGTAAATTCCCGTATGCCCTACGGTATTTTATATATGTCAGGCTAAGGATAGCCCTTTATTTAAGATGTTTATGCTTGCGTTGGTGTCTCTATCGTGCTTTGCGTGACAATTAGGACATTCCCATTCTCTGATGGAGAGATTCTTTACAAGCGGGTTCTTATACCCACAACAACTGCATGTCTGACTGCTTGGATACAGAGTAGGTACTTTGATTATGTCATTTCCGTACCATGTAGCCTTGTATTCAAGCATTGCAAAGAACTTAGACCATGAACAGCTTGCTATGTGTTGTGCAAGTTTATGATTACGAATCATTCCTTTTACATTTAGGTCTTCGATACAGATAGTTTGGTTTTCGCTAACAAGTATCGTTGACTGTTTTTGAAGGAAATCGTTACGCTGATTAGTTATCTTTTCATGGGCTTTAGCTACCTTTACACGCTGTCTGCTGCGATTATTAGAGCCTTTTTGCTTACGAGAAAGCCTGCGTTGCTCTCTGACGAGTTTACGCATAGTCTTCTCTAAATACTTAGGGTTATTGACAACATTGCCGTTGCTGTCGGAGTAAAACTCCTTTATGCCGACATCAATGCCAATCATGCGGCCTGCATTTGGTCGAAACTCCGGCTCAAAGTCAACATTCAGAACCACAAAGTATTTACCCGTAGGAGTGCGCTCTACCGTGACATTATTGATATGCCCGACTTCCATGGACTGTTTGATTTTGACATACCCGAGCTTCGGGAGCTTAATATACTTCCCGATTATGCGGATGTTATCGTCCTGATTGATGGTTCTGTATGACTGGTGGTTATTATGCTTACTCTTGAACTGCGGATGTCTTGCACGTTTCTCAAAGAGATTTTTAAATCCACGGTCTAAATCCCTCAAAGACTGCTGGAGTGCAATAGAATCAACGTCCCTCAGGAAAGCAAAGTCAGCCTGCTTTTTCAGGTCTGTGAGCATAGCAGATGTTTGGTTATAGCCAATCTTTTTGCCATTAGAATAGGCATCGTTACGCATAGCAAGACCTTTGTTGTAGATGAGTCTGCAACATCCGAGTGTTCGATTTATTAAGTTTTGTTGTCCCTTATTGGGATACGCCCTAAACTTAACACCCTTGTTCATACTTACACCTACGGTCTTGTTTTTTGGGTATTTACATACCACTTAATAGTTTCGGAACTTACATTGCCTGCTGTACTTACAAAATAGCTTCGGGTCCAAAGACTCGGCATTGCTTTAAGCTGTGGAAATTCTTCCCTTAATTGAAGTGAAGTACAGCCCTTAATCTGCTTCATTATATTTGGAATGGACATAGTTGGCAGCACACTGACAAAAATATGTACATGGTCTATATGACATTCCAGAGCAAGGATCTCAATACCTTGTTTTTCACATTCGGCAGTAGTAAGTTGTTTAAATCTATCCTCAACACCTTGGATATTAAATATTTTTCTGCGGTATCGAGGACAAAATACAAAATGGTAGTTAATCAATGATACAGTTGTTTTTGTATATTTATATTCATTCTTCATGAATATATAGTAGCACATTTGTAGATATTTATTGATACATTATCTACGGAAAGCAAAGAGGTGGGCTATCATCCTCACGGTTGAAACCGTGGGTTTTCTCGCCCACATGGGTTATAAGAATATCCAGTGTCTGGGCTCCGGTTCCGTGCACCTCCGAGCGAAACCTGTTCTGGCAGAGATACTCTCCAAGTTCTCTGCTGTCCGTGAGGAAGAATGGCTGTGCCCCGATAACCGGTTCATTCCGGTTTGCAGGAGTCAGATACCCGTCGTTCTGGACAAACAGCCTGCATGGATTACCGCTCCCGTCCTTTCCATCAAACATATACTTTGCGCACAGATGGCGCACCCCTGCACGGTTTTCCGTCTGGACGTCTGCAGCACCGGGAAGCGTTTTCCCGGTGAACAGCGAAGACTCCACGGAAGCCTCAAAAGGGATGAACGTGACTCCTCCCCATGGACCCTGCAGCGTGTTTATCTCCGC